>Ga0065711_1027303_pt1 | contig 51162 bp, 29 predicted proteins | sample Hoacrofraction12_FD_59098 | JGI IMG/M metagenome (GOLD analysis project Ga0065711, IMG submission 59098) | Hoatzin crop microbial communities from Cojedes, Venezuela - Epithelial fraction 12 v2 (version 2) | ecosystem: Host-associated > Birds > Digestive system > Esophagus > Crop | place... | reverse complement strand
TTATTTTATTTTATTTTATTTTATTTTATTTTATTTTATTTTATTTTATTTTATTTTATTTTACTCTATTTTATTTTACTCTATTTTATATGTATGTTTTGCTGTTTAGGTCTTCTGAGTTCATCAGAGCCCTGCAGCTCAGTCACTTTTCCTTCCTTCCTTTCTTCAAATGAATGCTGGCTTGCACAAATCACTAGATTTCCCCCCTCTGGGGCTTATTTGAACATTGTCATTGACATTTTTGTAGAAAAGTTACAGATATTGCTGCCTTGAAGATCCTTGGCTTCTTGTTGTTAAGGAACTCTGTAATGTCTAGTCTCTTAGCACTGTCTCTGGGTGGTTTGCCAAAAAATGTGGAAGATACATTAAAGTTCCTTGAGAAGAGATGTTCACAAGGACAACTTCAGCTTTGAAAAACTCAGATAGGTGCCTGTAGACCAAAGGTCACATGATGCAGAAAAGAGCCACATAGCAAGCTTTTTTTCCCCCCATTACATATGACTTCAAGCCATTTCATACATTTGATCTCTGCTTTTGCTGAAAATTTTGAGTTCTTAGCTATCAGTAGCTTATGGTTTTTGACATTAACACCTGTTGCTATAACAATTACTTCCACAGTTTCACCAAAGATAACATTACTCTAGAAACAACAGGAATGTAACAGAAATGCCTTTCATCTCCAGTGGAGAGAAAGATCTTCAATCACCAGGTTAAGAATCTTACTGTTGCCCCTTTTATGTATGTATAATGTCATTATTTTAGTGGAATTACTTATGTTTTAGACTAGATCTGTCTTAAGACGTATTACATGATTAAAATTTCATTATATCTCTTCACAGAATTCTTTCCAAGCACGACTTCCACCTATAATATGCTAAATTCTGAGGCTCCTAACTTAGAAAAAAATGGATGGTTAATGGGCATTTCCCTGAATGACTTCCCTCCCCAATCTGTTTTACTGGGATTTGTTGGGAAGGTCAGTCTAGGTAATCAGTATTGTCTGTTTTGTAGAAGAGATCTGTTACTCAGAAATAGCCAAAGGCCAGTCTTTTTGATAGCAATACTGCCATCCATTAAAGCAGAAGTGGGATGGCAATCCAATATGCAGAAATACAAAATCTTATTTCTTGTGTTACAGAGTTGATAGACATTGACTCAATTTTTGAGCTAGAATTACTGCTTGACTTGGTTTTCATTAAAAGAATTACAGGGTTTACAAAACATATATCATAGATGACTGGTTGTCAAATTGTTAATTATAGTGTTTTCAGCAGAACATCCGTAGAAAGGAATGGTAGGTGTGGAGGTCATCCTTTTGTGAGGGGAATAGGAGACAGCTTCCGTAAAGTTTTGCAGATATATTTAACCATTGAACTTATCACCCTACATTGCAGGAATCTTTAAGAACAAAGAAATGTTAAGCAAACAAGTCAAAAAACCGAAATGGTCAGGATTCTTTCTTCCTTGATGGTAAAGTATGTAAACAAACACTAAATGTTAGATTAACGCAGAAGTATATTTGGCAGATTTCAACACAAAGACTTTAAGGACTGAAATGAACTATATCTTTTCATTTCTTTTTGTAAGTGTGAGGTATTTGCAAATACTAGTTTGCATAATTTAATTCAGCTTTTAGAGCTCTAAGCACATTGTTATGATTTTCAACTTGACTAGTACATTCTTCTCTCTATATTACCTCTTGATTAACTTACATATATTGGAAAAATAAAAGATTTTTTTTCAAATGTATTTATTCCAAAAACAAACTATAGTCTTTTTTCTGAGGAATTTTCTTTTTCACAACTAAGGCAATGTGAAGCGTATAAAATGATACTTATTTGTGACATATATACTTGTTCAGCTATTCCTCTGAAAGACAGTGTAGTAGGTTGTTCCATCTGAGAAGACTGTCAGAGTTTATTCTTTGTAGTTTTTTGCCATGAAAACAGCAAAGAATGGCTCAGAAAGAACAACAGCAATATGACCACTGACTTCATATGAACACACAGGTTCCCTTCCACTTCTCTGCAGTTGCACACTGTACTACATTTCACGCAAGAAGACCTCCTTCTATTCCCAAGGTGATATAAATACACAGAAACCTGAAAGACTATTAGAAAGAGTTTTGTCATGGCTTTTCCCCTGCTATGTCATTAATGTATGCAAGACAGACATTCTTGACCCGCAGAAGGTCCCTTCCACAGCCAGTTCCTTGTCTGAGTAAGGCGTCTAAGGTACCTGCCACTACGTGACCAGATGGTCAAAGATGATCATCAGAATAATTTATAATGTCAGTAGCCCAATCCTGAGAGAAAGGCGGACAGACTCCTGGGAGAAAGCTGTGTTCTCTTCGCTTCGTGCTGCACTGAAAATTATACAGAGGCACTAGTATGAGTGGAAAGCAAGCATGTATCTTTTTCTCTTACAATCACTATCGTAAAAAAGCAGCTATTCTGTAATACCTTTTTCTGCTCACACAGTCAGAGGTGAAATACCAAAAAGTGCTACAAATTGTTGGCCAAAAATGTGTTTTTAATCCATGCATAATCTCAGAGCCTCACAACCAGAAATGAGAGAAACCATTCATTTAAATAATCATCTTTGCCACAGATAGGTACCTTCAGAACAATGTGATCGGCTCTATAAGGATTAAACAATATTGTCTCAATAAAAATCTGGGACGAATTTGGTTCTTTAACAGACCACCAACTCTGAAGACTACAAGGAGTAGGAGTACTTGAAAGTAATCAAACAAGGACGTTATTTAATGCTTTTTCTGACATAGAGGAAGTATGTCAGTGACACTTCTAATGCTTGTATTAAAACTTCTGGCTCTGTGAGTGTTTCTGTGGTCTATAAATCATTTATTTCCTAACATATGCTATTGCTTTTTGTTTTTCTGCCAACTTTATGGGACTAGAATGGCAGGTTTGTACAGGCACACCCAAGTTCAGGCTCTAGATTCCCCTTACTGCCTGTCCTTAGATATTATCAGCTGCCTTGCTACGTATGAGCAAACAACCTGGGCATTCACGATAAATCCAGAACATCCTGACAGCTTGGTCTGCTTGTAGTTGTACCTGTGAATATTTTACAAGTTTGCAGTGAGCTTATTAGGACAATACAACGCAAGATAGGTTCTGTTTTAGACATAGGATGGAAAAAAGGGAGCGCTTAACAAGGATGTTCATTTCTTTGATACATTCGGAACATGTTCTTCTATTCTGGAGGGAAAGTAGCTGGTTAAAGCACAGATTCTACAAGGCAGTGATTTTCAGGCTTTTCTCTTGCTTGATCTTTACACAGAAATGGTCATTAGTGGATCATGCAAGAGATATCAAGCAGATCTATTGTAATATAGCAAATGATGAGCCCAGACTAATTTTTCTTTTCCAGGTACTTGGAGTTTTGTCTCTTCTTTGCTGTGACTTATGACAGTTAAAATAGACACCATTGGTGGGAGAAAAGATAACTGAATCACAAGGGTACTAGCCTATGTCTTCTTTTATTAATATTTGCACTGTAGCCTTGATGAATCCACTTATTTTCATTCTGGCCAAGATTATTAAATGATGATTTAGTTGTATAGCTACTTTATATGAGTAATTTAAGCATAATTTATGATTTAACTGAAATGATTCTCCTTATTGCCACATCTGACTTTTAAAACAACTGTTCACTTGCTGATAACTAGCAAAACTTCTATGACCAAAACAGGATTTACAACAGCCAGTTCACTGACTAAATGGGCAACCACTTATCCAGTCCATTCTTCCAGATGGAAAGATGGCTTGTATATGTGAAGGGGTCATTGAATAGAATGCAGTGACAGAACAGGAACCCGAACCATGAGGTCTGTATGCTTTTTGTGAAAAAAATGAATTCTTTACAATGAGATCTTCTAGTTTCAGGACGATATGTAATGATTCTGACGGTAGCTGAGAGACACCATTTGTTAGATTGCTAAAGGAAAAAAGTTCCTTTGCAATAAAGTCTTTATTCCCAAGATCCTTTCAAAATTCCAACAGATTCTTGCCATAATCAGAGTAACAAGTGTAATAGTTCTCCTTTTACATATCATTTCATTTTAAACTTTAATCAGCCAAGTGCATTCTCTAAGTTCTTTTCTATCTATATAATTTTAGGCTGTGTCTAAAGCTTTTATTATTAATATCCTTGCTCTGAAACGCCACATTAAGTCTTTTGCAATGATACCGAGGTCAGGGGAATCATTCTGGCTTTGTACAATCATAGCCAAAATGAGAATACAGCTTCTAGTATCGTGCAATATTATGAAGGTTTATGAATGTAGTTTTGTTTCTCCTGAAAGATCTCTGTCTTCTTTCAGAAACCAGGTAATCAATGCAAGGACACTAGTGCAGAAAAGCACTTGAGATGTAAAATAGCAATCCAGTGGACCATGGCAGCTTCACTGAAATTCATACACAACATCAAGCTGCAAAATTTACATACATACTTCCAAAGGAAAATATATCATTCTCTTTTAGCAGTGAGTAGTAATCTCTCTACTTTGTGAATCAAAGAACAAATCACATTTTATTATATTCAAACTAAAAGTTTCCTCAGAAATTGTTGTTTAGCGATTACATTAAAAGTCATATGTCTGTAGATATGCCTGTTAATAAAATCAGAATAGTTATATGGATAACCTTGTTGTGCCCTGCCATCCCCATCCCTGCTTGCCACCAAGCAGAGTTATTTTTGTCACTTTCAAAATGAAGACTGCTCTCTTCATCAATGTGGTTGGTTTGAAGAATTTTGAAGCATTAACAGTGGCTTCAGCAAGTCAAATCAAAATCCTCTTGGATTAAAATGTTATCTTATAGTCATGCTAGTTGTGTTGGTGTTAAGTATTGCAGTGCTCCAGGACATTTAAAAGGGGCTGAGTGGCTAATATATGTTCTCCAGCCAGAAACATTCAGCTTCCTTATGTTGACAACCTACATTCGTATTAATCTATGAAACACACTTTTTAGTTTTGTAGAAAAGAGAAAAGCAAAGTAAAGCTCAAAAGCAAACAATAATCTTGGAGCTAAGCAATGTGATTTCTTTGCTGTTATTTGCCAGAGTAGAACCATACACTGCAACAACAGCATTTTCAATAAAATCAAAGAAGTAGCACAAGTTTAGTGTCATGGGTTTATAACTCCATCTCAGCTGAAACCAGAACATTATGACATTCTTTAACATGAAATTATACACTTCTCTACACTTCTCTAGCAATTCTTCTCGGATTTTCCCCTCTGTGTGGCTGCCTCATAAAATTTGCAGCTGCTACCTGAACAGGGCCAAAACAAATTTTTTTTTTTTTCCAGGAAGCTCGTGCTCATTGCACTCTGACAAAAAGGCAATTCCCTATCTGGATTCATCTAAGATATCCTTGTTTATAGCTGTAGACTTCTACCAGAAGTTTCTTGAACTTGGGTAAGACTGTATGGAGTATAATAACAGATATCTGAAGAGCTTTAGAAATATTTCAGGAGGTATTGTCTCCAGATTTTTTCATTTTGAAAGAATCTTAAGTAGCTTTAGAGGATTCCTGTGGTGCTTTGTGTTGCACTGTGTGCTAAACCTCTTTCCTTCCCTTGGTCTCTGTGGTATTATCTGGAAGGAATTAAATGGGTAAGTGTTCAACTTCAGTTTGAAGCACATTATTTGCATTTGTTGTGTTCAGGTGGGCACAGCTCTCTCTTCCTGAACTGTTTGCCCAGCCATACCCAAAGCAATTCAGTAAAACAACAGGCAAATTATATTTACGTAATCCTGTGCTAAGTACAAGCCAGAGTGACTGGGTTATTCAGCAGACTCTTCTAAGATAACAGGTTGAAAGCTGTGTTTTCTGTGGGGACTACTTGTTAACATACCCTTTACAAATTCTGTGTGTATATTTCAGTCTTGGCTTGTTGACTGAGACCCCTCCCTAGTCTGGGGGAATAAAGGCACTTCTGAAAGAAGACGCAGTCTACCTATTTTAAGATGGTGTGAATTGCCCTCCATCTTCCAGTGATGAGAGAGACCTTAGGAGTTTTGATGAGGACCTTAAATGAGGCCTCTAATATTTAGGCAGTTAACAGCATATGAAATGAACTCTTCCATTAAAGATCTCCATCTGCTGTGGGTCAATAAATTTTCTTTTTTTGTAAGGAACGTTGATCAGCTAGAGTTAGAGGCTGGTGCAGATTTCTGCTTATCATGAACAGTAGGTATAGATGCGAGATGTGAAGAAATCTGCACTACCAAAGCAGAGGCATTGACAAGAAATTTTTCTGTGTCTGACATTTGTATGTTCCAGAAATTGACCTATACCAGAGAACAAAATAATCTGAGATAATTTTTCTTCCCAGTTAAAAAAAAATCAAGTCTGCCTCCTATTACAGTAACTAAGCAAATACAAAAGAGCTACAGTACAGAGGGAAAGAAATTTTACCTTGTAATAGATTAAGTGATATTCAAGGCTTAAAAGAACTAATTTGCATTGCTTTTCATTTAAAGAAGTGGAAATCAGCATGTGACGAGAGATGCTTGTGGGATAGATAAGCATCAGCTGATTTTACTTCTGCTTCTGTGTTAGTTAGCTTGTGCTTCTGTGTTAGAGGCATTCAGCTCTATCATTTTTAAGGAACTTGCAGCTTTTGGACAGTTCCTCCTAGAACTGGATACTTTTTGTAAAATGTGAATAGTTCATTCTATTTCTGCAGCAACAGGAATTAGACTTTATTATTATGAACTTTGAAATCTTTGAATTATGAACTTCAGAAATCTCTTTCATTTTAGAAACTAACAAATGAATGGGGATTACATTTTCATTTTGTCACTGTCTGTGGCAAAGGGAAAATTGCCTGAAATATGTAAAAATAATATCAGAAAACTGATGCTATAAGGAAGTATCATAGTAATGTTCAGCAGGAAAGACCCTTTTTCTACTGCAAATCTGTCTAAAGATTTATTCTCAAAAAAAAAGAACCTATTCTCTTCTTCTGCCTCTTACTTCAGCTTGCTCCAGAAACCCCAGTCCCAACACATAAATCCTGCAGGTGACATTCAAGGGCCAGAGTGCTAAGGATGCATTGATGGGAGGAAAGTTGTAAGAATATATACTTGTTGCAAATCAGTATATCTAAGTTCTAATTCAAATTGTTTAGCTCAGTTACTTTCATCATCCAAGTAGGCACCTTTCCAGAATGTAATGGAAGGCTATATAAAGGCAGCTGCTCAGGTCCTGTGAACAGTGTGGCTGTGCCAGTGTTGCTTTAGGCTTTGCATTTAGCTTGTGTTTTGGCACGATGCTTGCTGTGCAGTAAAGACTTGACCCCAGTCTTCTGTCTCTACCTGCTCAGGAGCACACACAGTTATTGGCATAATCGTATTCAGGCTGGTACCCTGATCATTGTTAGCCAGCCCTCCACCTTTTGATCAGGACAAGAAGAAGCAGATCATTCACACTTTCCTATCTTAGGCAGAACATATAGCAACTGTCACTCTCTTTTCCCCAAGTTTGACAAGGTATAGTCAGTCTTTCTGGTCCCAACAAGATATCTCACAGCTAATGAGGTAATGTGAAATAAGCTTACCTTTTTTTTGGCTATTGGATTTTTAGCTTTGCCCTCTTTCTACCTGAAGTCTTACAGCATTTCTGAATGCCCTTTTTTCAGCGGGGAGTGCTTATGTTCCTGTATACTCTGTTCCTCTTCCCTTGCTGCTTCTCCTTTGGAGGGAGAGAAAATGCTTCTAGTAGTGTCTTATACTGGAGAATAAAAGAAGCAGATATGAAAACTTTCTGGAAATTATGTCTGGTTTTCTGATCTGGGTTGGAAAAGTTTCTTTGGGGAAGATTTTTTTAGGGGTGTCTCACAAATCTACTTGTGAGAAAAAAAAACCCAAGTAAAATTCTTCTGGGGTCTCATTCTGACCTCAGAAAATACTGGAGTCTCACACTGCTCCTTTTTTATTTGGCTTGATATAATTTTATTTTCTTCCTCCCTTTTTCAGATTCACGTAAAGTAGGAAAATATATGTAAAATCCTAGAGTTACATACTATATTTAAAGCAATGCAAATCTAGGTCTTTGCCTAAAAGCTTCTGGCAGGTACATGAGATTCATGTAAGCTGAAGCTGTCAGTATAAAGCCTCCTTGCCAAGGCTAGAGGTTGGTTGCCAAAACCTATTGATTGAACAATGCTGCTTTGGATAGAAAAGGAGAACCTCTTTAAAACTTGGTTCCTGTGGCTATATGCCTGTTTTGTGTTTGTAAGCTGCTTTTGGGATGCTGAGGCTTCTGACTGGGTGCTGAAATCCAGTAGGTACTCAAGAATGGTTTAGTCTTACTGATTTCAAAAGAAGGTAGAAAGTAGTGCCTATGAAAAGAGTGCCTATGCTGGCAGGCACAGATGGAAATGAACAAGCTCTGCACACCCTGCTTCTGCCAACTCTAGTTTGAAAGCATGTCAGGCCTTTCTGAGAAGTGCTCTATCACTACACCAAAAGCCATGAAGCTGTATTAACTCTCATCCAGGTGTCGTGCAGGCTGGCAAGCACGCATGTCTCCGTACATTACTGCAAATGTACCTTAACAAGTATATTTGATATCTATGTCTTAATATATCTACGAAGGGCCTTTTGTTTCCATTTGCTTTTTCACTTCATACCATGGTATTGTACTCCAGTGAAATTCTTGGGTTTTGAGAGTTTTCTCTTCCAAATACTACAGTGTAAGAGGAACTTACTGCAAGCGGAACCTACTCATTATCACAGATATCGAGTCACGAAAGAGCCTAAAGATTTATTTCTCCTGCACCATAAATTCAGGATGCTGTTGGGGCTCAGACATCAGGTTCTTCCAAATTATAGGCTTCTTAATGTTCTAGTTACATAGAAAGATCAATAGGTATGTTTGCGTTGTTTTCTTTATAAAATTAATATTTCACTGTGTTTTTCCAACATCAGCAACTGATACACAGAGCATCTAGTACAGATTAGAAATAATTCATAGCTTTTTCCCACTTCTTGCCTACTGATACTTCCAAGTACCTTACCTGCTTCCTCCTATTATGGGTCTAGTTGTTATTTTTAACACTGTGTATTAGCTACACTTTAATCTGTATTTCAGAGTTTTCTAGTTTATTAACAGTCATCTGTCATATCTTCTGAAATGTACAGGATGTGGTTTTTGGCTGTGGCACTAAGAAGCTTTTTGCAGCTTTAGAGAAACTGTTAGATTTAGAGGACAGGAGATATTTTCCTTTAGATAACAAATTAGTTAATAAATACGTAGACAAAGATGTGATGTCATTTTAAATTATATTTACTACCATCAAACAGTTATAAAAGTGACATCTGCTGAAGGGTCTCACACAATTTACAAAGTGTGAAAATTCCACGTAAAATCACAAGCTTAATGTTTTCTCTTGGCAGGCTCTGTGTATCTTCCTAATTGACTTATTTAAACTCTTTGTTTCACTTTTTAGGTGTGTCTTTTTCTCTCCTCTGACTAGAAACAGGAACATGGATGAAATTCAAGCCAACTGAACATACTTCTCCAAGTGAGAAGTATGACTTTACAATTACATATTTGGAAAAAGATATTTAGAGTACATCTAGATGCAAACTATTTCAAGAGAGAAATGCTAAACATTGGGTAACCCATCTAGAATAACAAGAAAAGGCAGCAGGCCTGATCTTTTTCCCTAGTTTCTTTTGTACTTTAGTGTCTTCTTGTTTTGTGCACGTGAGAACATAGGTAATACTTTTCGGGAACAAAATGAAATATTGCTTTAAAAATAGAACTGCAAATCTTGGATGCAAAGTGATATCTGAATGTGAGGTATGATCAAAACAAAGTAACAGATCAAAGGTTAAGACCCTTGTTTTTCCTCTCTTCTGATTTTTGTCTGTTTGATTAAATTCTTACACTGCTTGTCTTCCCAACATTTCTTCCTACCTCATTTTAATATTAAAATTTTTCTTTTTTCTTTTTATTTTTCCCAGAGAATTATTAGCTCACTTGGGACTGCTTAGGCAAAACAAACCCTCTGCTGCTTTGAAATTTCTGATTACTCTGGGCTTTCCTCACCATGAGAAACAAGAGCAGACGGTAGAAAGCTTACAGGAAGAGACCCAATACCTGTTGTGGATGCTAGAAAGAAATAAAGGGACTTCTGTTGTTTTTTAGTTACAAGTCTTTAAGCTGTGGATATTTTTCTAAACTGAAACCTAAGATATTTTGTGGTTGGCTCATCCTCTGCTCATTTCCCTATTCCACTTCTTAAACTCAAAATCTGTCTTACAAGGAGTGATAGCCTACCTGCAAAGCCAGGTGCTTCCATAGGAGAATGGCTGCTACTTAATAAAATTATCTTCCTCTATATTCCTTATGTCAGGTTGACCTATAAACCATAAATGGCACGTGGCCATATAACAGATTGTGCTGGACTCTTGCAATCCTGCCAAGATCACTGCAGTTGAATCTTCATTCATCACCAGTGCATGTGGTCTAATAATTTTAATTCAGTTCTTTAAAGTGTAGCATTTTTCCCAGCCAATTTACTAAACAGGCATAAATATTTTTTTCTTTCTTATGACATTGTACTTACACATCCACACAGAATGTGAGATTCCAATGTGGCTTTGTGTTAAGCAGAACAAACTAAAGCCTGAATTTTTAGTTTCATGGTGGACCACTCCTTTAGAAAATTTTATATGACGGCCATCTGTATTCACACAACTTTTACTGCAAAGTTAGAACCTCATATTCAAATTGCTCCACACCTAATCACCTGCCATTGGAGATTTTATCACCAAAAACAGCCCTATACTCAAAGGTGGTGTGAAAGTGTGTATTTCCTAAAACTCTTACTTTTCAGTTGTCACTGCTTTAAAGAATTAAAATGCTTGTTTTTGGACCTAACTTGTAATATTAGAAAGAAAGAAAAAATATTAAGTTACTATTCAGTAATGTGATTATAGAGAATATGTAATTTCTTAGATCATTCTAATGTGCAAATAATAACAAAAGCTGAAATTCATAGTGCTGTAGTTAGTTATTACTCCGAGGATATTCAAAATATATATACTTTTCAGCATTTTTTTGCAGCTTTACTTCTTTTTTTTCATCATTTTTAGTGCTTGGTTTAGTCTAGTTGTGGATAAGTCTGCAGTAATCTACTTCGAATTCATTCTCTGCCTAAAAGAATAGCCTCTTGTTCCCCTTGAAGTGAAGAGTTTTTCATCTTGCCTTCAAATATGAGGTCCTAGAACATTTATTCCTATTTATTTCATATATGCTACATGGCTTTCTATTCAGAAAGAATGATTATTTTTCCTTTCCTGAACCGCTGGACTTCTGGGACTATTTCTGTTCTAATTGCTTTAGAGATGGAGAATCCAGTGAGGTATGCAGGTTCAGATTGCATGTTTTTTGTCTTGTGAAACTTAAGACCTTTTCAACTTCTAGTGCTTCCCCAAACCCTTTTAAACAAGGAATGTTAAATATTTTTCTTTCTGAGAAAAAAAAAAAAAAAACAACTGAAAATAGAATCACTTTTACCTCACACATAGCCACTTACATCCTGTGAAAGTCAACTGTATGCAAGTGTTGTCTTTTTAATGTTTCTGTATTAGTATCTTAACACATCACGGCTGGAACTTTCAGCCTCTAATCTGCAATATTTCTGTTTTTATTTTTTCCCTGTTTCCATTATCCTCCCGTGACAAAATATATTTTTTTTTGAAGTAGGGTTCTCATACTGCTGCAGAAAAGTAAGTCATCCAAACTCAGTTTAGTGAGAATACTCAAATACTGCTCCACTGAGCAGTCCAGTTTTTCCATAGCCCATCTCCTGCCCTTCGCCCGTCAGTGAATGGGGGGTTTTAGACTTGTAAAGAAGTCCTATGGGGAACAAACTGCGAGCTGCTTAAGCTGGTTATGAAATACAGGAAAAAAGACAAGTCTTAGTCCAGCAGTTCACAGCTAGGAAAGTCAGTTTCAGGTGGAACTGTAGCTAGATAGCCAAACATCTGCTGACGACAGACTGGGAGTCTTGAAGTGCAATTGCAAGGAGGTTACTAACAGAGAAGTTCTATTTTTCAGCTAAATCAGCTCAATTTCCAAATCACAAAGAGTGGAGAGGAACAAGAAGAAGAGGAAAGCTGGCAATCAGGGTCTATGCTTGAATAGAGCAACGCTGTATGAATGTACAGCTCTCAGAGAAAAGACTGAGAGATACCCAACTCAGAAAAATGTGATTCTTAAGAAACCGCTAAGTATTCGAGTCTCTGTTCTACCTGGCTGGAATCAAGAATTTAACATATTTCCTGAATATCTTGGCTCCCTATGCAGGAGATCTGTACACTTTAGCACCCAGCTGTCATCTGAGCAGGTTATATCTAATGAAACTGTATTCAGAATATTTTCTGTAGTGGGCATGTCTAGCAAGCCAGAGAAAAAGAGATCTTGAGGGTCTGGCTATGATAGTTTCGGAGTTTGGCTTACGTTAGATGTTTGAGTAATCTGTTAAGTATGAAACTCAATCAGTGTAAAATGTTTTTATACATAATGGTCAAGAGAAACAGTGGGTTGTTGAACAGTACTTACACAATCATCAGTGATGTTCAGCTTGTAAGGAGGCACTAAGTAGCACCTTACTGTTAGCATCTTAGTACTAAGACACGGGGAACTACCTGGACAGTGTTCCTGCAAAAGAGAAGGGAAGGAAAGTAGAAATTAGGATCCTAGATAGAGAATCAAAACAGAGAGCATCTTGGAGTTCCTAAAGAATCTCTAACAAAGAAAAAGTAACTTTGAGTAATCTGAACTTTTCCAGTTTAGAAGGCAATTCCCCCAACTTGCACCTCTGAAGGGAGAAAAGAATGGGACAGACTTCCTGTCATCCCTTTCCTGTTCCTTTGGTCTACATGGAAAAGTGGATTAATCTCACTGCATTTTACTCCTTGTTGAGCTAAACTATCCTGGTACCTATAGCCCAATGCTTTAGGTACCGTACAATTTCATCACGAGAACAGATTCCCAAAGTCTCACCCTCTGAACAGAAACCAGTGAGCTGAAATGTATCCAGAACAGTAACCAGTGTCTTCATCTTGCATGAAGTAGTGATTTAGTGGGGTCTTACACCAAGATTGAGAAGCCATGTTTAAATGTAATTTGAGACATCAGTCATAACGCGGTCGAACAAGCTGAAGAGTAAAATGTTGAATTGCTTGAACATCATTCTATAAGCCTGTATAACGCAGAGTTTATGGAAGCAAATTCCTACAGTTATTGTCAACCTCAGAAAGGCCATTGACTGAAATGGAAGCTTTCATTTACTCTTTTACCTCAGAGACAGTCCCCCAAAGCTAAGATTGAGGCATGTTGTTTGAACAATGAACTCAGGTTTGAATTGCCTCTGCCATGGCTGACTACAGAGTTCTAGTTTTTGTTCTGTTGGTTCCTTTATTTCATCAGCAATAAATATATTGAAAAGACAAATGAGGAAAAGAAAATAACTGCAATGCTAGTTTGTTTCATGAATGAATTAAATTAAAAAATATTTTTATTCCTTTCTGTCTCTGTATCCCGCTTGTTGATCCTGTATGGCAAGAAGCATATTTTAAAAAGAGAAACATCTATCTGTGTATTAAAAAGGGAGTTGTATCTCTATCTATTAATCAAATAAATGCTTTTTCCCCGTACGTCATGAGACAAAGAGGTTGTTATGATTTAAAAATCTAGCTAGTGTAATGCAGCAATACATACAGTATTTACTTCAGGGGTTTTATCAAAGAATGCATTCCTCACATAATATTGCCCCTTAATAAGTGCTACTCTTACGACTGGTCTGTACTTTCACAAGACTATAGTTGTTCATCATTAAACTTAGCATCAGATTTTTAACTTGTTTAATAAATGTAACAATAACAAGACCAATCGAAGTGGAGGTTTGTGAGTACAGAACTAATCAGGGACATTTTTTGTGATGCTGACTTTTGAGATAGAGAAATATTTCTGCTCTCCTTAAGAAAATACAAATGTGGACATAGTCAACAAGGGTGACTTTTATGCCTTCGAAAGACTATGTTTCATTTGAGGTTGGAATTAATATATTATTTGTCATACGCGGTAATGTATCCTGAAAATTCCAAAATAGCATCTAAGAGGGCAAAGCAGTTGCTTAAGAATGAGGAATTTTGGAAAGAAAATAATTTTTATTCCTTTTTTTTCCTTGCAGCTGAGGGAGCTTTCAAATATTGCACAAATGAAAACATTGTCAAATGCTTGTTTCGAAAAATCTCCAAAGTGCTCCCTAAAACAATCGAAATATGAAATGATAATCCAGAAATGAAACTAGATAAGAAATTTTGGCATCTGACTCAAATTATATTCTGAAATGGAAGCTATTCCAAATGAAGAAAGCCCAGCAAAGAAACAATTAATCTATAAACATCTATTTAAAATCACCTCATAGAAGCAGTAATATACTTCCTTGTTTGAGGTATTTACATAATTTTGCAGAATACTCCCCAAAATGTTTGTGCATGTCTCTAAGGAAAGTTTCCTCCAGATTCATGGTGGATCTCTTCAGTTTTTATATTGCATATATCAAGTGATTTTTATATCAGAAGATGTTGCCAGGATGCTCTTTCCCTGATAACATTTTGCAAAATGAACCAGTGTTAGGTCACAGTGTATCTCAATACATCACTTTCTACTGGATTAAAGAATGTTTTTTCTTACAGAACAGATTTTCAGAAGTGATCAGTCTTCACTTTCATGCCAGGTTTTCAAGGAGGATCTTAGCAGCCACCTAGGCTCTGAAGTGAGTGATTAGAACTTTATGGATATTCTACTGTACTGTAAGCTTTATCATAACCTGACTCAAAGTCTCATAGTGGGAATACTCGAGATCTCTAAACCTCTGGCCTTATTTGAAAAAGTTAAAGTATTTAAAAAATCTGCTCCCATTGTTGCATAATTTGGTTAATGATAGGCTTAAAAATGGCATACAGATGCAACCACAGGCAGACTCAAATATCTGTGCAACTTTCCACACGTGAGTAGTTCCTTGGGATGGATCATATCTGTAACTTCAAATTACGAGTAGTAAATCAGAAGGATAGCTGAACTATGTAAAAGATGAAATGCTCTGCTGCATGGAAATGTGCTGGGTGGAGCAAGGAGTTCTGGTGCAAGACACTTACTATAAGAATAACTCTTGGCCTGAGTGATTCTGAATATTTGCAAAACATGTATGCAAATGGTTCTAAAAAGCCCATTCTGTATAAAAACATAGGTCATAACTTGAGCTTATAGTTCTTTACTGACTTTGTTTTTTTACACCGTGCTAGAGTTTACCTCCTATATCTACATATGTATCAGTATTTTGCTCAATATTTGTGATTTGCTATTGAGAGTTGGACTCAAAACACAAAATCTAGTCAAGGGAGCTTTATATGTCTACAGTAGGGTGAACCAGCTTCTTCATCCTTCTGTGATTTATAGAATATAGTTTTTGATTGTTCTGACAAGTTTCTAGCCACAGTTGTGTAAACTGCATGTGTTTAACACTAGTGCATCATCTCACTGAAAAATACAGATGTTTGCCTATTCCTTGGTATGCAATCTTGTAAGAATATATGACATGACATCTATGAATCTGCTATCAGCTTGATTAGGATTTGCAAACATTGATTGAGAAAGAAAGGCTTGCATCTTACTTGCTAAATTGAGACAAATGCCTTTATGCAGTGGGAGCAATTAATTCAAGCTTGTATCCTTTCCATCATTTTTAAAAAGACTTCCTCTTGTAATAAAAAACCTGGCAATTACTAGTCAGCTTCCCAGAATCCTGGCCACTTTCAAGCTATTTGCGTGGCACAGGACTGGATCGCATACTCCTTTTAGCTGTCAATATAATCCTGCAGCAATCAGTTAAATTCCAAAATGCAGTATAGTGGAATGTGGCTGTACATTTAGTACAAGGCTTTCCAAATTCAAAGCCCAGGTTTTTAAAAATCCAGCAACCAAATAAACATAAAGGTTAAGGTGCCTAATAGTCTGTATAAGCATTGTCTGGATCTTACACAGTCCAAACTCTATCTATTTCTGCTGATAGATGTATCTAGAGGTGCCCTAGGTTACATTACTGAATTTAGCGACACAATTTGTTGTCCTGACTTTCATGGACAGTGACCACACTGCACTTTCTTGAAGCTAAATTTCTTGACTTTAGCAGATAGATAATGGAAATAGGTTGGAATATGCTCTCTTTATCTGGGCAAAGATCCTTCTGAAATCTGTGAGGGACTGTCAGATACAAGCATGCTCATAGCCTATCTGAGAATCAGGCTGTAATTAATGTTTACAGAACACTCTGAAATCAGTGGATCAAAGTAGTTCAAAGCATTATCACCTGTGCTTATGGTATGAACATGTTTGCACATCTCTTTAACCTGCTCAAGTTTATAGTACAGCCAAGATAAGACGGGATTGTAAGCAAAGGAATATTTCTTTTGGTAGAACATATAGTGTATAACACCTTCACTCGTGCTGGAACTGTTATCATATCAAAGATGAAAATGCAGTCCCTTGTCTAGTGGCCACACAATTTCTCTGAGGTCTATTCTTAATGATAAGGTGGACAATTTAAAAAAAGAGGGAGGAAAAATCCTTGCTGTTGCCTAGGTTACTGCTAGAGACTCACTCAAATTACTGGGGAAAAAATAGAGAGGGTGCAGAAGTTCCCTCTTTGAGGGGAAGGTCGTTTTACACCACGGCAGAGGAGAGCACAGTAACACTAAGCACACGGAATACATGAAGACACAAAGACCCTTAATAAACATGTTTTTTAACTGTGGAATTATATTCAACTTGGCTGTATTTCCAGTAAAATATTTCAGTGGTTTCGGACTAGACAGATATTATAAATCAGCTGTATGCTGGATGGGCTAATACAGGTACTACGATTTCACTTAATGTGAAACTTGTTACTGAAATTGGAGATCATGATCTACATGCCAAAGCCCCACAAAAATCTTCAGAAATCACTTACTTCATAATTTCTTTTCAAAAATGTAGTATGTTTTTTTCTGACACTGAAGAAAATGTAAACTGAATTACGGAAGAAGCTGTGTAAAATTATTAAGTTTTGACATTTCCTTACTTCTGTTCTTTTCCAGGTAAGCAAACACTGCTAAACCTGGTGGACTGAGGTGAATTATTTATATAAATGTTTTTATAGGTACTCCAAATTATTTTATTTTTCTTTTCTGTAAAATAATGCCCATCTAGGACCCTAAATAGATAACCAACAAACCAGGCATGCCTAGTGCTATCACAAGTAACAATACTATAAGAATTTCTAATTTATTTCCTTCTGGAGATCTACAGTTTCTGTGCATATGGATTGCAGAAAACAGTGCTTCACCTCCAGTTCGACTTACTGTTTTGATGCCGTGAAAAGACGGAATTGAAGACTCAGTAGTCAGAAGACTATTAAGCAGGTATTCTTTATTACGGCGCTGGGCACACGGGGGATCTCTCCTCCAAAATTGTGCACTAAAGAGACACAGTTACTAGGTATTTATGCTATGTTAACATACATATTAATTACATTTCCAAGAAAAGCTTATGATAGTAATGGTTTTTCTGAGAACTCATTAGTAGGTGTTAATGTCCTTCCGTCGTTGGGGGTCTTGAGATCATCTTACAGCCTCCTTATCTCTAGTTTGCATACTTCTTCTCCCAAGGCCTAAAGGGATTATTCAGGAGTCCTTTATCTTACAACCATCCCAATTATTCACAAAGAACCAAGGCTTGTTTTGGTTGTGCAATGATCCTGACTACCTGAAGTGATAACATCTGCTACATGTTACATTTGTTACATTCACAGTTATCAATTTGTTTCTCTCCCTTTTTTCAGGTGGCTTACATTTCCTTATTCTCTGGTACTGATTTCTTGGCATGAGTTTTGTTAAAAGTCTTTTAGGGGCAGCTAACTCAAGGTCTGATCTTTAGATCCAGCTACTGAAAATGCTCCAACTTGTGCTCCCTGTGCCAAATGCCCACAACGCTGTTAAATGTCACACATCCCAGCGGGTTCCAGGAGCATGAGGCTGTGTTTCAGGTACCTTGGCCTTGCTTCCACTAGAGGTTACACTAAGCAATAACTAGGCTTTAAATTGGGTCAGGTAGTTGGGAAGGGATTGCAGAGTCCCTGCTTAGTGGCTTCCTTTTGACTTCCCATGTTCAGGAGAAGCACAGTCCTCTGCTTTTTGGTGAACTTTTTGTTAGGAAACAATTTTAAGTAGCCCTCATCTTCTTGGGAGGATCTTAAAAAGTGAAATGATGGATCCTTTCTCTGCATAAAAAGCACTTCTTAAGTCTGTAGTCAGCATTCACCTTTTCTTGAATGAATAGAGAGAACCGGATGGGAATGGCTGTGTTTATTACTGCACATGAAACCGAGATCAAGACTGACCTTACTTGGTCTAATGCATGTGTTTATACATTTCAAAATCACTTTTCCAGTTTTGTACATAAGAAAAGAGCACTTTCCAAACATAAAAAAATCTAAAAATCACCTCGTAGACAAATGTTCTACTTTTCTACTCCCCAAATCCATAGATTGTCCTCACTGGCTGACTGAAGGAGATGGATCCTTGTCTTATGATCTGCTCTTTCTAATTGTTGAACACTGTTACTGCGGCATGCTCTTTCACAGGCTCTTCAGATGGAAAAGGCAAGACAAGAAGGCACAGTGTCATTGCACTCAGTCTCTCATCTACGAGCATTTACACAGGCTCCGTCACACCATGATAGTGACAACTGTATTTTATAGATCTTTACTCTGTGACAAATCTCACTGAAATCAACTGGAAGCACTCAAAACATAGGGGAGCGTATATAAATACCTTAAAAATGATCATGACTTTATGCATCACTTTTCTGACTCTTTTTTCCAGTACTGTGGTTCTTAGACTGCATTAGCATTACCATGTGGTGAGGTCACTTTAAATACCTGCCTTGTTCAGACTTAAAACTAGCGAGGTCACCACTCAAATGATGTATCTCCTATATCTGGGGACCATCCAGTCAGCATTTTAATTCTGGAAAACAAGGGTGGCAAGAGACAATATAATTTGCTCTTGTTTTACTTTTTGCTTTATAAAACAGTGATTTTCTGTCTTTAACTTTCTTTTGGAGGACAAGACAGTCAATAGTTCCATTATATCATCAATAGGCATAATCATCACGCTAATGCTTTTAAAGTTTGGGACAACTAGTCTATAGCCGGGAAACAGATAAAATTCAAAGTGTTGATGTATGTCCTTCATTTCAGTCATCTTTACTCATTACATGTGGCACCCCACAACACCAAAGGCTCTTTACTACCCCAGGTAAAATCGGAGGTCTGCTATAAAGATTACATGGAGCTGAATTAACAGTGGAGCAATAGGAACAACTTCACCACTGAAGGAAATTCTCTAAAGAAACTCAAAATGCAAAGTAAGATCTCTAAGTATGCAAACCAGCCAGACTCTTCCTTGCTCATGTCCACTACTACTTTCATGCTAGGAAACATTTTTATATTTCCTTGAAGAAATTACTCGACTCTATATTTTATTTTAATTTATTTTTTTAAATGAATTTTGCTCTGGAGGAAGGTGCCATGTTCACACTTGTGGAAGTCCAGTTTACTGCCTCACAACAGATACTGCAGAGCAAAGTTAGGAATCTTGACTTCCCAAATGCTTTAGTCCTGGTGTGAAAGGTTGTAAGGTGAAAACAAATCCACCAACAATAATGTTCACTAAATACCAGTGTGGCAGTTTATTGATTAAAAAAACCTGTTCTGGGAGAGGATGCTCCACCTTGTAGTTGCCATATGTCATACAATGGCATCTTGTCATGAACTGCACCAGGAATTGATTGTCCTATCTTCTGGACTTCAATACCAACCTTGGAGACAGTCTGACTTCAAATTCTTTAGAAAGGCAAGATGATTTTATTACTTCTTGATAATTTTGTTTCCTTCATGGATTCTCTGACTAATAGAGATACCATTTTATTAAAATGAAAAAGGAGGTAATTCATAATAATACGACATTCTAAAGAATTTTTGAGAATGTTTACTGGGTAATATGTGTTTTCTAAAAAGCAGAAAATTTGTAGGCCATCCCATGTGGGAACTAATTGTTACTTGTAATAAAATGAAAAGCATTCTCTTGTGCATCACTGAGTTTATCCTAACAGCTTTACACACCTGCAAAGTCTTTCACTGTCTTCCTGAATTTCTTGTGCTAGGCCACTGAAACAATGTATGAGCCCTGGGGGCACTACCAGTCCTGACTGTTCCTTCTTAGCCTCTCCTGGGTTCTTTCCCTACCCTGCGTGAGCCCCAGGACCTCATTTCAACACAGCCTGGGACCATCAGGCCATGCCTCAGCACTGCTCTACATGGACCTGGGTCTACCCTCATCGTGGTCCTAGTCCTCTCCCCTGCTGTCCTGGTTAATGAACTGGATTTTCTGGGTGGGCTTGGGACCACCCTGTAGGCAGCTTTGTCTCCAGCCCTATTTCCAGCCCTCTTTCTCAGATGTACCTTGAACCTATGCTCCAGCCCTGACTTCATCTCTGTTCTCTGAAAACTAGAGACTGTTGTTAGAAACATTCATCAGTTATTTTTCGCCAGTGTTTTCAGCTTTAGGTGTACCTGCTGAAACCACTATCACACCTGACAGAATGAAATACAGTCAATGGAAATTTTGTTTTCTGTCAGTGCAGCATGCATTTGAATATGTATTAGCTAATGTAAAGTGCTGTGTTACCACCTGAGTCATCTTATCACTAAAATCATTTTCATGAAAAACACTCCACGTAGTGAGCCCGATTTATCTTGTTACATTCTAAGTAAAGGACATAAATAGAAATGGGAAAATGATCTTCTGTGATTCTATCGTTGCTACAGGATTTCAGAACTGCTATTTGTGTCAGCAAGGCTATGGTGTATAGTTTGACAATTAAGTCACTACACTGAATGAAGAAATCCTTTTCAAATGCTGTCTTGTGTCAAAAGCAGCAGCATCTGTAATCACTGGTACTAGGTTTATCAAAGGTGCAAGGTCAATAGTCAAGCTGAACAGTAACAAAAAAGAACTGATTTGCTCTTCTTCAGGTTATGATCGTACAATTACAGAGAGCATAACATGGATTTTCTTAAAAAAAGGACGTCTTCTACTTTACATTGTTTAGACCTCACCAAGATGCCCCTAAATCACTATTAGACTATGAAAAACTAGATCAGCATATTTCTTTTATTGACATATAATTTTCTACTAAATACTGTGTTCAGTTTTGGGCCCCTCACACAAGAAGGACATTGTGATGCTGGAGCATGTCCAGAGAAGGGCTACAAAGCTGATGAATGGTCTAGAGAACGAGTCTTATGAGGAGCGGCTGAGGGAACTGTGGCTGTTTAGTCTGGAGGAGGATAAAGGGGGACCTTATTGCTCTCTACAACTACATGAGAGGAGATTGTAGTGAGGCAGGTGTCGGTCTCTTCTCCCAGGTAACTAGCAATAGGATGACAGAAAACAGCCTCAAGTTGCATCAGGTGAGGTTTAGTTTGGATATTAGGAAAAAATTTCTCTCCTGAGAGAGTTGTCAAGATTAGAACAGGCTGCCCAGGGAAGTGGTGCAGACACCATCCCTGGACGTGTTGAATAAATGTGTAGAAATGGCACTTTGGGACATGGTTTAGTAGGCATGGTGGTGTTGGGTTGACGGTTGGACGTGATGATCTTAGAGGTCTTTTCCAACCTTAATGATTCTATGATTCGATAATTCAAACAGCATAAAAGCAAAAAGAATGTAATCTTGGATGACTTACTCAGTTTGAAGTCAAGAACTAAACTTTTTTTTGTATTCAACTGCACATATTCCCCGTGTTAGATTTCCCCTAATGTTAGAAGGGAAAAGAACCCAGCAAAATCACAGAACAGAAAAAATCCATCCCTACAATCTCTGTAAGTCAAAAGTTCAGAAAGTGCCTAATAAAGGACCTAGTTATTTTACATATTTTCTGATGCTTATCTCCATAATGCCTTACATTTCTAGGTTTTTAAAATGGAACTGCTTATGGATAAAGCACCAAGTAAATTAGTAAAAAATAGACTTATTTTTTTCACCTGCCTGTCAAGTTAAGCACAGTCTGTGAAGTTTAATTTGAGAGTACATGAATTTTGACAAAAATAACTTACACTTTCTTATTCCTCCCCCCAGGGATCTTTACGAATTGAATTTGTCTAAGATTTTGAAATGAGAAGGGGAAAAAACCCAACAAACCTTCTAGCTAGCAGGATATTGAATTTTAGCAGTTCTATTTTTATTTTTAATTGAATTTTAATTGATTACTGGAAGTGCAATAGAAATAGAAGTCCATTCAATAGAACAAGTACAGGACCACATCAGCAAGGAAAATACATCAAAGTACGATTTTTGCCAGAGTGTCTACAGTGACCCGTGGTATGCTCAACATGTAATTCATTCTCTGATTTCTTTACCGGGGCTGCCAGCAATCGGCGTAGTTAGGACTAATTGTAGTGGTGAGTTCAACTGTCTGGATGCCTGCACATTATAAAGGGAATGATGTGCTTAATGACCTTTGATTGCTAGTGACCCAAAGTTTTGTTTCACTCACAGCTCTAATTTTTATCTGCCTACCATTTTTGGGTGAGATGAGCCCATTGAAAGCATTTTGTCATAATCTATGCCAAAATCTTCAGTTAATAATTTATCTCTCATATATGTTTTAAATGATAGCACATCGTCTGGAAAGATATCCCACTTGGATATTCAAGAAACAAATGATCTTTTGTGTCTATTAGGAAAGTTTTAATGTGCTTAATAGAAGTATCCTTTCTTGTATTTTAAGATTGCCTTATAGACATAATAGTCTGAAGGTCTGATTCAAGGACCTAAATAATTAAGACTTTTTTTTTTTTTTTGAAAGTCTAAGATGGTAAGATCAAGGCAGAGCCTTTGGATCAGACTGCAGCTCCAGGATAACAATCTCCTACTGCCACACGAATATGCAAAGTCTGAGTTGAAGATATTTCAAAACAAGAGATATTAATGCTCAAATGTTTTAGTTTATGGTTTTCTGCCGTGTAACTTAAAGGTGACTTTGCATGATAAAAGCCAGTGCTGAAGAGAGAACAGTGTCTTTCTACACTACTAATTGTCTCAGCAGTCTCTTTGGACAAGAAAAAAATGAAAAGGTGTTTTTCCTCATTCATTTTCACCACGCTATTATTATCATATATAATTATTGTAACTTTCATTAGTAGAAAAAGGGAAATCAGAGACTAGGACAACTAGATGCTCTAAACAGCTGTAACAAAAGTACTTGTGCATAACATAGTGGACAACGTGTTTGATTACTAGTGGCCATTACTCGCCAAACCTAAGTGATATAACAGAAAATCCTTATAACAGAAACTCCACACAAAAAGAGATTGCGCCTAATTCACACTAGCTCTATTCAAAGCGGTCACTGAGGGATGATGTAAAAACAAATGAGTAGACATGGTGGGCAGAGGGGAAAGGAAGTGATGAATAATCACTTCTAATGCAAAGATCCAAAGTCACAGCCAGCTAAGTAATTTAAAATTAGTGGTGTCATCACAGTTTGAATATACATATGTAGCCTCTTTTCCCCTCTTCTACAAATATCCATAAGCAGATCAAAAAGTCTTCAGTTGCACCCATGTCATAATTGTATCAAAGTATATATTAAAAATCTTTTCTTAGTGTTTTATAACTGGGAATTGTGTTACTTTCTTGCACTTGTCAAAGATGTGACATGAAGTAGTTTCTGCTCTGTGACTGAACGCATATAGGAATAATGCTTACAAAAAACTTACAAGTGTTGCTAGCTGTGAACAATAAAAGATACACCATTGCATAAACTTTTTCTGGAAAGAAAATTTCAAAAACGTACATTTCCCAGAAAACACGTACAAGACCTATAATGCTACAGCAAACAGATATTTAAATGTCTGACAATTATTTTTCAGTGCTCACTCGACTTTAATTACACTTTCTAGCCTTTGGTGAGCCAAGAGGATTCTAGAACAAGATGAATATATGTATATACAAGTGCACTACTGAGCGATATATTCACCTTTTAATGTAAATAATGTGCCCAGTTTTCGAGGCGGGGTAGAACTGGATGTAGATTGTTCGGTTTTGCTGTCTTAAGCTGCATATAGACCTGTAGCTAAATACAAGCACAGCTAAATACAAATGTACAGATTTGTAGTGGTGTGTAAAAGCAGAGAGCATTCAGGCTGGTGTCACACAAGGTAATGCTGAAGGTGGGGAGGGCAGTGGGACCTGGCCCTAGGGCTGACTCCACAGAAAGTCCAGCTTTTCTGCCAAGAGCTTATTATCTTGTGAGGCTCATTAGCTTAGGAATAAAACTGGCTAGAAGCAGGTACAGTCCATTTGGATCTGAGCTAATACATCTGTTAGTTGAACTAAACGGCCTGGGAACTGCGGGGCCTCAGGAAACTCACCTTCAAAAGCCTTTGCCCCAGACAAGCTGTTTGGAAGCGAGTGGACCTAGAAGACTGCTGGTATCCTGGGAAAAATTCTTCTGTTCCTTTTGTTACCTTGCTTCGGACCTAATAAAGCTCTGAGGTCACTGCAGGTATACAAAAATGCCAAGAACTGGGACAGGGTTTAGGTGCAAAGTTATAATGATGAGTCAATGTGGTTTTAATATGTGTAGTTAGACTTTTCAATTTTTATTCTGCCTAGCTTCTTTTTGATGTATAGCCTTACCAGTTCTTCTGTAGGAAAAATTCTCATTAGTTTAAAGAAGAGATTTTTGTGATGAAAGTACCATAAGTAGCTAATGCTTGTGCATCCAACAGGCTGCTGGATGTGGTTAAAATCTAATCAATATGTGCACTGAGATACGTGGTTATTTGCAAGCAAGCCAGCTCTGTATGCCTAGACTGCTATGAAACCTTACAGAAAACTAAATAGAAACTGGGCTCTGAGCCCAGGAAAATCAAACAACTGCTGCCAAATAACAATATACTGAAACATTATACATCTGACATAATACCAAGTAGTCTCATTAGTTTTGTGTTTGCAAAAATCCTTTCTTAGAAATGTTGTTTGTTAAAGACTCCTCAGGCTGATTCTGCTCCTAAGGAAGCATGTAAGCCTCTCCTGTAAGTGGTCCTGTGCTGTTCTAGTGCTCAGGCCTGCAAACCCAACACATTACACTTACTTATCTTTTGCTTATGAAACCTACCTAAAATCATGCCTCTGTCCTTGATAATGATTTAGTTCAAATGCCCATGCTGCAGTGCATCAGAAGAAAATGGACATCAGGTACTGCACATAGTTCAGCCCCTTCTCCCAAAAGGAGGATCCAAAAAGTGTGTTGTCTTTTCTTGAGGTGAAAATGATTTCTTAGTTCAACAGCAGGTAAGGGCAGCTGCAGGCACTGTTGAGGTTGTATGAGGAAGACCATGCTATGAGTTTTGTTCAATAAATAATGATGATCCTTTTGCACGGTTTCTTTGAGGCCTTTGATCAGAAGAATGAAGCTTGTGGTTGTCTCTATTCATTTGGGTTTTTTCTTTCCTGTTTACAAATGACTAACTCACCACTGTACGATCCTGAGGGGTGCACGACCCAACAGCAGAGTGAATCAGCCAAAACAGTCATGTTCTGCTTTAAAAGAGCAGAATGTGCATATTCAGAAACACCTCAGCTTCAAAAAGCCAAATGCTTACATTGCTAAATGTTAGAGCCATAGGGAAAGGAGTCTGCATTGTGATAAAAAGCTGGTGGTACACACTTCAGAAAGGATATTGATATTTGTAACCTGCATTACCTGGAAGCTACTGAGAAGTGTTACAGGTAGCAGATATTTTCAGGTGTATTTGAATATATGGAAACCTGGCATAGTCTGTCACACAGTTTGAGATCAGAGTAAATGGAAATACTGAGTTATGGTGTGGCAGTGGAGGATGCTGAACACAGAACAGTATTATTTAACCAGTGTTGGGAGTAGGCAGGTAGGCAGACCATGTATGACATTTGGTTTTACAAGAAGAAAACATAGTTTTATTTGTGACAACACCATTTAATTCTTGTTTCATCTCATCTCTACATCATGCAGGATTTTGAAATCTCTGCACAGCCAAAACACAATAACAAACATATAAATCTGAAATTTCTTAGTCTGGTCTCAGCAGAGCATTTCACACAGTTTTAGTTTTAATTTCTCCTTTCTTTTTGTCTAATAGTAACATTCACAAGAGTTTCACATTTAAGTTATAAAATTTTTCAGTGACATAGAGTGGATAGATCAACTACAGATCAGTTGATGAGCGATTTATTGGCATCTCGTGATAATACTAGCTGGAACAGGGTGCAAACAGCAACATTCAAATAGGATATTAAAACCTGATGGGATAGAGGCACAACGCCAAATGAATACAGCACAGCACAGACCACATTTCCCTGGTGTCTTGCACCTTGTCCATTAATACATGAATGTGAAGTGAACACAAACTACTGCGAAATGATGTTTAGCAGAATATGATAAAAGTGATCCCAGTTTAAAGACCTGGACAAAGAGGCCCAGTTTAAAAAGATTGGTTTCAGAATCCTTGCAGCTTCTTGAATTAACATTATACATAGCAAAATAAGCATGTATTTAATAGAGAAAGGCCATACAAGCTGAAGAAATAAAATTCCATCCTTTGAAGCAAGAAGAGGAAACTGCTGCTGTGTATTCTACTTCAAAGTCCATATTCACGCTGCTAAATGGGTGCTTTTGTACACCAGCTTTTATAAAAAGACTGGGAGGATGACATCTGAAAATTAGTTCCTGAACATTTCTGGTATGACTATATGAAGTCTAGTGACTTAAACTAATCTTACTGTAATTCTTTAGGAAAAAAACATCTCAAAAACTTTCATTTGAAGACTCTGGATGAGCTATCTCCAATTAAATCCACTGATCAATGCAAAAATTGTCATTCAGCTTTATATCTTGACATTTCAGACACTTTGTCTTTTTTTTCTCCGATTCTCCTTTTACAAATAAAATAATGAAGGACAATTATTCAGCATGATGCATAAAAGATCAGAAAATGCATTAAACCAGTGTTTTTTACAGTGTCAGTTACACCAAATCAACTTAATGAAGCCACAGAACATTTAATTAGTAATTTCTAAACTTCTGCCTTCACTGTGCTTGCCAGCACTTGGAGACAGTTGTTCACCTTCACATGCCTTCATATGCCTTTTCTTCATTACATACCAAGGCTCACTTGTCCCTGCTCACTGCAGGGGAGTTGGGCTAGGTGGCCTCTAAAGGTCCCTTCCAGCCCAAAGCATTCTGTGAAGGTGCTTTTTTCCCTTCTTTCTTTTTTTTTTTTTTCATTATCTAGGAATATGAAGAATTAGGTTACTCAGTATTTTAAGAAAAATGTAAAAAATTCAGTGCAATGAATTAGTAAGGGGGTCCTGCCGTTAATCTGTTTTTTCAGCTTTTCTTGAACATCCAGGGACCTCAATCTGGCAGCACGACATGCACAAGCAAAACTAGCCCCTGTTATGCAGACCTTACAACCACAGGAGATAGCAGGCAGATACTGCAGACAAACAGGTGAAGAAAGGGCTTGTGGAAGAAGCTGTGAAACAATTCTGGCTAACACAAGTGCAGCCCCGATTACCTGAAACAGTGAAACAAAAGCAGCAGTTCTCCTTTATCAGGCCATTTAGATGTCAACGTGTGAGCAGGGCTTTTTGGAGCATATCCAGTCTTCTGTGGTTAAGCTGTATGTAGGAGTCCTATGCTGTTTCTGACTTGCCCACTGAAAAGCCGCTTCTAGCAGCTGTCCTGTGTTGTCCATCCCTCCCCCGACCAGGATCCCCTCACCAATGTATGGAGCTGCAGCCCGCAGCGCGTCTGACAGCCTCTCCTAATTCAGGCCTGGATCCAGAAGACTCACTTTGGCCCTTGCCATGCCCACACGTTCCTCACTCCCTCCTGGGGGACACGATGAGACTGAAGGGCCATGTTGCCTGCACGCAAGTGCTGTTTTGCAAGTTGGTTGCTTCAGCAGAATGATCTTGCATTATCTAATTGCAATCAAGCAGTCAGTCAGTATTCCAGGTTTCCAAATCTGCTTTATATTTCGTCAAGCAGAGAAAATGGTTTAGGATGAGCTGCAAGATCTTTCTGTCAAGCTAGTAAAGGTTATCTGAGGACATACAGCAGGTACTTTCACAGATTTTGACCGTGGCTGGATTAATTTGTGAGGCCATATATGCTTATTTGGGACACAACAGCAAGGCTCACGTTCAGCACCTTGGGCTACCAGGCAGCACTATACAGTCAGATGTATTAGGAGAGCGATGAGGGGTCCCAGGCTCTAATGACTTCAGAATTGTTGCACCGAGAACCCCCACAAAGGTTGTGTTTTGTCTGAATTTGTTTTTATTATAGGCCAGCTGCTTCCAGGTATCTCCACTTTGGCACTTCTTGTTTCTGCTGATTGCTCAGATGCCAGTGTGGTGATGTCTTCCTTTTCTAATTGCTAGTCACCATTTTTGACTAACCCACTCAGAGGATTCACTAGTAAATGTGTTTCATTGTGCAGGCTCAAATCACAAGCAGTCTTCTCAAAATCCTGAACAGTTCCCTTTTTTATCTTACAAGTAGACACTCTGGTGTGTTTTTGTGAAACCACCTTTTGCAGGGATTCTTTGGCAGCAGGTGTAACAACCCTCCCATGAACTCTACCTTGCAAAGCTGTGTTTATGGCTATTGAATTACATAGCATAGTCTAACAGATTTAATTTCCCAAACCCTTGTGCAAGTGTGGTAGTTTTTCTTGCAGAGCATGAATCGAGTTCTCTCTGCCTTTATGTATTTAAATAGTCCCCTGTCGTTTTTGCAGCATTTCTATAGTGGCAGAAAAGAGAATGTGGATAAGTCCAGCATTGTGGTGTTCCAAAAAGCAGACAGGATCTCTCCTCATTGTTTTATCCCAAAGGCAACAGACTTCAAAATAAAAGGTAAGATAAAGTTGTGGTTCTGAAGGAGCCTGGCCCAGTCTTTGACCCAGTTTGCTCTTCTACCCATGCCACCTCCATCTTCTGCTCTGTACGAACATCTGTTCCTCTAAATAAGTGTACTCTCACTTTTCTTTTTTTTAAAATCTTTTAGCCCAGTCCAGCAACACATATTCTGTGTGAGCGGAAGATATCCATATTCATTTTTCTTTTTGAACAGTGTATTCGGGGCCACCTTTCAGACGAATCTCTCAGGTACTTCTGGCTGCAACCTGAGAGACATAGTCGTACCGCCTCTGGCCAGTGCCTGGCGTTCAGTTGGTACATCTCCTCAGCGTTCTTGATAGGGGTCCGTCTCTGAAGAGTCATAATTCAGCCACAAGTCTGTCACTCTGCTTTGTAACATTTGCCTGGATTGAATTAGCTTCTTTGCAGGTGGTCTGTCTCCAGCTACACTGTAATGAAATGGAAATGGGATGAAAGCAATGGAGTGCACTGATCATTTTTCAGGGGAACCAGCTAGGCCAAAGTAGAGCTTGCTCAAAAACTCCCAGTCACAAAAACATAATTTTTCTACATGAAAATCTCTCACCCTGCTGTTTGATGATCTACTGGTAGCAATCTGTGTGTGTTCAGACTAGTTCTTCTACCCACTTTCTTCTTGGAGTGTATATGTAATGAATAACTGAGTTTTCATCATGATCAGGGAAAAATTTTTTTTGGGACACTTTTGTTATTTTTTTCCATCAGCTTATACCAGTCTCATTAAGCTATTGAAAACCCCTGAGCTTAGTCTGAGAATGGCTTCCTGCCACTCAGCAAAAGTCAAAAAACCAGTATTTTACAGCCCTTTGCACACATTATTTGAAGTAGTTTAAAGTGAATTTGAACTTCATAATGTTTCTTTTTAAGTTAAAAGATACATTATGGTAGAAATATAAACCTATTAACTAAAAATCTGTGAAATGTGAAACCTTAAACCTGAAGAGAATAGCTTGACTTTGAATAACAGAGCACCAGTTTCGCAGAGTAAATGGGATAGGTCAATGAGTCTTCCTCTGGGCAGAGTATGACCTATAACACAGAAGCTGAATGGGTAGATCCTCAATATTTTATTTTTCTGTCCACTGAATGTGTTGCTCTGAGGTAAATTTATATTCAAGCACTGAAGAAGGAATTATTAGATTCTTTGTAAGTATTTGTTACCTTAAACACTGAACTGTCTGAAAACTTCAGAAACATTAATTTTTGTAAGAAAACTTTGCAATAATTGGTCATCTCCATTTTACAAATAACTTCCAAACATAGAGAGGATATTAAGGGCTTGGTTCTGTTTCCTGAACACAGGCATTTAGAGGAATCCAAGGCTGTCCAAGGCATCCACATTAGGGTAAAAAACCCCCAACATACGCCTATCTTGACTTGTGGTTCAGGCCTCAGATATTTTAAGGAGCGTTGAATACATATGGACAACTGAAACTCAGCCCCAAGTATCCTTTAATTTGAGCTGCCAACCTAAAAAATACCTTTGACCCAGTTTTTACAGAGCACTTAATTTGTGCACATCATGGCTTCTGTGGTGCTGCTTGTAGGTATGAGTGCTGAGAGCCAGATCCTCGAGGCTTCCAGGTGGGCATCTAGAAGTGGCCACCCATGAACACGCTGGTCTCTGAGCTAGACCACAGATGCTCCTTTGACATCAGCAGACTAAAGGACGTGCTTCTCAGGACTCTACTTAAGAGTTACCAGAACCCAGATACACCAGAGGTCTGCAGGCTGGGCTTTGTGCGGCTTATCGAGGAATGACTTGGCTGGGTCACACCCTGGAAGCTCAGCCCCTCCTGAGCCATGGGCCTAAATGCTATCAGCATGCAAGGAAAGTTCTTGCCCTGTTTGCAGAAGTGTATTTCTCAGGTCTTCTAAGAAATCCTCACAAAAGACACTTACTGCCATAGTCCTGAGGTCACCACCAGATCTGACCATACCTGCCCACTCTCTGGGGCGCCCCCTCACCTGTCCACAGCCCAGACCCCATGTCATCCCCCTAGGGCCAGCAGCCCCTGCCCCAGAGATGCTGCATCAGGGCTGCTCTCCAGCTGCCCGCAGCCCTGCCTTACCTGGCTATGGACCACATCAAGCCAGGCTCCAGCCTACGACTGGCTTCCTGGCTCAGCCTTGGACCTGGTTCATCGCCGCGGATCTGCCCAGCTATGTCTGACTCCGGTTCCCCAGCCTCCTGTCCCTTTTTGCCCCCCAACAGACACAGAGTGAGACACAACATCTGACCGGTTTCCCTTTGTTAGGAGTGATAAGCTGCTCAAATAACATTTGTACTGATGTCGGGGGTTTTTGTTTGTTCGTTTCTGATTTTGCACAGCCTGAGTATTGTTCAGCTCAAGACAATAATGAATCCATTTTCTTTCCACAAAAATACCTTCCAGAAAAGTAGGAATGCTGAGATGTGCACAACAAGCATACAGAATGCTAGTATCTTCCGTATATTAGGCTAAGGTTCTTTCTGGTACAGCTGTGCCCTGTCTCATCAGCTGAAACAACCAGCCTTTTCACAGCATCGTTAGTACATGGGTAATTAAACAATGGAGGAGACTGTGTGTACACATAAGCAGGACTTAAGACATCAATTTCTAGTTCTTTACAAAGGATAGTGCATTTAAGCTGACTGTGTATCTTCAGCGTGTATTGTCTGAGCACCAAGTTAAGACGTGAGAAGTGTGTGTATAAGGGAACGAGTCTTTTTCAGTTGTCCAGTAGAAGACCCGATCACTTTTCACTTTCCATTTCAAAGGGAAGTTCTTAGGCATCTGTTCCAAAGGGGTCTCAAGACTGTGAAACTCAAAGGAGATCCTCAACGATACTTCTCTACAGTTCAAAATAAAATGTTTATTTTGTAAAAAGAAGTGGGATGTAAGAAAAGCACCTGGCCTTAAGAGCTTCCAATGGCTGCCTGCTCCGTGTGCTGCTTTTCTGTAGCTTCCCTTTAGAGTCCTAGCTCCCTCCTTGCATAGGGGATGGGTGCACATGTATAAGATTCTGTGAAGACTTACATTGGAGGCAGGATGCTGAAAAATTAGGTGATATGAAATGACACAGTGATGTTTAAATTCTACCTGTAAATTCAGCTGATGGTGGCACACATTTTCCTTTCTGAGACCCAAGCAGGCCTGTTGAACACCTGAGTGAACTTCAGAGGAACACATGCTGTAGTACAGTGAAAACATTAAGTAGTATATGTGCCCGAGCATCTTAATTTAGGTTGCACAAGTCATGTGCACTCTCAGACATCCTTACTTTGTCTTGTCTAACTAAAAAATCTGATAATCCTTGAAACAATGTTTCATGAAATAAAATTTTTATGAAAGCCAAATAATTGATGAAGGAGTACCAGACAGTGAACATATCATCTTAGTCAAGAGAGTACAGACAGTTACTTCACAGACTTCGTGCTTGTGTCTGATTATTGAGAGGCATACAGATGGTACAGGGTTAGGGACTTTTCACAAAAGTGCAATTCTGTGCTTTAATTAAAACCTTTTCTGAAAGTTTTTTCCATTCTACAGCACCTGAACAAATTTGCACAAATAGCAGTAAAGGTTGATGTACTACACCTATTAGTGTCAACTATAGGATGTTGAAGTCCCAAGGAGTAAGGACAAACACGGCTCGGGGAGCACCGGAGGCAGAGCGTGTCCCATGCTGCATCACATGGAGTGCGGGCTGGCTGCTTCAGATGCTGCTAATGAAGAAAGGACGGGGCAGGAAGGGTTGCGGTCCTTGCACATTATGCTCGCGTGTATCCTTGATGCTTGTGTAACTCTCATTGCAAGATTGTAATTAATCATCTGGCCTCATTACGAATGTTTCCTTCATTCAAGATGTGGTCATTTTGCAGAGGGAGATGTTAAATTTCACCTCCAGGGTTCTCTCTCAGGGTTGTAGCCTGTGTTTGATCAGTGATAATTTTGAGGCTGTCAGCTTTGTGCTCGCTGGATGTCATTGCTGTCTTCAATTTTTTTTTTTTTCTGCTCAAGCTCCCTATGGCATCGTCTTTCAAATTTTTTTCCAGTAGCTTTTTCATGTGTTTTGCTTGCATCTCTCAGCCTTCCAGAGCACCAACAGAGAGACTAACAGCTGAATGACAAATGACATCCAGGGCAGCGTGTATGTTTAGAGAGAGAGTGAGGAGGTCTGATAATGCTTGACACAAAGGGATTTTTCCTTTCACAGAATGGTAGGACACAGTGTATGTATCTTCCTCTGAGAGACCTGGGCTTCAAAGAGCTATTTTAATGCTAGCAAAAATGCTTGTATAACTAAAACCTTACATTTTCTTTGCAATAGTAACAATTAGGCCTAAAATGCAAAACTGCTTTCAAGCATGCCGGTTTCTTTGTGCTGAAACTCTTAAAGGACAAGCTGCAGCAGCGATTGCTTTCATGCTAATGATTGCTACAAGGAAGGACTTAATTTTGTGATTCATAAATATCATTAAACTCTAATTTACAAACATGATCTTTTCAAGATATAGAGTACCCAATCAGGCCAAAGCAATTAGAATTTCTACGTTGTTGTGTCTTTAGTATAAATTCATTATGTCTGCGTGCACATTCTCACTATTATTGTTGCCGTTAGATTGTATTAATGAGAACACAGCACTGAGCCAATCACAGCAACAGCAGCAGTACCAACAAAATGCTCTCCTGAGGAATACTGATTTCCCTTCTTCGATGTACTTAAACAAAGACTGGTGTTGCAGACATCTTAACCTGTGTGTGCTTCAGTCTTCTGAATGTTACTACATCATTGCCTTTTATTTACAAGAGAATTATTCTGCACTTTGACAGAGATGTGGTCTGAGATGCATAGCCTTAATCATTTACTTGATAGTAGCTCACACACACAGATAAGCAGGATTAACCATTTTTCAAAAAGACGTTTTTCTAAGCATACTATTTCAACAACTATGTTTTTGACATTAAAAAAATAATACAAAATACTAAGCAATGGTGGGGAAGAAAGGAGAGCACACGACAGAGTATTACTGAACAGGTAGTGGAAATTGGTCTTTTTCTCACTAAAAATGTGTGGTGTTTCTGTAAACACTTCAGAAAGGAAAACAAAATGGCTGCTTGGGATTCTCAGTGCTTGCTGCAGGAGACACTCTGTCAATTGTGGCTGTGTTTAGAGATTACTGGAGAGCAGGGCAAGCACAGTAGAGCAAAAACTTGTAACTCTTATTGAAAAGGGTCCACGCATTTGTCTTCCTGGCATTTGTAACACTCCTTCCTCAGTGTACAATGTGAGCATGTCCTGTTTTATTTGATAACAACTTCATGAGACTGAAAAGTGCGCTGAATGTCAAAGTGCATTAAATATCTGCTCTTCAGAAGCCTGATGTGCTTTTGCACAGGTATTGACAGGTACGATCCATAAGCAAATTACTCAACGAATAAAAAGTAGTTCTGGAGATATTCTGAAGGGGAAGCATCACCAGAGTAGGGGCACTTAGGTGTGCCATTCTGATGACTGTTTATTTAAACTTAAGAAAAATTTGGTGCTTCTTGCTGAACTAAAACAGAATCAAAGTTCAAATCCATCATTAAAATGTGTAGCAAAGATCAGACTGAGAAGTGGCTATCAAAGCAAACAGCTAGGATGATAATCTTAGGCTACGTTTTTCAGTTGTAGTAGGGACATTCTTGTTGCATTTTATGTGCTGAATTGCTGCTGCCTAAAGAGGCCCATTTGAGCTCTCTGGTAGCAAGTTAAATAGACAATCAGCAGGAACACCACTGCTAGAGGGAGGACATGAAGAAAGCTGAGACATTTGCCAAATGCACTGGTGGACAGGATGGATATGGAGAGGACAAAGTGCAGGAAGAAAGTCTTTGCTGCTGGTTAAAGTTGCATGCTCAGGTAACAGCACTGGTAGCACAGATTCAAAAAGGCCACTCTAGTGATGGACGATCACGGTTAGGATCATGGTAGATGTTGTCCATTTTATATCTTTGCTTTTTATTTTGTTAAAGAATGCTTGTTTCTAACCAGAGATTGTCATTAATTGTTGAGGAGGAAGGCTGAGGGTTTCTTGCCTTGGCGACTGCGTACTCAGTCATATGGCTCCTTCTGGAGGAAAGAGGAGACTGACCCTCCAAAGAGCGCAACTGTGCGCAGCTGAGGGGCACCCTTGCTGAGGGCGAAGTAGGGCAGGCAGAGCATGTGAAAGACAACAAAGAACCAGGAGCCTGCAGCAGAGCAGAGCGGTAGACAGCTGGGAAAAACACGGAGCAGAAAAAGCCAAGCCCCAGGGGTCCTGAGATTTTTTTCCCCAAGAGACCCAGAAGGGACTGTGCAGACTTCAGTACTGTGGAAATCTCTGTCTTGTCCAAAAAGCAACTGAGTTATTGAACTAAGATCAGGCCTAGAGCCAAAGGATCTCACTGGAAGGACACAGTGGATGGGGGGGAGGACTCATGTATAAAACATTTTTATTTACAGTCTGTCTCTTTCTGATCTTTCTCTGTTTTAAAAAGTTTATTCTTGTCCATGTCATGATGCAGCCTGGCTCTAGAGCTTGCAAAGCACAACGCAGCTCTGGGGGCACTTGCTCTGAGAAATAGGTGCTGACAGACCCACCTCAGGGTACTGGCAAACTTGGGGTCCATTTGCAGCTATGCAATTCTTAGTGACAACAGGGCAGGCCAGTTTCCACTTCAGAAGGAGAAGGATATTAGACGAGGAAAGAATTTTATTAAGGTTCTACATGCATGTTACTGGGCTTACCAATTGTTACTAGTTCAAGCATATGATTACTTAGATTTGATATGAAACTTGATAGCTTTTCTTCATTTTCATGTGTCTTCTCCTCCAGTTTCTTCGGCATAACTTTCTCAATCTCCTATCAGTACATGACTGTAGTATCTATTTAAAAAAGAGAATCAGGTTTGGATTTTAAATAGTTGCCTTCCATGGATGATTTGAGTCTGGGTCTGTTTTTACTTTCTTTAAATGTCTGGGCTAAGGTCTATTTATGCCACTGTGCTTTCATTTAGGACACAGAAGTTTACTATTCTGCAAATTCAACAATGGAAGGCAGTACATGATAATTTTACAAGCTTTTTTGTTAATGAATAAAATACTGGCTCTCATACTAGCTATTGAGTTTTCAAGAGTTAGTTTATGCTGCAAGAGCCTTCTGAATTTTTTCCAGTAAAATAAGTTTAATGTTTAACACTGATTCCACAACTTTTTCTTCATAATCAGCCACATTAGAAACTTCTGTGATGTCTTGTGTTTTCCTGTCTATTTGGCCACAGAATAGCTTTTAGGAATTCCTTCTTTACAGTTTTCAATGTACAATTTTTCTGCATTTTTCCGAAGTTTGATTTACTTATTTGGTCCCTGAGCCACATGGGTGATTAAATGTAGTGTACATATAATTTCCAGTTTTGAGAACAATGTAAAGAGATACATCTATTAAGAAGATTAATAAAGTGAATACAGGTAGGAGTAAAAGTAGCTGGTGGCTCTGTTACATTTCATCAGATATAAGTAAAGACCTATAAATTATAAACATGAATTTACAGTAATTTCAAAGAGGCACAATACATGTTTGCCAGCCTATTTACTCAAATATTTATGCAAAAAAACCCCAAACCCAAAAAAACCTCTAAATAATGCCAACAACCCTTACGAGATCACTCTTTCCACAGCAATTAATGAGCTGGCATATAAGCTGACTGGTGTATGGGGTTAGCATGACATAATGACATGTCCTAGGAAGTTAAAATAATCAAACAGTTAATGGATGTTAGCTAGTTGTGCTTTCTGATCTAGAAGCTCTGGGCTCCATCTCTGCTAGTGTGGTGAACCCAGAGATAGACATGATGTATAGCAGTGACATCTGAGACACCCTGAGTGCATCATGGTTCGTTAAAATGTATATTCCTTGCTGGTTTATCAACACTTCCAGATTCCAAACCTGGCCCCATTGGGAAGGGCTAAAAACTCTGCACTGTGCTATCTGAATTAATAATTCCATAAAGTTTAAGACCCTAAAATATTCTAGTGACTGGTTTTCCCCTTACTACAAACCTTTAGGTCTTTTCATTCTCCCTGCTTACCGGTGAGATGAATCTTTACAAGGTCAGCCCTCTAAAAACAAGAGATATACCTAGGTAATCTGAAATAGTTGCCGTACTTCTTCAAGGACATTCCATGTATCGATAGAGTGGGGATATCGCCTGAAATATGTTCTACTTTTCAGCTATGACGAAAATCCCGAATAATCCATTTCTGCACTTGTAATTTGTACTCTTCAAGAAATCAATACTTTTCATTAAAGAAGAGTCATTAATTCCTTTTATATAGAACCTTTCTGAAGTATGTCATAAGGTTTTATCTGAAGAAAATGAAAGTGCATCATTGCATCCCTTTAGATCTCTGTGAATCCAGTTTGTTAGTTCCATGATGGACTTTTTAGGCAACACTGAGAGTTAACACTGTTAGTCACTTCACTGAAATAATTGTGTCTGTTACAGCTTTTACCTTCTCCAGCATTTAAATCACATGGTAGAATATTTAAGAACATTGTGTTCTGGAGCACGTTTTGGATGCTTCTACACACTGAAAGCATGAACTCAGTAGTAACTCTCTTTCTATTTTGGAAAAATGTGAATTTGGTCTTATGAAAATTTGAAAGAGTTGTCTGTTCTGCAGACTATTTATATGCATAATCAGCTCTCTGTATCACTCTACAGTCAGTTTATTTTTTCTTTTCTTGCTTTTCCTAATCCTTGCTTGTTCTCCATTCAAATATAGCCAATCTGCCCTTGAATAATCTCAGTTCTGTAGGCTGCTAAATCACTTGCTTCTTCTCCCCTTAAAACTGCACACATTTATAAATACTTACTTCTACTTCTACATCTATTTCATAGTGAATGAAAATAAAGACCTGTATGTGTACCTCCGGACAGGAGCAATATTTGTATCTGAGTGTTAATGAAACACAATTTCCTACATTTTCTACTACTGATATGTATATAACTAATCTGGATTTGTCTGCAAATCCTTGCAATTTCTATACTGATAGTATTTCTTTTATAAAGATTTGGCTGCAGAGAGAGGGGAGGGGTGATGTTTAGAGGGAATGATGATTACTCCATCTGTGGATGGGACTGGGTGTACTCCTGGGAAGGGCTTTTCAGATGGCAAGGTGGAAGGAGTGAGAATTGAGCCAGGGATTTACTCTGCAGCAAAAAAAAAGAAGATGCAGACAGATGTGTGTAAAAAATTTCACCATGTCACAAAAACACATTTGTGTTTCTGGTAACAAATTTACAAATACCTCTAACAAGTCAGTGGCTTTCTATAGCTTGTGATTTGTAGACTACTGGGTATTTTCTAAGATTTTTTAATTCTTTTAAGTTTCTTTTCTAAGGGAACCCTTTAAAACTTCAGAAACATAGATTGCTACACAGCATCTGCAACTTTCATTTTGTTGGTCATGTCTCATGGTCTTGTTCAGTCATCCTTGGACCCCAAGAGTGCAGATTAGAAAGTACTGTAGAAACAGAGTGCTAGATCTGATCTGACTCTTTGTTCCATGCAATTATATGTCTTAATTTAGGGATTTTATGCAGAGGTGACTGAGGCCTTGGCAGAAATATATCTGTGAAAAACAACAAAGCTAAATGCCTGGTCCTGCACTTCAGTCACAGCAACTCCGTGCAACGCTACAGGCTTGGGGAGGAGTGGCTGGAAAGCTGCCCGGTGCAAAAGGACCTTGGGGTGTGGGTCAACAGCCAGCTGAACACGAGCCAGTAGTGTGCCCAGATGGCCAAGAAGGCCAATGGCCTCCTGACTTGTAGCAGGAATGGTGTTGCCAGCAGCAGTAGGGAGGTGATCGTGCCCCTGTACTCAGCACTGGTGAGGCCGCAACTCTTGTGTTCAGTTTTGTGCCCCTCACTACAAGAAAGACATTGAGGTGCTGGAGCGTGTCAGAGAAAGGCAAAAAGGCTGGTGAGGGTTCTAGAGAACAAGTCTTATGAGGAGCGGCTGAGAGAGCTGGGCCTGTGTAGTCTGGAGAAGAGGAGGCTGAGGGGCAACCTTATCACTCTCTACAACTACCTGAAAGGAGGTTGTAATGAGGCAGGTGTTGGTCTCTTCTCCCAGGTAACTAGCAATAGGACAAGAGGCAATGGCCTCACATTGAGTCAGGGGAGATTTAGATTAGACATTAGGAAAAATTTCTTTACTGAAAGAGTGGCCAGGCATTAGAACAGGCTGCCCAGGGAGGTGATTGAGTCACCATACCTGGAGGTGTGGAAAATACATGCAGATGTGGCACTGCGGGACATGGTTTAGTACGAACATTGGTGTTGGGTTGATGTTTGGACTTGCTGATCTTAGAGGTCTTTTCCAACCTTAATGATTCTATGATTCTATGAAAAGGAGGCTGAGGCTGTGGACTAAAGGTTGTAGCTCCTAAGGAATAAACTGCTGGCAGCATATCTCATTATTAACAATATGAAGAATAATCTCACCCAATTGATAGATCTAACATCTAACTCACACGAGTTTTTTGAAAAAAAATTTTCTTGTGGTTTGGATTGGCACATTAAAAGCAATGTGACTGAGAAATTCTGGATTGATACAGGTATACTTACAGCATATATGTGTAAACTTGCACATTTCTGTGTAAGTTTTAAGGATAGGGAAACTTTTATTCTGAATATTGTACCAACAGGTTTCCATAATTCAAAGAGTGAATAAAATAGTTCCTGTATATATTTGTCCGTTGTCCTTGTGTATGACCTTAAGGCCTATCTCCTTATCTAGATAAAGAAAAAATATTGAAGTATTAAAATTTATTAATAGATTACATGCTGCTGTTCATGGCTAAAAGGGACTGAACTCTGGGTAGGCAGACCATTTAGTTGTAATGAGTTGACCCTGCATTAATCTAGCTGATCAGAGAGGTGTTTTTTTCTTAGAAAGACATACAGGGTTAAATTGAAGATGCGTTTCTCATTGATCTTTTCTTTAATAATTAATGACCATAAAACTGTATGACTATATACAACTAAATTTTGATTTAAATTAATCCTACTTTTATTTTTTCAGATTCAACAGCTTCTTAGTTGCATTTTCTTCTAATTAACATATGTATCCACCGTAGTTCGGTTGCCTATCAGACTTTAAGAAGAAAGCACTTTTAAAGGCTTAATTTCTAAGGTAATTTTTACAGTTTTGACTCCTAAACGCAAAGCAGAATCGGGATTTGGTTGATTTTGATTTGGTCATACTCCAGGGAGATACGTGTATTCAAACATGTGGTCATCATCATAAATGTGGATCTCTTCATTATTGGTTTATGTCTAATGCAACGTTTTGATATTTCAACATTACACAATTTTTGAATTTTAAATTATTCCTTCTCCTTTTCTTTTAATTTCTTAATTCATCTTACTTTTCCTTTAGGTTTAATTCTTAAATATTTTTGTCTTTTTCAGTGTGTTAAGCTCTTTGTTCTGATTCTGTCTTTCTGTATTATTTTTCTTCCTTACTTTTACCCAGCTTTATGCAGTTTATTATGTCCTTCATTTTTCTCGATTTGCTTGTCTTATTTTTCAGTCTCCCTGACTGATCTACCTTTTCTCTCAGTCAGCTTTTTCTTTCCTGCCTCTTGTTGACTGTTGCTTGGCAGAGGTTGCCATGATCATTTAATGCTCCCTTCACCTGGCAATTGACCGTGACATCACTGGTGCCAAACTACCATATGTGAGAGAGATTCAAGCTAGGCTAAGACCGTCAGCTGTTATTTTCCTCATCATCCTAGATGTTTTCCAAAATTGCCTTTTCCTCTGTTTTGTTAGTTCCAGATTCTTGGGGTAAAGTGTTCCCTAGAGTCTGCAATGCACTGTCTTAAACTAATGCATGGCTTATTTACTTATAGTTCCCAAGGGAAGGAAAGAGGATCTAAAACTGAGAAGACTGAGAAGACTCCTAGTACTATCAGTGACCTTTTCTATTTTTTTTGTGGGTAAGGAGATGATACTGAGACTTGCCCAAGAGCTGGGAGTTATGTCTGTTGGCTGCTATTGCTCCCTGGGACTCAACCAAGGAATCTGAGACAACTCTAGTGTTTGTACGTCTGCTGCTTACTCTTGAGGACGTATGGTTCAAATGCTGTCAGCCCTAAAACCTTAATCCAGAAGCTGGACGGGACATTTCAGCCACGGTTTTTAGTGAAAACCTCATCCTTCATGGCTCAGCTCTGAACCATACTTTACAGACATTTTTCTTTGGCTACCAGAAGGCAGTGTTTTCTCCAAAGAATCTGAACTCAGACTGAAATTCTAGAGGAAACAGAATATATCCCAGAATCTGAGATAAATTTGCAAGTTCAGACAATTCAGTAAACACATCTATAGGTCATATTGGAAAAATAACTCACCAGTAACATTATGTATAATAGGTTCATAAGGGAAATCTGTTTATGTAGTTTGACATCATTGTTTTTGGTGGAGATGGAAAGTACAAGAATGAAAACAGATTAACTGATTTATACATAGCGAGCCTCTGCTTTTCACTTAAGTGGAAATCGGTGTTTATTTTACCTAGACCAATGTGTTTTTCCTGCAGAGTGCATTTTTTCTGAAAATAAAACAACTAAAAGTCCTTAGGAATCTAAGTAGCATTTGTCATGTAATTTTTCTCTTGTTACCAGGTATTAGACAGAATTTTCAGGGATCTTTCAAAGCTAGTCAGGCTAAGTTAGCTGCAGAAATATGTCTATTTGTAGGAAATAAGAGAATCACCTTCTCTCCCTCTGGTTGGAGTCAGCATGGAATGGTGACTACCATAACGAGCTAAGTGTCAAAGAAAGCAAAGAAATAGCAGGTCTTCTTCCTGTCAAGCTGTCACTGAAATGTCATATGTAAAGTGAGTATTAGTACCGTTTGCATTGTTAGCTGCAGGGAGGCTACTGCATCTTGCTGATGTTATCTTTGATGTGTTCCTAATCCCTCTTATCAGAGATCATAGGTAAAAGGTTCAGCATAACTTTTCTTGGTGTAGGTTAGTAACAGACATGAAAAGCATTCTTTCTCTTCATGTTGATGTTGGATCTGACAAAGCAAAGGGTTTTTCCCTAGCCTTTCTTGGCTGTGGCACAACTGAAGGAGGGCTGCTCCCTTGTTGAGGGCAAGCCTATCTCTTGGCCTGGCAAGTTGACTCACAGCAGTGAAAGGGCTGAAGGTCAAGCAACAGGAAGATAACTAGAATCACCTCTTTGTAGGTATGAAGGCAGTAGCATACACCCTTAACTAATGTCTTCTGCTTATCCTAGAAATGGCTAATGGGAAAGAACCTATGACAGAAAGTAGAATTCAAATGAGATCATATTCACTGCATTTTTTATTTTTTTTTTAATCAGGAAGGAGTTCCCACAACAGTAAAATGTCCCATAGAAGTACTTCAAAACATACTACTATGTAATAAATTAAAAATGAATAATGTTTTTATGTTATTGAATGTGTTTTATTTGATTTAAGATTAAAACTCTGAATTTTATTTTGGAGAATACAAAAATACAAATTTTTTTTACAAACTACATTGAAATCAAGTTTTTGTTTTCTTTTGGCTGTTGCAGTCAAAGTTTTTTTTTGTTTCCATCTTTTTATTTCAGAAGGAGAAAACAAAACTGTTTCCTAGTCAGCTGTGGACAAGGTTTTCAAAACCAACAACATTTACAGCATTTCCTAACTGAAACTAAAAAGATGCACCAAACCTCCCCTCAACTCTTTAAAGACTTAGACAAAATCAAACAAAATCACTAAATATCAAAATAAAATAAAATAAAATAAAATAAAATAAAATAAAATAAAATAAAATAAAATAAAATAAAATAAAATAACTATTTGTTGGAATTGGTGATTGTACTGGCTCTCTGTCTCTATCCTCTTTCCAAAAACTAATTGGTCTGAACCCTAAAGAAAGAAGAAAACAAGGAAGAGGCAAACCAAGGATCAGGTGACACAGGCAACATTCGCTGTGGAGAGAGTGGAACCATACTGATCTTCCATTAGAGAGTTCTCCTCTGAACTCTTTAAAAAATAAATTTTTATTATTTAAATAAAATATATATATTTTTTTTTACTTCACAAAGTAAAAAAGGAACATTCTTTAATTTGGACGATGGTGATAGAGAAGATCTCTGAAATACAATATACAGAAACATTCTTTGTGTTGTATTTTTTAACGTCTGTTCCATAATTAGAATGATTGCGGGTTGTCCATAGACTATTGCTAGTACTTGACATGCTTAAACTTGCATTCTTGAAAAGAAATCTGTCTTCAAAGATGGCCTTACAAGGATATTAAAAGTAAAAGTCAGTCACTTTTTTTTCTTGTGTAATAAATCCTCTAGGATCATATTGCTCTTTATTTTAATAACCTTACCTTAGGTAGACCTCACTGTGTTTTATACAAACAGATTACAAATAAACATGGTGGGATTGCTGTTGCTCATGGCATGAGTCTATCTGTTGTTTGCATTTATTTATCTATTGACTCTGTCTATAGTTTATAGTTATTGGAACACTGCAAGTTCTTTTTTTTTCTTATGTAGTCCTAGAAGATTTTTTTCGTTGTAGAAATATGAATATTATTATACAATTAATGCTGAAAATGTGTTCTTGGCTAGGTACATGTCATTATTCATTATTCTATACACTCATGCAAAGAGAGAGCTTATAATTCATTCCAGATCATAATTAAGTAGTATTTGAGGTAATATCTTGTAAGGTATCCAGATACAGAAGATTTCATTACAATTTACTGGGGTGTTTCTGGGTAAACTGATATATCTGTAGAAATATGTTCCTGCAGTTGTCTTGATGGCTGTAAAGTTTGTTGTAGACAAACTATGCAAATATGTATAGGCTTGTTGCTGAAATCTTGTTGGTAACTGGTTTCAGTTCTAAGAAACTTATCTTTTTGTGTAGTTACTTAAGGAGTGGAAGTGAATTAAGTAATGACTGCCTTTACCTTGTTTTATCTATAAGGGTAATTGATTTTTGGGTCATTGGGTTTTTTTTCCCAACGATTTCCTGTAAAGTTTTTCTTGAAGATTCTTGTAATTTCCTGCCACAGAAGCAGTTGCTGCTTGTCTGGAAAGTCTGGAGTAGAAGGAAGCTGCTTCTAAATGTTCAAAAGCAAGGTGAGAAGACTGAAGAAATCATAATTCTTGACACAATTTAGTGAATGTTACAAATACTACTTCTCTTCCTAATTCCACATTTTAAGAAAGGATAGCATTTTTCACATCCTTCTACAGCCTAATTTGGACTCTTTGGGTGGGGAAACGAAACAGACAAGATCTTTTGTTTTGAAAGCACTGAAACAAAATGTTTACTTTTCAGAGACTTTTGAGAATAAAATCTTGTCAAAATTTGACCCATCTTTACTGAACTACAGTTAACCTGCACTAATATACACATTACCCTTTCCTTCCCCTCTGCTCATATAACATCATTCAACCACAGAGAGAAGGAGCTCTAAAAAAAATTACAAATTAAATCCATAAGGGTGTTGGAATGAATTGGAGATATACAAACTTGCAAGAAAGGGACAATCAAGGATATTTAAGACTGCTGTGAGGTATTTGTCAGTGTAAATGAATCTCTAGATGAAATCTGTATGTAAATTGTGCTGTAGCTCAGCAGGGGAGATGTAATGTGGAGTGGTTGTAATGCTAGTGCAGGTTATTGAGCAGCTGACAAGGCATGTGTATTGTAGGGTCTTCAAAAACACAAGATGTAATATTCTTAGTAGCTTTGTCTTTCTCGGCCCTAGTCAGCTGAGAAGATGTGGCTGCAGTACAGCACCATGTCTATCATGGCAATTCACTAAGGGTTTTAATATAGTGTGACTATAGCGAAAAGGCTGAGTTGTGAATGGTGTTAGGACCTTCAGACCGTTTTGACCTCCCTCTTGTCAAAAAGATGTGGCAAGGAAAGATATTACTTGCCTATCTTTTAACGTCTTTGGAGCCTCCAAATTAACTAAAATAAAGAGAACTGCTCAAGATGAGAACTAAAATCAGTCACCTCTAGTGATATGTATTTTATTTCCAAAACAGTGACTGTTTTCAAAAAGCATCCTGCAGAGGTAGTTGCAGTTGCCAATCAGCAGCAATTCCTTTTTAGTAATATTTTTTTCCTTTCTCTTCCCTGGTTAATATGTAGTGATGCTTTGACTTGTTTTGTCAGTATTTTTGCATCATTAACAGTCACCTAGGTTTTGCAGGAGTTCTGTCTCTTGCCTCCACCCCATCTGTACCGGCACATACCACTACTGTTGTTGAATAATAGAGCTCACTAAAATGGAGGAAGATCATGCTGGAGTTTTTCTAATACTTCACCACAAACGGCTGCGTATGAAGTGCTTACCACTGTCTCAAAATTTAAGTTAATTTGGATTTTACATTTCATAAAAATCATGAGAAGGAGGGTCGTTGATCTAGGTTGTGCAACTTGCTCCATAACTTATTGAAACTTATGGTTACTGATGGGGTTTCTCTATTCAGAACAATTTTGGAAGTCATATTGATTTTAAATACAAGGAAGATAAAATAGCCACATGCATCCACACTCTTATATGTGCTTGCCATTTAAGCTGCCTGTAGGTGACCTCTTGTTTACAATGGATTTATGATTACTGGTCATGTTCTTAAGCATGTCTGAAGTATCTTTTGAGACTTTTATTTGTTTTATTCTACTTGCAGAATTTGCTTTTTATTGCTGAGTTACACGGGGTTGCCTACACACACCTGATCACTGTTGAAACAGTAAATGAAAGGGGTATATAAAAGCAATATAGTCAGCAGTGTTGGACACCAGATCCTGAATGTCTTTGCTAATTTGATGATAATAAGCAAATAATTTTAACAGGTATGTAATTTAAAATATGTAGCTATCTTTTAACTGGCTGTTTTATTACCATTATTTTAAAGTATTTGTGTTCTAGCTCCATATGCCTGTGCAATTTATACAGTAATTGATGATTAAATAAAGTTTGGCTAGGCAAGACTGGCTTCATGAGAACAATCCCTTCGAATCTGAAACTCTATGACAATTTTCTGCTGACCTTATGCTGAGGTCAATCAGATTTCTGACATTGACCTCTGTGAAAGAAAGAGGTCTGGCCTTTCATAAATGACTCCAGCCTCTGCTGAGATGGTCATATTTGGGATAAAAGGCTACCATATTCTTAGGCTTAAAGGACACATGCTAATTTGGAGTAGAGAAGTTCAAACTAAAATAGGAATACAGAGATATTTAGACCAGAACAGACAAGCCCCAAAGGCAAATGAGAAGGCATGATTGCTAAAATTGCGGTATCGGTTTAACTGAAAGGAATTTTCATTTATATTTATCTGAATGCCTGTGTTGTAATCTACGGTATGACGAGTCCGTTCATGAAAGGCTGCTGCTAAACTAAAAATTCGCAGTTAAAATTACTAGGAAGCAACATTTCTGTGATGAAACGTGCTAAAAATATTGACAAAAATTAATCCACATTATTCTTTTTGAGTACTCAGCCTTCATCTTGGAATTTAACATTCGTTGAAGAAAAGGAGAGGCAAAAGAAACTGTGAAAAATGTTTTCCAAATGTGTATCCCTTGCAAATAAAATTCCTCTTCTGTTCAAGTAGTTCTTGTTTTATCAGCTTTGAAATAATGCTCAGCATAACTATCAGCAATGAGATAGTAAGTATTTACAGGCTCAGCCCTTTAACAGTGAACTTTAATTATAAGAAAATTTCAGAATCTTCAGGTACTTTTTAAAGGCCTACACCTCTTAAGGGATCTTTTTTAATGCTTTAATTTTGCAAAAGTGGACCAATAAAGCATAATAAATACTCATTAGTTTCCCCAAAATTACAGTACTTTCTCTTTTTTCATTAATCAGATTTTAAAGTGGCCTTTTTGATATTCTTGTTTTCTTTCTTTTGTAGTCCCTTCCAAAGATAGAAAATGTATAGATCTACTTCTATAAGGTGCACTTTGAAATCCATACCAATTAAGTGTCTTTTTTGAGCCACTTAGCTTCCTTCCCTCTTCTATTGATTTACAAGCTGGCAGTGTTAAATATCCTCAGAAAAAAAACTAGTCTACATGTTTTAATAACATTTCTGCCGGTGTGCTCCCTTTTGCACTTCTTAGCAGCAATTTTTTCGCTTCCTGCTCCAAGCCATTGTGGGCTGTTAACATTTGTTATGTTTACTTTAGAGATGGCTATAATTCAAAGTAGGACAAGGTGTTAAATCTCTGTGTTATCAGTAAAAACTTGTAAAGTACATTTAGGCACACTTTTTTTGGAAACCATTAGGCAAATGTCCTACCAAATATTTAAGTATAGGTATTTTTAAGCCTTTTTTAAAGGTAAGCCTACATGAAGAATGTGAAATATGCACTTCAGGATGACAAAATGTAATACACAGGAATAAAATGAGAGCTTCTCTAGATGAAGTTTAACCTTTTTCTTGCCTGTTAGGTAAAGTAACGAGGCAACATGGGGGAACTGACAAGGACCTTGCTAGGTTGCTTTCTTAAGAAAAGAAGTTGAGGATGATAGATAATTTTTTTTTCATTTCTATTTTCATAAGGAACACTCACAGTTTTGGCTCTCTTAAACAGTTTCCTTGGTAAGAAGTCCAGACTTGTTTTTCAGTCTCTCCAGTATCACAGGATCTCTGCCTATACTTTCCCGAAATGCTGGTGAATCTCTGGTTTTCTTTCAATACTTGTGTGAAGCCAAACTTACTTGGCTGCTGCTAACCTGGGTTAACTGATTATTACCCTCTGCTCTACTTCAAAGCATTCTCCATTGGTTTGATTCCTCCTTAACCCAACTCAGTGGAATGAATTTGAACTGAAGAGCGTTCAGAGAAATATTTATACAGGAGAATGGAGGGCAATAACCTCAGAGTGCATGGAGATGGCCCAGAGCTGTGAAAAGGAGAGGTAAACAGTTAATCCAGATCAGCTTATAGCTGAGGAGAACATAAGCTTTCTGGTTTTGTCAGCCCCTAAAATTCATCTCAATGTACTGGTGAACCAATGAAGTCTCTCTTTTCTCTGGGTTAATGAGCATTTTTTCAGGCTTTCCCATGTGGTCCAGTGACTGAACAATGGATTATTTTGTTCCAGCTCTCCTTTTTTACAAAGAAGGCTTAATTACTTCTCGCAGTTCGCCAATATGCCATGTAATTTTAGAGAAGTTCGGAAGTGCCCACAGATCAAATATAATGTTGTTGGCAGATACCAAGCACCTTCAGCACAAAAATGCTTAGCACACTGAAATACATTATAGCTAAAACTATGAAATCTGTGAAAATTGGTTATAGCGTATTCAGTCTCCTATGCTTAGTGAAGTGTTTAACAATTTAATATTGTTAGGAGAATTAGGCTGATTTTTGTCTATGTGTTAAAAAATAGCTTCACGAAAAACTGTGCCAGGACTTCTTCTGGAGTTCTACATATATTAATGAGGATTAAAAGTGTTGGTGTTGTGCATCAAGAGCTAGATTTTAATTGTTATTGTAATGTAGCTGTAAGCTCTACATATTAATAGTTAACTTCTAGCAGTGCATTGAAAGAATACTGTGTCTAAAAGGAATTTTGGTTTTGTTTTTCAACTTTAAAAATTAAAAAGAGGCGACAGTCCTAGGGTCAGGATTCCTGGGGTGTGCGTTGTGATAGAGTATGTCATCATTACTCTTCAAAACGGCTGGAGAAGTCTTAAGAACATTTACTGTCCACTGGTTTCCTAAAATTGCTTTTATAGTTTGCCAGCAGCGAAAAAAAATGATCAAGCAGCTGAAGTTCTGAAAGGGCAGTAATATTTTACACCCTCTCGCCTTTGAGAAAGGTCTTAACATGACTGGGATAATTAGAACCATTTTGATCTTCTGCAAAATCTGAATGCAAGAAGCATTTAGGGTTTTCATGTTTTTTATTAAATTAATTTTTTCCCAAAACTATCAAAATAAGGAAGAATAACACAACAGTATCTTTGAAAGTAAAGGCTCTAATAACAACATATCCTCTCTTTTAATAACATTGGACTCATGTACATTTGTTATGCTATCTGTAAAAGTTCATATCAGACCTGAAATGAAAAACAAAATCTTTATTCATAACTGCAATTCTGTTTGCTTACCTGAAAATACGTAAAAGTCAGGATTTGATGGGACAAACCCAACAGATCTCAGTTGAAAATATTTTGAAATGATCATTATTTAGAAGTGTTTACCTCAAACTCATGTTACAATACTACGAAAAGGAAAGAAGAGTGCAATAGCACTGTTTCTATCGCAAATTAGTAACCAGTCTGCAGCTGTGTAGCTCATTAAAAACTGTGTCATTTAGGGATATTTTGAAAACACAGAGGTCCATTAAAAAGACTGGCAGTGTTTGGTTGTCAAACAGACTTGCAATTATTGTCATAATATTGCCATCAGTTGGATGGGAGAAATTACATGATGAACTGAGAAGCTGGTTTATATCCTTTTGAGATTTTCCAGCACAATTTTCCCTTTGTTCAGACCAGCCATCACCCATCTTTGAGTCTTTGAATCTTTGAATGTGAGGACTCAGAGTGTTTGCTGGAAACCTCTGTAAGTACTAATTATTACTTCTTCTTCACTCCAGTTTTTGAGGGCGACAGTATTTTCTTCCTGCTTTCATACTGCCAGTCTACAGCCATCTACATTGCCCTGTCCAGTCACAGAGGTTGCTTCTGGTTGTCAATTAAAAATCTGGTAACATCTTTCCTTGACATACCCTCTGTTCACCAGAGATGTTCTCCTCTTGCCATACTGGGGTTGCTGGGGATAACTGAAGGTGAAAATCTCGCTTCTTCCCTCTATGAAGAGAGCAATGAAGCACCCGCAGTATCTGACTCGTACAGCATAGCCCTCATATGGCAACAGTGTAAGGGGTCCACATGTTTTAGCTTTGCACTGACATGATTATTTTCAAGACTGAGTGAAGTCCGACAGTGAGTAAAGCTGAGGCTACAGCTGCCTGATCTGCTGCTCACCTCCTGCTGCCCACTTGCCAGTGTGGTTGTGGTTTGTGTACATGGCTTGAAGGCAAGCCCCCTCCTGAGGCCTCTCCAGGGTTCTCTTTGCTGGCCAACTTCTGCCTCTGCTCACTGGAAACTGAGGTGTTCTTTATGTACCTTCGGCTCTCTGTTCCTCATCATTATAAACTGTACCCCACAGGAAGCAAAACCTCCAGTGGCATCCAACTGACTTCTGGCTCCTGATTTGCAAAGTTTTGAAGGTGCTGTATCTAAGGAGGCTGGAGTGGGTAACAGAGGGGTTGAAGGACTGGGGAAAAAAATCACTGTTCTGGTGTCTGTGGGAAGCATTAGGAAGTTCTAGGTAAAGTGGCAACATCTCTTTTAAAACCTTAGGCCACCTTCCTTTTCTATCCCCGAAGATCTTCACTTTTCTGCTCATTCTTAGTCTACAGGACTTCTACACTCGGCCCCCTTGCCCTGCTTCCCCACAGGACTCAGTCTTTCTCACCCTCAGCCACAAGAAATGCTGCACTACAGGACAAAAAATGAAGGGGTAGAGTTAAGAGGCACAGGGGTATTATTTACTCCTGTTGCAACTGGAAGGAATGCCCTGGGTTTGGCTGGGATAGCATTAATTCTCACAGGAAGCTGGGAAGGCTGACCCAAACTAGTCAAACAAATGGGATATTTGATACGAGGATGGGGCCAAGCTCTTTTCCGTAGTGCCCAGCGAAAGGACAAGGGGCAATGGGCACAAACTGAAGCACAAGAAGTTCCGTCTGAACATGAGGAAGAACTTCTTCCCTCTGAGGGTGACGGAACACTGGAACAGGCTGCCCAGGGAGGTTGTGGAGTCTCCTTCTCTGGAGATATTCAAGACCCGCCTGGACAAGGTCCTGTGCAGCCTGCTGTAGGTGACCCTG
>Ga0065711_1027302_pt1 | contig 51162 bp, 26 predicted proteins | sample Hoacrofraction12_FD_59098 | JGI IMG/M metagenome (GOLD analysis project Ga0065711, IMG submission 59098) | Hoatzin crop microbial communities from Cojedes, Venezuela - Epithelial fraction 12 v2 (version 2) | ecosystem: Host-associated > Birds > Digestive system > Esophagus > Crop | place... | reverse complement strand
AAGGGGTCCGCCTGCCCGGGGCGCCCCAGGCCTGGCAGCCGCCGTGGCAGAGCCCCCGGCGCAGGGCGGGCACACCCACGGCCCGGGCCTCCATCGCCCTGCTTCGGTTCCTGTCAGCGAAGGGCGGGAGAAGTGACACGCTGTGGAACCGGGCCTTTCGCGGGCGGGGCGGCCGGCGCTCTGCAGCGCGGCCCCTCTGCTTGGGCAGGTGTGGCGGCCTGGGCGGCGGCAGACATGGCGGGCCTTCCTGGCCTGGGTGGTGGTGCGATGGCGGCAGACATGGCGGGCCTTCCTGGCCTGGGTGGTGGTGGGATGGCGGCAGACATGGCGGGCCTTCCTGGCCTGGGTTGGGGTGGGATGGCGGCAGACATGGTGGGCCTTCCTGGCCTGGGTAGTGGTGGGATGGTGGCTGGGCCTCGGCAGCCTGGGCGGTGGCACACATGGCGGGCCTTGGCAGCGGTGGGATGGTGGCCAGGCCTCGGTGGCCTGGGCAACAGCGGGACAGCAGCTGGGCTGGCGGTCACCGTCCCTGCCACACGCTCCATGACATGCGCCATCTTAACATATTGCCACACTTAAAAAAATCCCAGCCTAGAACTTTGTCCGGTACCGATGCTATCACACCTCACAAAAAAAGATTAACATGAAATTATTTGGTCCTTCTGGAGGTAGTTTGGCTGTGTTGGCTATTACCTCTTGTGACAAGCCGCCTTTGGCAATAGCCTTTTGTTTGCTGCAAAGCAATGTGGCATTAATGCCATTGTCACAAATTTTAGTATGAAATTTCCTCCTTTTCTGTCATGGGACAGTGTATTTCACAAGTGTGCAGTAGGGGTTCCAGAATTGAAAGTTTCGCAAGTGAATCATTTCATTGGATCGTATTAATGGCTTTAAATACACATCACCCATCTCAAGTTTATGCTATCAGCTTGGCCTTTTACAGACTATATAGACAATAAATACATATTCTGGTTGAAGTAATGTTTTATTAACATCTCTTACAAGCCTGTTGGTAAGGCAGCAAAGTGACAAAGGCCTACTGCGTTCCCGCTAACAGAGCTCCTGATGTGACCTCTGTTCACAGGTATTGCACGGGCAGGCTCGCGCCCCAGCTGCTCGCATCCCAGCACGCGGGACTGCACCAGGGACAAATCCTGACACGTCTGAGTTAACCAGAAGAGCAAACTGCTCCTTTGCCAGCTGTGGCAATTGGTGAGTGTGGCGAGTTTATAGAATTTGAATACCATGAGCCAGTTTGGTAGCTTACATAAAAAATAAATGGATTTGTGTTCTGCACTAGTTTTAATGTTCAAGAAGGGCCATGAAATTCAGCTCGCACAAGCCTAGGGCTCATCCTGCAAGTGACTTGCAGAATCAGGCCGTAATATTTATAGCACCCTATTTCTTCCCAATTAGCTAGTAAACTGATTTGTTAAAAGAAGTGAAAACTACAGTCTGTTTTCTTACATTGGATTTCTGTGGTTGGCTTGCATAATAGTGTAAAGAAGATGGCAGCTGCTACTACTACTTTTGTATTAATATCTGAAATGTTAATTCATTTCACAGTTTATACATGGCATAAAGGTCCCTGTGCGTGCTGTCTTTCAGACAGATTTACTTGTTTTCCTTCCAGCCAGGTGTCCTTGACACCTCCATGGCAGAAAAAGTCTGTCACGCTAAGTATTTGACTTTCAAAAATAAAATCAAGAGAATTTTAAGTATCATTTACCACTGGTACCAGGCTGACAGCTCTTCTCCAATGGCTCTTTAGTTCAAACACACAAAGTAGCAGGCAATTGCAATGCAAGTGTCCCTACAGCGGCACTTCTGCTTTGTGAGGCTTTCGCAGGTTTTTTAGCATGTTGACCTTACATCTTTGATCTGAGATTTAGTCCTAAAGTCAGGTCACAGGTGTCGTGACTCTGTAGGTAAAGCCATTTCAGTTAGCTGCTGGGGAGGCAACGGGTGGTTTAGGTTCCTCCAGCATTTCCAGAGGTGGAAACTGGAGTCCCTTGCTTTATCCCGTCTCGGCAGCTGGGGCTGCACAGGGAGGTAACTTGCATAGTCGGTCAGGAGGGTTTTGGTTCCCCACAGCTGCTGAATCTCCACCGCTGAAGTTTCTATCTGAAAGTACCTCCTCACTGTCCTGTGGCCAGCTAGAAGCATCGTGCCACGGCCCCTCTCCATGGGTGGGGAAGGGGGAGACCCTGAAGGTGGCTGGGGAGAGAGGGTGGGCTGGAAGAGCCCCCGCCGTCGGCAGCGAGGTGTTCGGGTGCGCAAGCAGCTGCTGGCAGTGCACGGAGTCGACAACCCAGATTAGACTAGGATTTGCTCTTCTGGATCAGATGACAGGTGTCCAAAGCAGAGGCTCCATTCACTTCCCCACACAGAATATAATCCTTGGAACCAATGGCAGAAGAAATCACCATTTTTTAAGACAATTCTGTTTTCTCCATTGGCTTTGCAGTGGCTAGGAGCAAAGCCTCTGACACTGCTGTCCTCATGGTGGAAAGTCTCAGTCAAGACAAATGAAACCACGGGCATATTCCTTCTACTTTGACTCCAGAACAGCACTGAGAGGCGATCGCCTGGTCACCTGCGCTGATGGAGCAGTGAGCTGTGCTATCGGGTCGCATACCAGGTACTTCATTTTCCAGGAACTGTGAATCTTTAGCCCCACCTTTGCTTTTTCCTGAAGAGCTCCAGTACAGCCTCCTCTTACTTCTCAGCAGTCAGCAAGGAGTGCTGCCAATTCAAACGTTTTCCCTTTGATGCTGCAGTGAATGCTGAACTTGTGTGCAATAATAACTTCTTAATTATTTAACTTCTTAAGGATTTTAAGGCTCTTGAAATCCAGAACTCTAAAACGTGCTGTTTTCATCCCACACTTTCTGTGTAGGAATCTGTTTTAACTGTGTTAAATATAAATAGCTACAAACGTAGCTTTTAAGCATTCAAAATGTGCTGGGGCCAAAGATTATTTTGCAGGTGGATTGACACAATAAAAAATAAGATAAATTTACATTTAATTTTTTAATGTCAGAATAAGTGGTGCCCTTTTTGTCCTTTCCCAGTTTTGTTTATTGTTTTTACTGAATAACAAAACATTTCCTTGCTGGCTAGTAGTTTAAGCGAGAAGGGTAAAATACAAGTTCCATATTCCCAATCCTAAATTTCTTTTTTAGACTAACAGCTTTACAACTTCTGGCAAAAACTTAATAGTGTCTGTTACTTCAGTTGGTTTTTTAGGTTTTCACCTTACAATTTCCTGTATCATATTATCCACAAGAGCAGAGCAGAAACCTGCATTTCTTGTTTTAGAATACTTACATTCTTGTTTTAGAATACTTACATTTTTCTTTTGATCACTGTTTAGAATGCAATGGTACTCTTAATTAACCACTATATTTAAACATTCAGTATTAAAAAAAAGCTTACAACTAAACTTCCTCTTTTCAGATGCTCCTATGACTTCTCTGTAGATATTTCCTTGGGAAAAAAAAAAAAAATCAGTTTCCCTTCCTGGTTATTAAAATAAGTCTTCTATTATAGTTTGGACTGAAAGCTGTAGGATTGCTTTTAAAAGATGAGATTTATTAAGAGAAGTGGATTGCATAAGAGATAAGATGAAGGACTTTGGTAGGGAGAAATCTTTAACCAAACTGAAAACACATCTTAACTACTATTGAGGTCGCGTAAAAATTAAAATCTAGGATGACTTTGAGTGGAAAATATCTCTCATTCTAGTAAACAGACAAATATATGACAGACACACACACACTTGTAGCCACACCTGTAGACTCTAAAGGTCAATTTCTTCTGTTAAGATAGCTTCTGGCCCAATAGCACATTGAAATGGAAATTTGTCATGTGACATGTTTGTCAAAGTGCTGTGGCGTCGTGGCACCTGGCCATCTGGTAGACTCCAGAGCTCTGATTTATAGCCAAGACTCGCCCCACAGGCAGGTGGGGGAGTTAAAATTCACCTGGTTCTCACTCTAGATGCCTGGATCTAATCTGCAGTTCACCAAACTCCCGGACAATCGCCAGCGAGCCTTTGGGGGCTGCTTTAAGCCCTGCCTCCTGGTTAAGCTGCAGCACTGGTCTGCATCTGGGCCAAAGGGGCTGGCCCAGCTGGCTCCCTGCAGCAGGGGCAACAGCAGCGTCGGCAGAGACCTCCTCCCCATTGCTCGGTGGTTAGGTTACTCCCAGGGTGCTGGGGAGTCAGGTTTGCTCCTTCGCAATGTCCACACCTTCATTTCCTACCTCCTACAACGTACTCAGCTGCCAGGATATTCTGGTAGATGGTGCTTTGCTTCCGTGTTTATAATCCTGCATTGAACAGAGCACGGCCAGGAAACCAGACCCTGCCACCAGCAGTGTGAGCGAGGCATGGGTCTGAGTCCCTCCTGCTAAGTGCTTCAGATCTGTGGTGAAACCACTGTTCATCTAGGCTGGACATCAGGAGCGAGTGACCCCCTGTGCTGCAAGGAAAGGTTTGCTGCTCCATGGAGGTTCCAAAAGTAAATAAACTGAGGACTGACAACTTGTTTTTTAGCCTTCATTTTTTAAAATCAAAATAATGAAAAAGTGTGCCAGTTCTACTGGACTTTTGCGGCACAGTTTGGTAATCCTTGTCGAGAATATTCTGCAGAAGCAATGCAGTTTTCATTTTCCACTGGGATTAGTTCAGAAGAAGAGCGTGTTGAATTGTTGTAGCAAAAGTACGGTGATAGAAAATGTGCGCAGACTGTGTACAGATGCATTCTAACTCTGAAGCCTTGAAGTGTAAGCTATAGGCTGATGTGAGAGGTCTTGCTATTTAATAGATATGCTTTACAAGTTGGTTTTAAATTTGGTGGGTAGCGAAATGACTTTTTATATGCATATATAACTCACTGTTGCACAGGTACTAGACCCAGTACATAGGCCATATGCCTGCAACACTTGCTGGCTCATCATCCTCAGGCTGCCCAGAGGTGGGACTGGTGTTCGTGGCAGATGGTTCTGCCCTGCAGCTCTGGGGAGAGCTACCACAGGTTTGCATCTGTTGGCAAAATGGCGCCTTTAGGCCCAAGCATTCTGAGACGTGAAGTAGGAAAAATGAAGTAGGAAAACTTGTGATGATTTGATGATTGTCAAAACTTAGAAAGACATTTCTTCTGCACCAGAGTACCGTTTTTGGCAAATCTAAGATGGAGATAAGTGAAGGGAAGGCACAGGCTCTGCTGGGAGCAGCCCTAACTCCAGCCTCTCTCACGCTGCTTGCTCTGTGGCCCTTTGCCTAAGCCCATCATGAAGGATGTGACTTTGCTGACATGCTGACTTGCATTAGCCATGCTTTGTGCACACCTTCAGGCAATTGTTAGGACCATGGAATCACAGACTGGTTTGGGTTGGAAGGGACATTATAGATCATCTAATTCCAATCCCCTGCCATGGGCAGGGACCCCTTCCACCAGCCCAGGGTGCTGAGAGGCCCGTCCAACCTGGCCTCGAACATTGCCAGGGAGGGGGTAGCCACAGCTTCTCTGGGCGGCCTGGGCCAGGGCCTCACCACCCTCAGTGTGAAGAATTTCTGTGTTCTATCTAATTTAAATCCACCCTCTTTCAGTTTAAAACCATTACCCCTTGTCCTGTCACAACAGGCCCTGCTAAAAAGCCTGTCCCCATCTTTCTTACAAGCCCCCTTTAAGCATTGGAAAGCTGCTCTGAGGTCTCCCCACAGCCTTCTCCTCCCCAGGCTGAACAGCCCCAGCTCTCCCAGCCTTTCCTCCCAGCAGAGGGGTTCCAGCCCTCGGATCACTGCTGGGGCCTCCTCTGGCCCCGCTCCAACAGCTCCAGCTCTGTCCTGTGCTGAGGGCTCCAGAGCTGGACGCAGGACTCCTGGGGGGTGTCACCAGAGCAGAGCAGAGGGGCAGAACCCCCTCCCTCGCCCTGTGCCCACACTGCTGGGGATGCAGCCCAGGGGACGGCTGGCTTTCTGGGTTGCGAGCGCACAGTGCCAGCTGATAGAGTCTTGTTTTGTTCTGCACCAAAATACCTCAAACAAAGGGAATTGCGTATAGCATCTATACGAGCTGCCGAGAGGCCCCACTGAACAATTATCTGGTTGGTCAGTATTGTGACTGCACTGCACCATGTACTCCAGCCAAACAAGTGGTTTGAGGGTGGAACGCTGTGGTGGAAGGTGTGTGTGTGTGTGCGAGCAGGAGCTGTGCGAGGGACAGCACACATCGGGTCAGAGCGGATTGCCCAGCAGCACAGATGGGCACTGCAGAAGGCTAGGCCTGGCCCCAGGTTTTCCCAGCCGTTGCCTCAAACTCCATCCTCTGCCGGTGTCACCAGCACGTTACACAACAGGACCACACACATATTGCAAAACGTAAGGCTCATGGTTTTCCCATGAGCACTATGGTCTTTTCTGCTTACTAACACATTCCAAATGGCGGGCCAGAAACCCCTCCGTCAGCTTTCTCTTCAAGCATTAGCCACCTGCGTGATTAACATCCAGTGTAACAACGCTCCTCAGCTTAGGACATTGAAAAATGGCTGTTTTGTTCCCTCAACGTGCCATATGTATGGCGTTTCTTCCTTCCTTCTCCTGATATTTATTCGAGTATACGAGGATTATTTCTGAATTATTCATCATACAGTATCTGATTAGACTGGCTGTGCTGGCTCCCACTGCGTAATGAATGAGCCATCAGCTTTTTGCAGATGGTGCTATCAACAGCTATTTGAATGCTGTCTGTTCACCTGCGTTTACACAGCACTGGGAGCAAAACGATCGAGCTGAACCTACACACAGGGCTGGGAGAGGATTTCTCACTGTGGTGTTGGTGAAGTGTCACGTCATGCACAATACTGCCTGGCTCACCGGCTGTCGGGGTCCACAGCCGTCCTCGTTAGGCACTCCCTATAGGAGCTATAGGTGGAGTTTCCACAGGCCGCCTGCTGACGCTGGAGGCACCTTCTCCCAAGGCTGGAGTCCTACAAACTGGACAAGGAGAGGAAGAATTTTTGCAACATTTAGGTTTTATTTTAGACAGTATCTAATACAATTTTCTCCGAACAGAAAATCTTTGTGTAGTTGAGTATACATCCTACCAAACTACTCATTCCATCACTTCAAGCAATGAAGTAAAATACGTAAAAAGAAATTGCTAGCAGTTATGATCATTTACGTATACCCTGTCTGCCTACACCAATGCGTCCTGCGAGGCTTGGTCCCTGCTGCCATTTCAGAGCCACGGCCCACCTGCGCGAGGAGAGGCAGACACCATCCATGCGCTCCAAAGACTCCTTTCTCCTAAAGCTAGAAACTACGAAGTGAAAGAAGAGACTGTACTAGATAACCCCAGCAGCGGCCTGAGAAGGGGCATAACTGGCACAGGTGCACCCTTGCTTTGGGAAGGTCTTTGGCAGGAGATGGAAGACTTTATCTACCGAGCTGGGCAATGCTGCATAGCTCGTTGTGCCGATGAGCTTGAGGAACTCAGCGCAGAGCAGGCAGCATGCTCCACATGCCTGCGTGGCGGGGCTCGTGACGGTGGCCTTGGGGCTTATGCCGGTGGCCAGGCCACACAGCCACACGTTTACCTCTGCCCTTCCATAGCCCACCCCATAAAATGGAATAAGCACCTCATAAAATAAGGATAAAGGGGAATCCAAAACATTCAGAGCTGGACTGTGAGCAAGTCATCAGAAGAACCAAGTGAAAGCCACTAGCAGCCAACTAAGAAACCTTTGCAGCTGGAAGAAGCTCAATTAGGTGCAGCATTGTCTCCAGCAAGAAGCAGTTTTTGTGCTACTTTTCTCCTGTTTACCTCAGGAAACGCTGTCCTCGCAGATGAGGATGTCAGCAGCAGCTTCGTCTCTCTGTAGTTGCTGATTTCGAGCTGCCCGTGATGTTCTTCCTACAATTGAAGCAAAAATAAAAATAAAGGCGGCTTGCTGATTTGCAGCTGGCACAGCCTGGGAGTCTTTCAAGCAATCTCAGACTTTCCGTGCTGGTACTTGGTATCTCCTGCTGGAGGAAGGACATCTGAGTCATCACCACCAAAGGCTACCAAAGATGAGTCAGGGTTATACAAATTCCATTTAGTTTGTGTAAGAACACTGCTTTCCGTATTGAAAACTTCCTTTGCTACTGCCGTAAAGATGTCTACTGAACAACCCCCTAAATACGCAGCAATTAGCAAACCGTCACCCCAAGTGGGGCTGGTTGCTTGAGGGCCTGTTTTTTGGTGCTTGTGGAGTCTGGGCTGCGTGGGGACTGTGGGGAGGGGGCAGCAGGACATGGCCGGCGCCAAGGAGAGCCAGCTGAAACTCTCAAAGTGCTGGAAAAGCTGCTTGGCAGAGAAGCATACCAGGTTCTGTGAAAAGTCTTCCAAGAGCAGTAACAGACACTCAAACCCTGTGATGACTCAAATCAAAAGCAGAAACAACTTTGATCAAAATTTTTGATAAGATATGGGAGGAATGCAAGTATAGTTTTCTACTCTATGTGTTGATCTAAAACCTCGGATTAAATCCAGAATATTTAAAATATCGGCAAGCTCATATTTATGTTAAACAGTTAATAATAAAAAGAAATAATCTCCGAAGCACCTTACAAACTTTGCTGTTATACACATCATTTTCCCTAGTGATCATTTTAAGAAAATAGGATTTTTACAAACGGCAGGGAGACACCTGAATGCCTCAAAATGCTGTACTGACCGTTGAGAGCTCCAGTGAATCCACCGCCTGTGGCACGAGGATCCCTCCCTAGGAAAGACAGGTGCTATTGTCACCAGTTCCATTCTTCCAGAGTGCAAACATTGCTGCTTCTGCAGTGATTGTCCACTTAACGGTATTTAACAACAACTGAGTTGGCTCCTGCGCCAACAGTTGCCTGGGAAATAAGTCAAGAACGAGTGTGAGTTGGAGAGTTTCAGCAACAACTGCTTTTGTCCTGAGAATTACCGACAGCAGGAGATTACAGTGAAGGACCAACAGTCTCTCTATACAGCTGCCGCTGTGAACTCACTATCAAAAATAATCCACAGGCATCTGTGTTACACGTCGTTTAGTGGTTCTGTTCTGGCGTAAGTTGGGAGTTGGTAAACATAACTTCCCAGTTACAACGTGCCATGGAGCAATGCTAAGCCTGGCACCGCAAAGCATGCAAAGCTGCGGTGTGCACACTGAGCAGTGCTGTACCATCACTTGCTCGGATGATCCCAGGCTGGGGCGGATGAGCTCGGCTTTCCTCATCATCAGTGCATGCTCAGAGGGCGCTGCACTGGAGACCTGCCCTGCTGAGCACCCCCAGACCCAGCAGAAGGGAGGACCCGTGCCCAGCTCTGCCAAAACCGGCTAGCCCAGGCGTGCGGCTGAGCTCACAACACTGTCAGCATCCCCCCGCACAGAGGCCTTCCAGGGCTTCCATCCTGGAGAGCATCCCCCCAGCGCAGAGAGCTTCCAGCCCGGAGAGCATCCCCCTGCGTCGCTGTCACTGGGGACAATACCCAGATCCAGCTGCGCCTGCCGTGGCCCTGATGAGATTGTGTTTAATGGCAGGCTGCTCAGGGAGATTACAAGCACATCGTGGGCAGCGGCTCCTCCAGCCTCCGCACGCATTGTCTGCGGGGGCTTGTCCAGCGTTGCAGCCTGGCCATCTTGCCTCTTTGTCCCTTCGCCTCTCAGAAACCTCCATCTCAAAATCACGCTCCCACGCAGCTGCTGCTCCCTCACCAAATGCCTGCCTATGCCCGGGCTCAGCATGTGCGGCTTCATTCTGCCCCAGGCCTCACCAAGTCCCTGCAGATGCACCAGCCTCGCTTTCCAAATGGGGCAGCTGCAGCAGTCTTCGGGAGGGCAAACCCGCGCTTCGTTAGACAGGATCTTACTAGCACATTAAAAGTGAAGCAAAGAAAGTTAGAGCCATATGACTCCTTGGTCTTTGCTTGCAGGTATCCATGTGCATCCACGTCCATCTAGGGACAACAGGAACCTTCAGCGTCTGTTTGCAGAAAAAAGTCTCTTGCATGAGAAGCGATTTGAACTTTAAAAATTAGTAATATCTGTACCACACCCCCGTCCCTCAAAGGCCCCAAAATGAACTTGGCTTGTTTCATCAGCAGGTGCTCCGGCTAAAGGCTGATGGATTCCAAAGGCGAACACAGTATGGCCAGGATCAGAAGTGGACAAGGTGAAGGGCATTGCTATTATTACTAATAGAGCTTGAAGAATCTGTGTGACTTGGTGGCAAAATTTTTTCCTAGATTGTTTCAAACCATCTTTTCACTATGGAAGAATACACCAAAGACATCTCAAAGCACAGACCTTATGCCAACAACAATCTAAAAGCAAAATATCTTGGTTTTATTGAAATGTTCAATCTCTTCTTTTTTCTCTGTCAAAACTATTCCCTGAACATCAGTCACAGTTGCTCACTCCCCGCCCCAATGGCACGGTGGATGGGAGGAAGGACAGAATAAACTTCTGGCAATAAAAATAATGCCCGCATTGCAGCAACAGTTACAACAACACTGAGAAACCCGGACCGAGACTGCAGATCTCGGGACCTGGACATACAAAGCTCATGCACTGAAAGTGGCCCCGCAGCCAGGGCAGACGGAGAAGCAGAGCAAGAACTTCCCGGGCAAGCCCTGCACCTCTGTTCAGTCCATACATGCCCGAGTGCCCGCACTGCGTGGCAGGCCTTCACTCGCCTCCTCCCAGACCCGGTCCGGGGCGTCTGAGGCCAGAGGAGGCTTCACCACCCCGTCACATCCCCCGTGGTCTCACCAAGCTGGAGCAGCCTCTCCTGAGCTCCACAGCCAAGTCCATGGCCGAGGATGGAGCTTCCGCTGGCACAGCCCTCCCCTTGGGTCCTGCTCCTGCAGCTGGTGGCACACGGCAATCCCTGTGAGCCCGGCAAGTGCTTTGAAGGAAGCACAAAGCCAAAAAAACCCCTTGCTGAAATCGTACTGAAAATTAAATGGTTGAACAGTTTTAAGTTTGATAGGAAAGCACACAGCATGAGATGGTCTATTGGGTTCCCACCGTGAAGGTTCAGCTGTCCGTTAGGCATCCTGTTCTTACTCTTGCAGCAAAGTAAGGTTTGAAAAAAAATCATGAGGAGGTTTCAGAGGCAGCTGCCAGGGTGCCGCAAGGTCGGGCCAGCTGCGCCCGGGGCCCCCGGCGTGGGCACTGCCCTCACCACAGGCATGGTCCCACGTCTGGCCCTGACAGGCAGAGCTGGGGCTGGAGGCAGGGACTGCTTCAGAGCTCCTTATAGTTTTGGAAGAGAAAATAACCTCACAGCCTTATTTTTATCATTTTGTCCATTCAAGATGGGTAAAAATTATTCAGTGAGTGATTTATGGACTTGTGGTAACAACAGAATGGCAAACAGCAAAACCTGATCTGAACCCCGGGTAGTCTGTCATGCCTACTAGCTGGGTTCAAATGCCACACTACAGTCTTTGCAAGCAGAGAAATTGGATTGACCCGTGCTGAAAGCCTTTCTCCACCCCCCTTTTGCAGGAACAATGCCAACCATTACACAAGCCCAACACGCAAGAAATGGCTTGGCTTCAGATAAGGCAAAAATTTACATTTTGCACTGCATGCATGCAAATAATAATCTAGGTAGCAAAGTCAGCGGCTGAGCATCGTTTCTCTACTTGCTGGTTTTTTTATTACTTCTTCTCAGACCTGCCCCAAAATGTCCATCTTGTATAATTAAAACCAACTGCTGTTTCGGATACATCAAAATTCTAATTATACCTTTTGTACCTTATATATACCGTAGTTTGAACACCTTCAGATCTGTCAGGCAGATGGAGTTTAACAGGAAATATTACCTCAACAGATGCTACTACCTAGTTATCTTTGTTCAGTCTGGGAATAAATTGAGGGGTAAGGCAAGAAAACACGTTTTTCTTATAGGGCCACCATCTGCTAATTTGAGAAGCTGCTGTCACTGATGACTCAGTATCACTTGTATATGTAAAAATATTACTAATATCATTCTCAAGACAGCTATTATTACAAATTAACTTTATCATAACTATTGACTAGCACCAAGATGATAGCAATAAGAAAATATTTTAACCAATGAGTCTAAAAGGAAAATAAATAGAGTTGGTTGGAAACCTTTAGATAACAAACCTGGCTTTTATGCTTCTTTTCTGTCACATTCTGTTACGAAAGGGAAATGTTTGTTGCTTGATATCAGACAGAGCTTTTCCAGTTGTGGAAATTTAGTCTTCACAACAAAAAAAAAGAGGGAGACAAAATACTGCACTGTGTTAAGGCCTATTTAAAACAATGAAAATCATGTATATATGTGCACATAAACGTCATATTTCTAAACAAACGTGGTATACAGTAACTAAGAGTTATAATGCAAAAATATTTCCATAATTTTTAAATTGAACTTATTAAACTCTGGTTCGAGTTCATTGCTGGTTTTCTGCCAGCTGGGTGTTGCTGTTGTTTATGAAGGGCTACAGAAACACAGAGTTTTCTTTCTCTTTTCTGTACTTCATCCAGTACAAAATAGTTTCACATGCGTTTCACTGACATTTATAAACTACTTCTGCTGGGCTCACAGTCGTCTCATCTGACCCCACTCCTCAAAAAAGAAAAGCCAAACAAAATATATTGCACACAGCTAGCAAACGGTGTGCTCCAGATGTCCCATCAGAGGAAAGTGTGTTTTAACAGGAGGGGACTGCCGCGCTGTAACCAGGATTGTGCCAGCAAAGACAGTACGACAGAAATGAGCAGGGCTTCTCCTGCTGCGATGTGTAACGAGAGTCCTACTCCCGATGCATGCGCTGCGAACCCCGCTCCACCTTTAACCAGCAAATCATCATCCCTGCGATTACAAGGCAGTGTGCAAACATGCATTTCTCTACCTGCTAGGACACATAAATGGCTTGGCATGAAGCACAGCTATTTTGTCATTAAAATGAACCCATTATTTCCACTAAAAGCAGAGCTGATAATCTAATGGGTGTTCCAAATAAAATGTTTTCTTTGCTGCTGCAACACTGAAAGAGAGCCTGCAGCAGTTTTCTGCGTATCACTAAGATACCTACAAAACTTTGAGAATCATCAGCAAATCAGTATTTTATAGGTACTCTGTACCTCCTTGAAAGACGCAATGCTTCTTACAGCCAAAAAAAAGATCAGATTTCGTACATTCAGAACTCAAAGAAGTTCTTAAAAACTTCTGGAGCAACCCCCAGCTGGTCCTGGGAGGCAGGTATCGTGGGTACTGCCGGCATTCAACAGGAGAGAGAAGAAAGCGGAAAGCTGACAGGCATGGCAACGACAGGGTGCGAACAAAGAAGAATCCTGGGACCACTTTAATTACCTACAGCCCTGGAAACAAGCACCTTCAGAGGGGAACCAACCCGAGGAGTTTCGGCTCTGCAGAGGCTGGACAGATGGGCTTCTCCAGGTCTCTTGGCTGCCGGATAGCAGTCAACGGGAGAGAGGTGCCTACATCCTCAGGACAACTTGGGCTGTCCTCCCATGCACGCCAAACATACATCCTTGCACAGGATGTCAGAAAGTACGTCTGCCTCACCTTTAGGGAGGCAAATAAATCTTAACCCCCACACTAAGTCATAAGAATGTCCACGAAACATCTGAGAGCTGTTTGATGTTACGTGTAGCGAAGTCATTTGCGTAACAGGTTGAAGACTTTTCATACAGTTTTCAACTGACTTTGAAAAACAAAAGCAGGGTGCTAGCCAGTGACTGAAATTACTCTGTCTAAAGAGCGGATGGGGAAGCCCTCGTCACTCCCTCCTGCATCCGCTGCAGCTGCGGAGGCTGGTTGCTCTGGCAACACCCACCCACATGGACCCTGGCTTCAGGCTCACTGCGCGTGGCAACAAGGATGGGAGGCAGCATTTCTTCTTGTTACCTCTTAAAATAAGCCTGGTATGACTAAATTGTAGCAGTGGTACCTTAGAAGTTAAATAACTGCTTGATTTCCACAACATGGAGATGTTCTTGCTCCATTACTAGACTAGTGCAATTACTAAACTAGAAGGATGATCAAACTCTAAAAATAAAACCTCAAACCCCCAAGACTCCCAACCCCTCCTCCCTCACCTGATACCCCAAACCTATCTTTCAATTCACAGCAAACACCTCAAATCTCAAAATGCCACACTCCAGAAAGTGAGCAGATCTTACTCTGCCTGAACTAAAATTCTGTGCAAGGAAGGAGTAATACTGAAATGCATTAGACTTACAGTAGTCATGAATATATGTCAAGATGAACACAGCCCTGAAGCTTAATGCGTGTGAGACCTGCCAAAGCTATTAATTACCGGAGGGAATGAGGAAAAGTCGTTGATGCATGAAGAAAAGCAGTAACTACACAGACAGCAAAACCAGCCCTGAAATCTCTTAGTGAAGAGTTACACAGTGCAGATGGTTTTCCGTGGCCAGGGAGACAATTTAAGGACTCTCAAGACAAAAGGTTGTTTTACTGAGGAGGTAGCTTGCACATCTTTATTTAGATACAGAAGGTATATTCACTCATACCATTTCTGTGGAAGATCTGTCTCCAATTCAGCATGAACAGTGCTTTGACTAGATGGCAAGAGGGAACAGCTCGAGCAAGTCAGAAGACGGCACTATTCACACATTCCTGCTGTTCAAATAGTTGCATTTTGGGAGAAATAAGTGTCTCATCCTGGCCAAAGAAAACTTGAAAAACCACTAGGTCAATGCAGTACGTGAGCTAAACCAAGGACGAAATTTCACCCATGGTATCTGGCTATTGTCTCCCCAAATCACAACTTTATGCATGAAGTTCACTGGTCTCCATGCCCTCTGGGGTCAGGTGGTGCAACCCAGAAACGCCAGCTGACCGTCGCTACCACCAGAAGGTTCCAGATCTCAGCTGTGCAAAAAATCAGGTCAGAGAATTACAGCAGTTAATACTTCTAACCAGGGTCAGCTTGAGTTCCAACATGATATTCTGGCCACTTGATGCCTCCACAATGTAACAACTGTTCCAAAGTTCGCACAGCGTGTGACAAATGGTTAACAGTGCACTAGGACAGACTTACGCAGAACTCTAAAATCCTTCCTACCAACAGCATCATGTTTTTAGAGGGCTATTCAAGGAACACCTCAAGAGAGGAATCTTCCACCCCGCAGAACCTGTACAAAATGGACAAGACAGAAAACCAGGTGGACCGGCAGAGAAAGATGCTCACCCAGGACAACACAAACATCTCACTGCTTATAACGGCATGGCTCTCCGCCGGCGGTTTGCATGACACAGACACATGCAAGAGGATGCTGGGGATGCTCACCCAAAGCTAGGGCCAGCTGGCGCCATGCTGAGTCCCAGCACTGTCCTCTACAGATTGGCAAAGAGCACGGCCAGCATAGGCAGCAAAGGCCAAGGACGCGAAATTCAAAACGCCAAACCAAAGACCAAATGAATCCCCAACCATTAATTTTGGAGAGCTCTTTCTTTAGAAGCCTCTCATGCTCCTCCTCTCATCACTTGCTAGAAATAGGATCACTTTCAGAAGTTTAATGCTGCATTAGCAGCTTCTTGCATGTAAACTGCCCCACCTTACTGCAGCGTGGGGAGGGAAAACAGAAGTATATTGGCTTTTCTGAAGCACACGAACTCTTCCTTTGCCAGAGAAGCCTATTTGGATCACCTTAAAACCTTTCTTCCAAACCTATTCAACAGCCCAAAGCAACTAACACACACATAAGTAACTTAGCCTAGCAGATACTTCAAGCAAAAAATAAATATTATCCCCAAACAACTGCACTTCAGGAAGAAACCCCAAGGCTCCAGTTCGGAAAGGGCATGACAAGCCAAAGGGAGTTCTAACAAATGCCTAGGTTTAGTCACGTATTGTAATCCCACTGATTTCACTGGGATTTAAATGTTGGCTGAATTTAGGCGTGCTGAAATTTTAAAGTGCTTTACTGGATATGGGCCAAAGGAAATGGATGCCTCTTGCAGCTTGTCCTTAAGAACCAGAGTATTTCACCTTTAACATCAGTGATTAGAACAGTTACAGCAGTTCCTGAAGGCAGTGACACAGTAAGAAAACGCCTGTCCATCACCATTTCCTTGCAAGAAGGGCTCAGAACGACAACAGTTTCCCTCCACAGACCCTACTGCCACGGGGAGCATTCATTTCGTCAGACAGTTTGCACAGGTCCCTCCCAGTCTCCACAGTTCTGTGACGTTCTCTTTACCACATTCAAATATGGTTACGGTTCAGATCCTCAAAGGTCAATCAGCACCTACCCAGGCTGACAAAGGCTGCGTACCAGCAGACCCTGTACTCAGCTTGAGAACTGATCAACGCATGTTAGAGCTCTGCAGCAACAGCAAGTTCACAGCATGCTGGCCAGCCGTTGCCCTGCGAGGCAGCAGTGAGGTGCCCACAGCCGGTGTGACACCACGCCAGAGACAGCTCCTGACCCCTCTGCACTCAGCAGAGTGCCCAGCCGGTGTGACACCACGCCAGAGACAGCTCCTGACCCCTCTGCACTCAGCAGAGTGCCCAGCCGGTGTGACACCACGCAAGAGACAGCTCCTGACCCCTCTGCACTCACCGGAGTGCCCAGCCGGCGTGACACCACGCCAGTTACTGACCCTTCCTCACTCACCAGAGTGCCTGCAGCCAGCGTGACACCACACCAGAGACAGCTCCTGACCCCTCCGCGCTCAGTGGAGTGCCCAGCCGGTGTGACACCACGCCAGAGACAGTTACTGACCCTTCCTCACTCACCAGAGTGCCTGCAGCCAGTGTGACACCACGCCAGAGACAGCTCCTGACCCCTCTGCACTCAGCGGAGTGCCCAGCCAGTGTGACACCACGCCAGAGACAGCTCCTGACCCCTCTGCACTCAGCAGAGTGCCCAGCCGCTGTGACACCACGCCAGAGACAGCTCCTGACCCCCCCACAGTGCTGCTCCCGGCAGCCCGTCCCACGCCGTGGAGGAGGCTGCCTGCACACAGCCATGCAGACGCCGTCAGCGAGTTCCGCTGCCTTTCGCTGGAGAACAACTCAGGTATAGTACTTGCATTCTTTCTCTACCCACATTGCTGTAAGAACTTTGTCCCCATATTACTGAAACTTGTTTGGATACCTTTGTGAAGTGATGGAGAAAGATCATTTAGTTTTAGCAAGCAGTACAGTTGGGATTTCGGAAGTTAGAAGGCATATAAACCTGCAAAAAAACCCACAACAAAACCAACCTTCTACTTCTAAGTGTATAGTTTGAGAAACCTGGACAGACCCAGAGTGCAGATATCTTGAGCTGAAGCTCATGATTCAGATTTCCCCTTCTTTTTTGTTAAGGAAACTATTTTATTATCTGCGTCGGTTTAATATAGTCTGGGGGCTTTTAAACTGGGAGGGGTGGAAGAATATAGCAACTACATATGCACAGATATATCGTTTTATGGACAACAGTTTATTACACAATAAGAAACAGAATAAGCTTTTATACAAACTAGAAAACTGTGACAACGTATCAGCTAATTATTACAGTACTAGACCAGATCTCAAGGTATAATATATTCAAGCCCCGCCTGGCCGCAGTGCTGTGCAGCCTGCTGCAGGTGACCCTGCTTCGGCAGGGGGTTGGACTGGATGACCCACAGAGGTCCCTTCCAACCCCGACCATCCTGTGATTCTGTGATTTATAAGTCAATTACACAGGGTAATTAATGCACAGGTACACCTCATTCATCAATAAACATTTCACTATTTAATATCCTCCAAAGGAGAAAGTCAGAAACCCAAGCTCATTGGCAGCTTACTGCAAGAATGGCTGTCATTTTAGAAATAACTACATTAAAATCCAGGTACATACATGCACCTTTCAGCACAGATGAATTTGAAGATATAGTTAATGATGCATTAAGATTCCTACCTGAAAGTCATCACAGCTGTGTACAGCACCTCTCTCAGCATCCAGCCAACACGCTGTGAGACTAACAGACCCCACGAGAAGAGTGGATCTCAGCTGAAGATTTAAACTAGTTTGTCCACCACATCAGTGAGACTCCATGACTTTAGTTTTTGCTACCTACTTAATGAAAAGCTCTACAATAATTTTTTCAAAGTAAAAAATTGTTTCATAATGGGGATCTTAATTAAAGCAGCACTGCTCATCAATACTACCTGGACAGGAAAGGCTACTACCCATATCTGAAAACTCCCTTGAAATTTAATTACCTCACACCCCAATATTTTCCTCCTTTCAAAACATCAAGACTTTTTAAGACCTAATAAAACATCAGTGTTCTCACACTCGTTCCCAGATACACATAGGCAGGCAAGCCACAGATTCTTCAGTATTTTGAAATAAAACCAAACATTAAAAAAATTAGTGTGCCTTTTTTCACCAAACTATTCAATCTGAATATGCAAAACAGTTTGGTGAGCAAAACTGCCCTTTCCTGAACACAGATCAAAAAATTTTGCAACGTCTAAAAGGTTTGGCAGCTAGCCCAAGCTAGGCCTATCTGTTCCCCTCGTCAGCAAAGCAATAAAGCACCATATGGCAGCAGCAAGTCTGGCTTTCCGTAAAGGATCAGCTGCCCTCTGAAGGTGCCTAAGCCCCTAACAGCGAGATTCTGGGGTTCAGAGGCTGAAGGACCTGCAAGACTGGCTTACTCCTGGCATCAGGTCGATGGAGAGATGAACTCCACCGCTGAGCTCCAGAGCCAACGCACCCAGGCAGGGCTACATATGGCGCGTCAGGTCGCGACACGAAGCAAGCGTCCTTCACCTTTGGCCGACTGCGTTTAACTTTGCTTTAGCCTTCCTACGTTTGTGTGTGCTGGAATCTTGATCTTGGATTTTCAGTTTTAGGGTAGACTTTTAGCATTTTCATTTGAATTAATATAAATTCATTTGGCCTGGAAAACAACTGAGTAGGGTTTGTTTGTTTTTGAGAATCACCACAAAAAAGCAACGGCTGGTGTCCAATAAACACCATTCCTGTACTTCGGCCTGAAGAACCCCAAAGTTTTCACTCATCTTGCCCATTCATTTTTAGCCTCCAGCATGTCTTACTGCGTGGCTAACTATACAATACTTTGCTTGCTATGAACAGGCACTTTTCCCTCACGTCTCCATTTAGTGTTCTTCCAGAACATGAAAAGACCACCCCTCCATAAATCAGATCAGCAAAAGTCTTCGGTGTGTCACATAAGAGAAAGATTATCGTAATAAGAACAATCCACCACAGTATGAACCTGTGACTTTGCTCCCTCTGACAATTTTTAATCTAGTTCTCTTTAAAAAAAACAAAAAAACAAACAAACAAAAAAACCCAATAATAATGGGTTACTTTACTAGCTCAGTTCAGTTTTTTTCTTTAATATCTCAAGAGAAACTTTGTCACCACAGCCAGGCTTTCATGCATCCATCCCCTAACAGACGCAGGCAGCTTCCTCTCAGAAATGCTCAACTGCCTCTGTCTGTCAGCTGCTTGACTGCCAGAGAATGGCACAGGAACATCTGAGGAGTTCAGGTTTTTCCCTGCATCAAATGTCACATGGTAGGAGAAGAAGAATAAAAATCATGCCTTTTTCATTCCTAGATCTATCAGTCCAGTTTTGCCTCTTTGGATCTGAAAAATTGTCATCCTAAGCTCATTTCCAGTATGCCCAGGTTTCAGCTGGGAAAGAGTTGCCAGGTTATACTATGACAAGGTACCAGCTCTAGACTCTCCAATCCCTTTGTCCCGAAGCCCGCAAACTCCAGAAGCCGGATCAGCAGCGTGGAAGGTCCCCTGTTCAAGGATGGTACTCTGGTCTATTCTGAACACATCACAGCTGCTGCTGTTTAGAGAATCTGAGGTTGTCAGAGAGAAGGAATTCCAGTTCAACGGTATCATCAGTGGTCTCTACTGGTACATTAGTCTCTTCCACAGAGGGAGAGTAATTCCGTACTTTGTGTCTTGAAGCTAATATCCTTGAAGTCCCATTGCAAGAACATGCCTCCGGTTGTCTGATGCTGCCTGAGCAAATATGGTTTGGATGGTAAATGCCCGGACAGGAATTTGGTTGGCAGTGACTAGGGATGTCGTATTTCGTTGCCACCGGACTTGATTCTGTTTGATTATGAAAAGGATTATTAGCCATGCAACAGGTCTGGAGACAGTTATTATTTTTGTATCCATGATGAAGGCCTAATTTAGCAATAAGGGGCTTCCCAACATTAACTTCCTTTCTTTCATCCATTGTATCTTCTATTCCTGGATACTCATAGTGCAAACAAACAGTGAAGATCAAGTGTTCCTGTAAAAGAAGGAAAGGGGGGGAGGGGGATAAAAAGAAAAAAAACCCCAAGTTACGCTTCCTCCCCAAATAAATAATATAGGAAACACTATAGGCATAGTCCACTGGAGCAGGAGACTAACCTTTTTAGGAGCTACAGACATGTATTAGGCAAGACTTGCTTACTGAGGACCTCTTTTGGCTAATACTTGCTCACCCATTAGTCTTTATTTCTAGAAGCACTTACATTACCTCAGCTGCCAAAAGCACTAAAGAACAGGTACTAAGTGATGTCCAGCACAGATGTTCACGACACAAAGATCCACAGATAAACTTAACAGTGCCACAGTATGTTGAAGTGACAACCTTTCCAAAACTGCATGCCCAAGAGCACAGGCTGGAGTGGAAGGAGATGGCATGTAACATCCTCATCTCCTACTAACAACTTTGTAAGATGCAGCTCTGCTTCAGGTCACGCTCTTCTTGCGCTACAGAGCACAGGAACATCCCCACAGAGTGAACAGCTGATCTCCACAAAAATAATAATCTTGTCAAAGTTCAGTATGGGCCTAGAAAATGCAAAGTGCCTTGCACGATAGTATCAGGATTGTATATGCATTGATTCTCTGCCTTTTGCTTTTCAGCTAAGTCACTAAATCGTGCTATTAGCCATGTTTTCCCTCCAAAAAAACCCACTACTTATTATGCAGACAATACACAGCTACCTCAACAGAACTGCAAAGCAACATGATTAATGTAAACTGAACAGACTTGTGAGGAATGATATATATTAACCCTTAGTTTTTGCAGTGAACTTAGCCTGGTGTAGAGACAGTGTTTGGGAAGATCCTTTGATACTAAATAGCTTCCAGTTTCCTCAGGAGTTCCTTTATTGGCCTCTTTAGGATCCACATCCAGGTCCTGTTGCAAGAAAGAAACGAGAACTTAACTGAAGGTACAGAATTTGTAGATCACAAAATAGTAGTATTTCTTTATAAAAAGTCAGCATTTTCTTCTGAAAAGGAAAGTAAACACCAATCTTGGATTACTTGCAAAAGCTGCTCAAATCACTGTTCGTCACAGGCAGAGGGGGTTACATTTCAGTAGGTTACCCTCTTTTGCTGATGGTTCCTATCACACTTGCTGTGCTTGCTTCAGGGTTGCTCTTTTTTACCTAACTTCTACTATGCAGCACAGTACTGCAACACTAGTTCTGTGGGCTAAAAATACATGTATTTATTATGCACATTAACTCAAATATTTTATTCATCAAGCATCAGAGGTGTCCTGTTTGTTCTGTCTGAAAAGGTTTTCTGCCCCGTGTCCTCTTTCACAGACATGAAATAAGAACTTTTTTTGCCCGAAGGAGGTTTCTGTTTTACCCTTCGCGTTACTGTGACCAGCTGGATAACATCAATGGAACTGGACAGGATCACCCAGGTGCAAAGAACTGTAGAACTACAGCCTAAGAAACCTTGTCCTGCAAGGTAGATGTGTCCTCAGCTCACATAGGAGCTACTGACAATTAACTTCTTTAACTAAATATAGCAAATATTTCATATTAGACAATGGCAAAAAGGGAGACTTTGAAAAAGATGACCCCAGATTAATTTTAACGTATTAATATAAATATTAAAAATATGCTTTTAAAACAAAAAGTAAATGTGTGCCTCTGTAGAGACACACACATGTAAGCACCTGATTTCAAAAGTTTAGACCCATTTTATTACAAAAGACACAGCCTGACATGGACAGACCAGGCAGTTTTCAGCTTCATTGGAGGGAGATCACAGAGACACCACGAGGAAGCACTTACGAGTGCGAAGTCTGTAACGTAGGCTCTGCAAACTACTATTTCAGGTGGCTTCTTTACTATTCGCGTGTAGATTATCATGACATTGGAAAACTCGGCTGCAAACCCCAGCTGAATCTGAACACCACATTTGAATTCAAGATACATACTTTCTGGAAGCTCTGCAAATAAATAACACATCATTACATTCTAAATAAAACTTAGCATTATCTATTTTCTATTTTTTTAGTTAGTTTTTAAATTCAAAAGTTTTAAAAGGTATAGACCCCTTCCTCCTGCCCTCCCTCTACCTATCACTTACGCATTTACGCCGACGCAAACCAGGCTAGAAGCCAGTCAGGCAGCACCACAGTTTGCCGGTATCAAACAGTAACTGGCAGACTCTGCCAGAGAGAGCTGACTCAACTTCTGCTTCGCAGGTTTGTTTCCAATTTCTGTGCAACTACAACTAGCAAGGCAACATTTACTGCAACTAGGATATAGCTTACTGACCCAAGAATTTGTTTCCGTATCTTTAATCAAATCAGTAAGGTTAATACAGTATATATCCAATACATAGGAGACACAGCTACAGCATTATGAGAACCTTTGAATTTGACAGCAAAACAAGTGTTAGGTTCTTTTTTTTTTTTTTTCTTTTCATTTCACAGCCTATGCACACATGCACAAAGCCTAGCATGCAGCATTTTTCTTCTTTATATTTTGGATCCTTCTCAATCCATAGGAACGTATCTGAAAGTGCTCAAGGGTCAATGACATCATTTGGTGTCTGTAATGCTTTGTACTGATTTTTCTACTCCCACTAGAAGTGGATTATTTAACATTATCATAGACATACCTTTATACAAATATAAAGCCTACTCTCTCCCCAGATTCCAAACACATTCTCTTCTATGCAAGGCTTAAAACAAATAAACCATAAGATAACATTATGTCCTTACACTTTTTGTTTTGCACTTCAATCATTTAACAAACAAGAATTAAGGGCTTGATTCCGCAAATAGAAATCTACATCTGTGAGTCTGCTTACATGACTAGTTGAGTCTTAAAAATGCCATCCCTGACCCTCTGCCCAATCTGTCTAAGAAATTTTAAAACGCACTCCAGCCTATTTAGGTGAAAAAAATAAAAAGGTCTTAAACCCTACTGCCCTTCCTAAAAGAAGTCTAGAAAGCCTGGAACAGATCTCACCCTTAGTTTTGTTTTCTTAGCTGTACACATTGAAGACTCCTTCTCATCATACGCTTTTACCATACAGTTCACCTGGCTATTTTAGGTGATGACTTTAGAACAAGATGATAATGTCTTAAGTGTCATTGTTCGACACAAACAGACCACTGGGAGATTATGCCAGGAGGCAGACATCATGCAAGTCTCCCCTTCAGTGACTGAGTGGTCTTAAAAATACTTACTTGGGATGAATTCTGCATGTCACCTTGTTCATTATAATCTCATGTAGAGGTAAACCCCAACACCAAAATTTCCAAGATCTGAACATCCTAATGAAAATTCAGATATGAACTTGAATTTCTTCTACTTCCATGCAATACTACAACCCACAGACTATAGAGATTATTAAGCAAGTACATCCTCTTATTGTTCCCCACTGTGGAAGCAGGATCATCTAAAAGCAGACTGTACCATACCATGAGCTTTGGCCCACTGTAGGTTCCGTGCCAGAGACTCTGCAGAAGATGCGGTTTGTTGAATGGGATCAGTTAATGCCCTTTTCTCAGACAAACTGCTGCGAATCTCCAAAGCTTGCTTGCCTCTGGTAAGGTGACATTTGCCCATATCTAAAAATAAGATGCATATAGATTCTCTCAGAATCAATGCTGCTGAAATTCTAACTAAAATAAGTACATCACTGCAATGTTGTCTAGTTGCTACGGTTACGCCAGTGTCAGCACTTCCATAAAAACTTCACGAGTATTCATTGCTCAGCTATTCATTCACTTCAGGCTAAAACAGCACACCAGATGCTGAGGGTTTTGCTTGTGTCCTAGCCAACATGCTCACATGTATTTCAGAACCAGTTCAAGCAATATCACAGCTCTGATTCAGTAAGGTCTTAATTAAAGTGACTAATTTCATTGGAGGGGACCTCTAAAGAACTGGAGGCAAGTGGAGTATTTTAGGGGTCGATAAAGGGGCCAATGCCATTTATTTAACAGCATCAATAATGATCTGGATGACAGGACAGAGTGCGCCCTCGGCAACTTTGTAGGTGATTAAAATCTGCGCGTAGTGGCCGACACACCGGGGGGCTGTGCTGCCCTTCAGAGGGGTACGTACAAGCTGTAGAAGTGGGCAGAGGGGAATTGCATGAAGTTCAACAGTGTCAACACTGAGTCCTGCACCTGGGCAGGAACAACCCCATGCACCAGTACGGAAAGGGGACTGACCCACTGGAAGGCAGCTCTGCACATAAGGACCTTGGGGACCTGGTGGACACCAAGCTGACCACGAGCCAGCGAAGCATTCTTGTGGCAAAGGCAGCCAACAGGAACAAGGGAGGTGATCCCTCCTCTCTGGTCAGCACTGGTGAGGCCACATCTGGAGTGCCGGGTCCAATGCTGGGCTCACCACAAGAATGAGATGTACATACTGGAGAGAGTGCAGCGAAGGGTCAGACAGGAGGGACCTGGAACACCTCCCATGTGAGAGAAATATGAGGGAACTGGAGCATACTTTGTATGAGGAGATGCTGAGAGAGCTGAGACTTTACTGGAGAGAACGTGGCTCAGGGGACTTCTTATCAGTATGTACAAGTACTTGACGAGGGAAAGTAAAAGAGACAGAGCCAGACTCTTCTCAGTCAAGACCAGTGACAGCTCAGAAGGAACCAGATGCAAACTGAAATAGAGAAAATTCCACTTAACTATAAGAAACAACTTTCTACTTTAACAGTGATCAAACCCTGCAGGTTGTGCAGGGAGGTTGTGGAGTCTCCATCCTAGAAGACATTCAAAACCCACGTGGACAAGGTCCTGAGCAACCAGCTTTAGTTCACTCTGCTTTGAACAGGGTTGGACTTGACAATCTCCAGAGGTCCCTTCCAACTTTAACCAGCCTGCAATTCAAACTTACTCGCATTTTTTAGGGCCTCCCTATATTTAGTTCAGTGATGTTTTCAGATAGTTCTGGTGCTCGCAGAAAGTAAAAACCTATGGCCTGCAAAGTGAATTAAAAGAACGACTAGAAAATTTCCATTCGTGAGTTCATTAAAGAAAGAAACAGTGAAGGCTATTTACATGGAACACTTAACGTGAACACTCCTTCAAACATTTCCAAGTGTCATCAGTGCAGCGATGTACTAACACCCAGTCTCTGGTAATACTGACAACAATGGTTGTCACGTTGCCTGACAAATCCATCTTTCTCTCCACTCTGAGTTCAAGAATGAGATAAGTAGTGGGTCACACGTCAGAACATCTACAGCCTGTGACATTAACCTGGCAGCACAGATGAAGCAGTAAGTCAGTCATATTTTACAGGACACTTGGGGAAGTTTAGGGAAAATTAGTGCCAGCAGATTTGTGACATGTTCTTATGGCGAAGCCACAACCGCAGGGGAAAGAGGAGAGAGAAATCTCAGAGAATACTAACCCACCTAAGAACACCCAAAAGCAATGACAAAAGGGATGAGGGGAGGAAGAGGGTGAGAATATTTCTGGATATTTGTTCATTCTAAAATTTCTAAACTTCTTACGCAAGTTGAAAGACTGGTTGGTCTCTGAGCATTGCAAAATACAAGCAGGTGTCTGTTCTACTCTTACTCCTGCTTTGAACAGGCTGACAATGGGAGAAGGCAGGATGAAAACTAAAGACGCCGTATACTACAGACATAGCATTGATGCTAGGATGAACGGATTACAGGGCTCTCTTTTCACAAAAGAGTAACAGTGAGAATGTCCCAGAAGGCAAGAAAGATGAAGGAAAGGGAAGATACTGGGGCCTGCTTCAAAACAAAGAGTCAGGAATGATGGTTTAATGAATTTGGGCCTAAACACAGCAGCTGGTGAGCATCCAGCAGGAGCTTCACTAGAGCTTCTGCCAGGCTTGTGGGAAACACAGCTCTAGCTAGCTCTAGCTTCTACCACAGCAAATGGGAGGCCAGCAAGTCCTCAAATCCTTCCTTCGTGTTTAGGTAGTGGCAAAATTGAGTAGTACTGTAAGCAAATAAAAGCTTCACATTTCATTTCAATGTAGGTCCTGGGGGTATACTGGATGCCTATTGCCATGAATCTGACATAAATTCCATGCTTGTATTGCAGCTAGTCAACCAATGATCCCTTCCCTTTCCTCAGCAGAGCACTGGCAGAAGCTCTGTCAGTTTAATCTTTGCATTTAATTTGCAACAGTCTGACCTGTTGATAGCAGAACTTTACTGTGCATTTAGGATCCTCTGGGAATTTTTTCGGTCAAAAGACAGACTGGGCAAAATTCCGAGACCTGCAGTTGCACCGAGCACACTGGAAACCACAGCAGAACTTGGCCAATTACGTACATGACCTACAAATCACAGGATCCTGCACAGACAGTGCTTTGTTAGTGGCTGTATCTATTCTTCTACGTTTTGAGCAAATGTTTGCACAGAAACAATACATTTTCCCTCAACGGTTTTCACTTTAGTGCTTCTCCCATCAATTACAAAAGACAATTACTGAACCAGACGTATTAAAACAGTGGATTGCCCTTTATAGTGCATTTATACCCTTTGATAGAAAGCAAATAATTATCATCACTATAGCACTCTTTGAGGTACGTAGGACTCAGTCACTTGTTTAAATGGATGTGGAAGTGACTGGACTACCACTAGCAGCTGACACCACAAAACAGAATAGTAATTTTTGTGGATGGATAATTCAAAGCTCCATGCAGAAAGACCCTCAGAATAAATAAGTTTCCCTAACAAGGAGAGTATAAAATTGATCACTATTAAAGAAGCTCAGATCCCTTTAGAATATCATGATCTTTGTTAATGTGCTGCCCAGTAGCACCTGCTTCTTGATAAAAGCTGCTGTTTTAACAAAATGCAACAACAAAGAGCTTGAAGTAGCGTAACGCATTCACCATGAGAAGAACATTTAAGCAAAGAAGTTTTTAGTAATGCGGGCTGAGAAGACTGTTAGCGCAGTAAGCTGGAGTTCACCTTCCGCAACCTCATCAAGCAGTACAGTAATCTTCTTGTCTTCTAACAAACGGTCCTTCAAGAACTTCATGAAGATTCCATTGGCCAACCCCGACTGCTGAATTTCAAAAGCTTCTGCTCCTTGGCACCTATGAGATCACCAGCATCAGACAAGGAATAAACACTGCAACATCTGCACGATTAAGATCAACATGAGGACAAAAGAAGAAAAGTTATGTTGGGAATGGGGGAAAGAAAGCCTACAATTTGAAAACGGGGTTGTGTTTAAGGGCAGCCTGCTCCTCGTTCATTTGCGAGCAGCTCATCCTGGGAAGACTTCACTTACAGTCAAGCCACAGACCACAGCTGATATCAAACTGTTTATACAAGGAGATTAAATTTCTCATAAAAGACTTCATTAAAGCTCTTGACAACTTCTATTCAACAGCTTTTGCACTTGACTTGAAAACTGATAGAGGTTATTTAGCTTTCTGCATAAGTAACCTCTTCAAACAGTTTCAAATGCAGTTGTAACTTTATTCTTTACACCTAGAATAAGAAGCAGAGAGGCCAACCTACATGCTACTCCTCCAATAATTTATTAATTTATATTTTTAACTTTTTTTTTTCCCCTTAAAATTTATCTTGCATTAACAAGAGGAGACACATGACTGAAGAGGGTGCAGCATGTAGCATCGACCGCTCCACAGCACTTGACCTTCTGTACAAGCTCACAGTGCAGCAAGTGCCATTAGGAACACCCAGGACTTAACTGCCCCTTCCCCATCAGCACCCACAAACAGAACATTATGGGTCTGAGGGTAAAATTTAATTTTTTCTTCTCTGCGTTTTTTTCATTTCTAATAAATAATACTGAGATAAGTGCACAACTCCCACAAGTAACCATTTAAAAAGGACCAGGAACACCGTCCAGGAGTCTGGTTTGCTGAAGGCAGTTCTCTGACTGGCGTTAGCCTGTATCTGAATGGGCACATTAAGTACTGGGAATCATTACTTACGCATTTCCACAGTCAGACTGTAAAAAACATAGTATAAGGACACAGATATGGATATATATTACTGGTCCTTTAGCACCACAGTTAGTATTTTCGTGTAAAAGATTAGCTGTACAATCTCAGTGGTCATTTCTGGCTTCAAAGCCTCTGTGGCATAGCAGGAGAAAAATTTCCTTACGTTGCATATCCAAAAACAATGTTGGCTGTAACCTTCAGAGCATCTAAGATAAGAATTGTGTCATCATACTCATTTCTGCAATAAATGGAAACACAAAAAAGTAAAATAATAATTTGAGAATGAACAATGTTGACAAACTCTACAGTTGTTCAAAACACTGAAAGGGCATAGTTCAGAAACAGTAGGTTTTTTTCTCCTACATTTCTGGAATGAATCCTGACTACTAGAAGTCAAAAATCAGCATCATCAATACTCTTCATGAAGACAATGAAAAGATACAGTCAGATATCATGCATTACCCAGATGAGGGCATGCTGTATTAACCAATACAGTTTGGCTACAATCTCTTAAAAAAGAATTTCTGATCTCTCCCCCCCGGTGTCTGTGTAGTTAACGTGAGGCTTATGCAGCAGTATTTTCTATTTGGACAGCAGATCATGAAGCCGAAATGGGTCACTGGCATTTCATCTGCAGTGAAGTTTAGAGGCTCTGTGAACACCAAAGCACTAGCAATTTTCTATTATGAAACATTCCTTAGAGACCAATTTTCATCAGTGCTGACTGAAGAGCTGATTTCAAGTGCAAGTTTAATCGGGCATAGTAGTCTCTTAACATGGTAAGAAAATAGTACTTTGTTCAGAAAAATCTGATGAAGCAGTTGACTTTTCAGCTTTAAATAAAGATAAAAAATCCCCAGCACAAAAGCAGCGCGCAAAATCCATGCCTCTTAAGAGTTCTAAAATAAGCACTTTACTTGAGCCCTTCTGTCAAATTAACATGCCTTTGATCATATGGATCCTCCTTCCTCTCTGTAATGATGAAGACGGTTAATGATGCTAGGGGAAGGGGTCATTTTTCTTCTTCAAGATGCCTAATTTCACTTTTATCTAAAAAGACTGATACTTTGTAATTTTTAAACAACAACAAAAAATTGCCATTCAAATCAAGAGGCAAGTATCTGTCCATGGAAGCAAAAAGCCTAATCACCAGCTTCACATTTCCATCCAGGCCAAAGGCAAAATAAGTCTGAATGAAACCTACTGCCTTTAAAAGCATTCAGGTGCAGGCTGTGAATTCTCAGAACCGTGAACTTTGCGGCACACTGAATTCTGAGCCCAGACTAAAGACTTCTCCTCAGCTTGAAGTCCAGCTTTCTCTCCCTTGCTATTCTCTCATAGCAGCTGTTCAGTTTTATTTGTTCATTTTAAAATAGGCTCAGTTTTAATCTGTTGCTGCAGAGAATAAACTGAACTTTACAGTTGGTTCCCCAAACTACAGTCATTATACCCTCTCCCCCTATTGTGTAGCAAACCCATCTCTCAGACATTTAGTGTCAGTTCTCACTAGTCACAAATTAGATCATACCTTTTCCGACACATATCCAGCAGGAAAACATTGAGTCCCGTCTCTTTTTCCTGCATTAGTTTGAGGATGTTCTGGACACACAAACAGTTGGCAGATCGGTAGGGATTTGGAGCATCAATAGGAACCATGAAACTGTTCCCATAGTTTTCGTAGCCATGGCCAGCATAGTACAACAAACCTGAGAGTGCAAAATATAGGTGACTGAAAACGCAGTTCAAGAGTTATTGGAACATTTCTGTAAATCTTAGCACAGCCAAAACCTTCATGCACTATGTCCACAGTATTTGTCTGTGGGACATTATTATCATTCAAGCTACTCCAAGCAGGTTTTTTTTTTTTCATATCAATATGCCTATGTTAATACAGGAAGGAAGGGAAGGGGGGTGGGAAACCATGTTAACATCAACTTCACAATACAGACACACCAAATTTAAAAAAAAAAAAATTAAAAAAAAAATCACTCATGCAACAGAATCCATTAGATATTTGCATCAAACACACAAAGTTAAATACCCTTAAAATGCTTTAAGTAGAGTTATGACCTCTAACAGAAATAATCTGTTATGTATGATAACTCACAGACATGAGCCAGGAATTGTGCCAACTGTAAAACATCTTCTCCGCATGTGCAATTACAAAGCCTTGAGCAGCAGTGAGTCAGTGCAGGTTTTACAGATAGAAAAAAAGTAACACTGAACAGTTTGGATGGATTTTTTTTTTTAAATGAGAGATGCCGTCATCTTTAAAATTATTCTCCTTTGATTATTTTATGTTTTACTTACCATTAATCATTGGAAATTCTTAAAAGTACTTTAACTAGAAAAAAAAAATCAGAGAAACACCTTGCTTACACTATGAGAGCATTTGGCAAGTTTTTAGTTTTGCTGTTTCATCTGTGCAGTCAGTTTCTTAATTTGTTTTTGTCTTTCTTATAGGTAGGGATAAGAAATATTTTTACTTTTAGAGGGGGGAAAAAAAGGTCATTCTGTGATGATGTTTGGTAGGACTCTAGAACACATTCCCATTACCAAACTACCAACAACTCATTCATAGTTAATTGCATCTGCATCTCTTTACAGTTACAGACTCACAACTCTTGTGGGTCTACTAAACAAACAAATTCTGTGTGCTTACCTAAACACAAAAGATTATCCTACAGTCATCTCTCTTGTGTCGACACACAACAGTCTACAATAATTTAAGATTTAAAATCTTGAAAAAAAAAAACATGAAATAGTTTTGTACAAAGAAAACACATAATCGAATTTTAAAAAGTTTTTCTTAACCCTGAAAAAGGGAACTGCAACCTAGGGCTTAGATTTTACTTACAAGAATAAAAATGTAGATATTAAAGCCATATCAATTTGCAGTAAGATTAGATGATCTTAGCATTAATAACCTCCACTGCCATAAAATGCAGTTACCAGAAGCTTGTACGATTAAATGGAATTTTCCTATTGTCTGTGCCCCGTGCTATTTTTGTTCACCTATGGGGCAAGTTCCATCTTCTAAAAAGAATTTTTATTTATCTATACAAAGCAGTCTATGGGTCACATCTTCAATTAGTATATAGTGGTGCAGCTGAGTTAAAGTCAACAGAGATATGAAAATTTATGCTAACTGGAGATACGGTCTTATGTCACTGTTCTTACTAAGAATAGCTGCGAAATTTACGTCACTACAAAACTTCAATATTCAGAAAAAACAAAGGAAGCCTTACCCTAACATACTAAAATGATCTACATTTAAGTCAGCTCGTGCAGGTAGATACGCTAGGTGTTTTTACCTTTTCATTACAGATAGCTGCAACAAACAAAAATACTTCTCTCGCAGAGCACTGCTCTTTGTGTAACGGAATACCAAGGTATAACTATAGCCCTTCAAACTAAGCCTTTGGTTCTCTTGTAAGCTCTCAAGTCATTAACAACTATGCCAAGACCTTGCAAACTGCTCCATTCAATCAACAGCGCTCAGTTTCTTTTTATGGGAAACACGCATAGTCAAGCAGCCAGCAAGTGCATACAAGGTAAACTCGAGGACGCAAGGCTTCACCTCAGCAAAGAGCCTCATGTTTACCCCTCTGCCACAGGCTTGGAAAACGGCAACAGCTTTAGTCAATTAAAAGTTGTATTTCCAAAGGGCACAGAATTTAACGTGTATGATTAAAAACCTACACAAAGGTGCTACTGGGCTATTTAGAAGATTCCAATGGTTACCTGAGTTTCAAGAGTTAAAAACGAAGTTAAGCACCAAGTGCATGACTCCATGTCAGGTTCCAAGTTAAAAGGAAACTCTTCAATCTGATTTCCACAGAGTTTGGATTGGGACCTAAATCAAGGCTATACCTGAGATTATATACATCTGAGCCTACGTTAGGCGAGTAGTTGGACTGACCGAAGGAAACAAGGCTAATACAAAGCACGATTTATCAGAGTATTTCCTCAATTATTTCTGAAATATTTCTATTCGCAAATACATTTCTTTTATATCCTTAAGCAGATGACTGTGCTATGCTTATTTGATGAGTACCTGCAACAGTTAATACGTTGAGCTCAAGATCCCAAATAAATCTCTGCATACCCAGAGGAAACATGTTTGGAGGGCCTCATTAGACACTTTGCCACAACAATTTTAAGTAGGCTCAAGTTCCTCACAGACGTCAGCATTTAAGTGATATCTGTGTCTCTCTCCCTCCTTTTTTTTTTTTTTAAAGAAAGCAGTCTAACTATTTTTAGCCTTTAAAACATACAAGTCTACGGTTTTACTCTTTGTGGAATACAAGATTAACTGCACCCTACATTTAGAACAACATAAATTAAGCCATTAGAGGAGAGAATCATTACCACTTTGTTTACTACACCTGCTCTTAAGCAACAATATCTGAAATGCCACTTTCCTGGCAGTAAGCAAGAATTACACAATGTCATATTAGGCATCATGAATGTGTGTAACAAGGACTAAACAGACGTAGCCACTATGCCTCTTCTGTTTGGAGCTATGCCCACTAAAACCGCAATAAATCATTATCTATTTGTGCACTGACAGCATCTTTTACATGCTTTAAGCCATTAATAGCCACCATCCAGAAAGAACAAAGTGACCATTTAAATTGAAGCAGCTATTGCCAAACAGTACTGACAAAATGGTCTGCTTACCTTTCAGAAATATCAACTTGCTGGAAAAATACAACTGCAAAAATACGCCTTATAGGAGCTTTCATATAGTGCTGGTGAGAAACTCATCAAAGCCTTTCAGTACTTTATTTTCTAAATTCATGCCAACAATTACAGAAAAAAAAATTGAGAAGGTGCAAGAATCTGAAAGCTCACTCAAATGTGTAAGGACATCTATTTCCCAGGGAACAAAAAAAAAGAAAACCGCTATCAGAACACCTACTATACTCTATTGCCATAATTAGTCTTCATGTCATGCAAGTTGTGGCTCTGACATAAATGCCCAAATGTCAGATCAGCCAGTTCTGCGCAGACAGAGCATCAGGTAACACACCATTAAAAAAGTCAAATAATCTGACCTTGGGTTCCAAAAAAGAATCAAATAATGTTTTCTCGTGTGGGCGTTACTATACGAATTCTGCAATTTAAACAGGACAACTGGCACAGCTTTTTGGTCTTTGTTCTAAATCATTTCTGGAGTTGTTTATGCAATCTTAGCTTTTAGAAAAATGACAGAACTAGTGGCAGTCAGCAGCAAACTCCTCAAAGCCCACAGAAGAACTTTTCTTACACCCCAAGCTAGGTCTTTCTAGGCCTTTTCCACACCAGACATGAAGGGTTTTGCTCTGTGCATCAATTTCACCATGTCCTGTCCCAGCTAGCGCAGCCACCAACCAGTTCTGTCTTGTGCTTTGTCCCTCAAAATCACGTTTATGCAAGACAAGGAATCCCAATATATGAGTAATCATCGAAGAATCAAGGCATATCAGACCTGACTGGTTAGTCATTACCCCAGCAAAAGGCACCTCCTGTGCAGTATGTGGAGAAGAGCTTAAAATTGGTATTAATATTCTATTACAGGTACCTTATAAATGGATATGTGACTCAAATAACAAAAACTTAGAGGAAAAAAAAATGTGTTAAATGCACATCTTTTAGTATGCATACTTTGTTTAATTTGTCCTCTTACAACTTAAACCAATTAAGCTTTCCATCTAATGTGCAAAGGCACAAAGAAAGAATACATTTTATACTCTATATTCAGACCTGTGAAACAGCAGTTGTACCTGAGTTTTGCCCAAACAGGAATCTTAGTATTTAACTCAGTGCAAAGTCCTTTACTATCGACAACTGCAGAAAGCCAGAACCTGAAGTCCACAGCTCACCTATTTCTCAGTTGGTGCCTTTCCTTACGCAAGGTGTATTCTGCAAAGGATAATGTGAATTCTTCTCCGTTTTATTTTACTTCTTTAATGTGCATAGACATAACTTCGGAGAACTACATTTTCATTTTATATAAACTCCTTTTCAATCTGCTTTCTGAAGTAGAAATCCAGGTTTGCACTATCAAGGACGTGAAAAACTCTGTGCTTGCCAGGCCAGTATCACAGTAACTGAAAGGAACCAGCAATTCAAACTAAGGATTGGCAAAAAAGAGGAGGGAAAGAAAGACTGCATCCAGCCTGTTAAGGGTTACGCCCTAACTCTAAAGCACAATGTTTTCCTCTTATTTCTGCACTGCGTATTTTATTTTGTAACATCATGAGATACACTGTGCTGCTATGCCCGCCTGCCCCCCCCAACACACCTGGTATCAGAGCGCAGCTCACTGTCAAGGCAAAGCAAAGCAGCCCTCTTCCTCTGTTCTGTACAGAGCTGTCGATCGAGGAGTAAGAGAGCAGTGCAGCCCCTCTCAAAGAGCGCCAGAAGGACGGAAATCCAGAAGGAAAGGGTGTTCTGCAGACATCCAGTAGAAAGAGAGGGGGTGAACGGGAGGGACAGCAAGTCCAGGACACATTCCATGCTGTATGTAGGACTGCTCCCCACCTCCCAACAGAAAGGCAGCCTAGCTGTCTAAGTACGCCAAGGGATCGGGCGACCCTACCCAAATCATTAACTTGCAGGCACGGGGAAGGAGGACAGCAGAACAGGAGTTTACGAAGAAGGTGTTTAAGAGGTCTCCTAAAAGCAGCAAGGACTGCTGCCAAGACGACGTGTAGTCTTGTATACTGCAGTCACGCAGTTTTCAACTACTCTGCTACTTGTCTGTTTCCATAATACACTAATACAGGTGACAACAAACTATTCTTGCTCTTGCTTAAAAAAGACTACTACAAACTAGTACTAATGACTTCTTGTTACAAATATGCATCTTCTGCGGAGCACGTTGTCAAACACGCTCGCTATACAGGCGCAGCAGCTTTCAGCAGGCAAACGCATCCGTACCGTCACACAAAAAAGTGCACTCCAGTTTTAGGCATGGTTAAAGAAAAAAGTTCAAACATTTTATCTGTTCTAAGGATAAAGAAACAGTAACATTTTAACCAAAGTCAAAGAATATGCTGGTGGGTGTTTTTAACATACTTTTCCCATTCTCCATCCTGCTATTTACAGTGAAGTTTGTTTTGCTGTCACGTACAGTGAGCTGGCAGAGGTAAGCACCAGATGTTTGTGTACATGATACATCTCCAAACTGACCCACTGCAGAAGGGATATCACATGCTCTTACCATATACTCCTTTGTCCAGGAGCAGTAAAAATTCATCCACTGCATTTCGCATCTCAGACTCCGTAAGATCCAGCAAAGAAACAACTTTGAAATCCAGCTGTCTTAGTAAATTAGTCAATTCATGGACATCTACCATCGGAGCCTTGAGTTGGGGGTGATTCCAGTAGCTCATATTTCCTATTAACAGAGCTACCTTGTCTGTTGCTGCAGAGACAAAAGAAAACCAAAACCACAGCACATTTATGTATTCCATGGGTTCAATACCTTTAAATTTAATTTCTTCTAAAGTGAAATCTCACTTCAGGCAGAACATTTTATATGATTTTAAGTATCATCCTATATCCACAATACAGTTCAACTCTCTTTTCATCCAAAAAACCCCATTGCAGCATGGTCTGACAATCAACGTATCTGAACTGTGATGCCTCTCAGACTGGATAATCTGTCAAGAAGAGAGTCACTAAGGCTACCTTCCATTTCTTTCATTTTCCTGAAAGAACAATTACTGAATTCCCCCAAGCAAGAAGAAATTTAATAAACATGAAAATTCTTACGGCAAATTGCCAAAGCTATGGCCAGTATACTTTCCCCGAACCCTCAAAATTTCTTATGCTTCTTAAAAATCAAACAAAAACCCACCACACACAAAAGACCACTTTCACATCCCCATCTCCTGTGTCCCATCTCTCTAAAACACGGTACATTTAGGTGGAAACTTTTACAGGTCAGAAGTAAAGTCTTTCTTCTGTTAAGGTTTTACTGTTGCTCTGGTTAAACACAATTATACAGGACGTGAGAAATTTCCAAAATTCAGCGGGAAGTCTACTGCTTTCATTTTAATAAAGGCAGAAGTAATTCTGTCAAAAGTAAACAAAGCAGCAATGAAAGGGGAAAAAAGTCACATTGACAGAAACGCTTTAGAGACCACTAGCCTGATTTTTATCCCCAAATTGCACACTAAGTTACAGAAAGGCACTTATTCAAAGCAAGGCACTTCCTCCCTGGTGTGTTCCTTCTCTTCTCCAATAGGAATTACTGTCTCATAGCTCTGGTGGGAAACGAGACCACGCAAACGCCCCACTCCTGCTCCAGAGTCAGCAACCCCACACAGCTTGATCCAGAAGAGAAGCTCTGCCCACAGCCTCAGTGTCTGGTATTGCACCGCCTTCAACCACGATGTTTTCAACATTTTTGCAGGTGGAAAACCTCCAAAGTCTTGAACAGCATGAACTATTTTGAACAGCAGAGACTGACAGTGGCATACTGTCATTGAAAAACACTTTTAAAATGACAAGCTTTCTAATTAATTTAGAAAAGATGAACCAGGACCGGGGAGTACTTACACTCCCTCTCACACTGATCAGCCTGAAAGAGCAGTAAAATTTTGACAGAGGCCAGCAGCCTTTCCACCTGGTTTAACATTGACAAGACAACACGTCTGACCACAGTCAAGTCTACCATGCAAACTTAGGAATGTGGTTAAAAAACCCCAGCAACTCTTCTTCACAACACACATGTGCTATCCATCTATCTTTACGAGCTTCAGCTCAGGATCAAAACATCCACACACGTGCACAGGAAGAGCTGAGCTTGCAGGGGCAGCGCACCCTTCGCAGACAGGCTACCAGTCCTCTTTATCACATCATCCTAATGCCACCACCTCCAACTGTCAAAGTATTCAAAGTCATGGAGTAACACACTTGCTAAGGTCACGTCCAGAGGAATTTGAAACAGTAAACTGAAACAGATGAGAAGCTGCAGACGCTCCACCAAGTCACTAAAAATACTGGTGCCCTTACCACAGTTTACTGCTGAAAGGGCATGTAAGTATTATAAAGGACCATAAAAACAGACAAAGGTCTCCCTCCCTGCAGCTATTTACACAAACTACAGTTATTCCACTAGCAATGGCAGAAGCAGCAATACTCAGAAGAAGCAAAATCTATTTCCTAGATATGAAATACATACATTCATTACAGCTACAAACTACTTACCAACGGGTCTGGGATTTGATTGCTCTTGTAGGTCTGCTTGAAAGAGATTCAAAGAGCAGATCATCAGCAACTACAGTCATAGTTCCAACGTCCAAAATGAACCGCGTGTTCCATACAGCCATAGTCTATCGGTACTGCTTTACCTAACAAGGTACTAGTTTAAGACAAAAAAAAGTAGTCTTTGTTCTGGTGGGGTTTTGGGGTGTTGTGTTGCTGTTGTTTACCTGATTTCCTTCACCCTCTTCCAGCAAACATAGCCTAACAGGATATGAATAGCTAGTTCTCTAAATTAAGACATAATAGATGCTTACAGCATAATTTTGAATCTCGCAAACTGCCCATCAGCATCTTCAGTAACATCCGAAACAGTACCTCCTCTCCAAATGAAATGCAGACATGCAAGATGGGGGCTGCTTAGCAGGGATGACTGCTTGTATGTGACAATTCTTTTATTTTGTACTTCACAGAGGGATGGTAGAGCCAATGCTCTGCCAAGAGAGGAGGTAAGCAATATGCCAAAGTGGTACACTTTGGATAACATATTATGTATCATGACAGTACCACTTCAGTGACTAAAACTGAGTCTTGGCAAAAGCAAACCGATCTTTGGTGTCTAACCTAGGAAACTGTATGACCTCTGTGATTTGAGATTTTGGGAACACCGTATCAGGGATAATCCCTTATGGAGCACTGTTCCAGATCTATGTTTCTATAAAAACATCAATGTGATTCACTACATTCTTCAAGTTAATTTATTGGAACATGAAAGCTGTGCTTCTCTTAACATAATGATTACCCCTATTAAATCCTCAGTTACAAATACATCCAAATAAGGCAAAGTATATATTGTAACCCAGCTAGGCTTCAGTGATTTATAACATACAATGAAGATGTGAAACTGAAGTGTTTCAAAACTTACCACTTACCTGGTTTTTGAAGATCACTTAGATCTTCTGTGAAGAAATACACCAGTCAAATCACAGTTTAAACAAGAAGCAAAAAAAATACATTTTTTATTAATAAAAATATCATGAAGTTTCATGCCATTAGTAGCAGAAGCCAAATGTTAGAAAACAAACTACCTTTCTAAAATACTTCTGGCTTTGCATTTCTGTAAATGTAACCTTTCATATGTTTATTCCACATGCAGAGAAGAGAAAATCCTACACCAATATACTGAGCTATGCTAGACACAGCATAGTAATACAGCAGATCTCAAAACAAAGGGAGAAACACATACTATGCCTCCATCCCGCAGACGTGCAAGCAGCCTGAATGACAAGATGTCACAATCACCCATTTGGAAAATACATGTTTGAGGGACTGCTGAAAAAGCAACATCCTGCGCAAGAACTCTTACTTCGTAAAGCCACACATATTCAGAAAGACTTCAGATACAATTTTCACACATTTTAAGCTACCACAGGTTTCACCTAATTATCCTGAGAACACTGGAAACTATGGAAAAGAAAAATCATTCTTCGGGTGTTGACGTAGCTTAGTAGCAGAATGATGTTGCATCCAAGCAAACTGTCGTTTTGAGTGTAGATCTCCACAGATAATACAGTGATTATCATCTGCTTCAAAGTGTAGTTGAATTACAGGTAACGAGGGGGCTTCTGCGTAGCACTCCATCAGGTAATGCAGACACCTCCAAGCCAGAAAAGACGTGAAGGCTTAGAGAGATGATTGGTCTCAGAAGCTATGCCATGGAAGTGGCTGACACTGAAATGCGTGTCACTTGAATGTTCCAGTGAGCGACAGTACACAACCCCCTCACAATGCTAAACCTTTAACAAAAGGGCTAAAGGGAAACACCAGGTCTGGTTAAACTTTGAACAAGAAATGCTGTAAAGTAGTTTAATTCCAAGAAAACTCTATAAAAAAGCCAGGCCATTTCACGTACTTTGCAAATGTATTTGTTTTTTTCCATTGTTGGTAGGTAAGCTGGGATGGGAGGGGCTGCTGTAAGCAGCCTTACATCTTTATATATGATCCCCTATGATGTAAATATTACATATTTGACATGCTTGGTAATCAAGGGATGATATCAACATCATAGGTCACAAAACACTTCTTCCTCCCCCACTGCAGCAACACAAAGGAGAACAGGAATCATCCTAATGAGGTTGCTGGAAACACCTCTTGCAGACAGAGCTGACAGTGGAAGTAGCTCTATCCAGCTCTCTGAAGTCACCCATGTTCCTAGACATATTCAGCTTTTCTTGCAAGGATGTTGCCTCCCGAGTCCAGCCAAAGAAATCTTGAGACCTTTACATTTTACTAGAAACTGTAAGCACAGGACACAAAACCAATGCAAAAATCAAACACCTTTGATCACTACAGAAGAAGAAAGCAGCTTGGTTTTCCTCCTGTGTGCTCTAGACCATGGTATCAAGGCAAAGAAGAGAGAAGCACATGCAAAGAACGTTGCATCACACATCAGTGTTTTAAAGTAGACTGAAGCTCTTAACCCACACATGCTTTTCAGCAACAGACTCAACAATCTGTCATCCCCATCATTAATTTTTAAAAATTGATTCACAACTAAAGATCTACTTTACCTTCTGTGCACTCCACTGCCATAGCTTTCCTTCCTTGTGTTTTAAGGGGAGGGAAAAAATTGGAAGACAATTGCTCTCAGTTATGAGAGTTAGCACACAAAGTGGAAGACAAAGGTCACTTCCAAGCTTCTCTGCAATGTCTCATTTTATAGCAGTATAAACCAGCACTGACCACAACACTGTAATTATTACTAAAGCTCAGAAGTACTAAACTAGAATATCTCTTAGGATAGGAGAGAACTTTTCATATGAATTACGCAATAGCATTCCCAAATAGAACTGGAAGCTATACAAACAGATCTTCTCCTCTTTAGTTTACTGCAGATACACGCACACACACTGAACCGTGTTGTATTCATTTATGCTGATTGCTATGAATAATCTCACCTGTCCTGATTGATGAAGGACTCAGTGTAACACAGCCCATATCACCAAACAGGGTTAAACTGCTTTTTAAATTGTCAAAAGCCATGAAGAAATCAGCGTGCAATCTGCTGACAAGACACGTACGTGCTAGCAATGCCCCAGAGTGGCAGCATTTCTATGCTGGTTACCATAAAAACCCAAAGCACTTTATAATTGAAAAAGCTCTAAAATTCCATTTGTTGCAAGCAAGCACAGCTATTTTAACATATGGATAAACTAAAAATAGAGAAGGCATGTGCTTGTCTTAATACTGAAAGTTTCAAAAATTAATTCTAATGACAGGGAAGAAATTGCTAAATCAGCTGACTTGTATCAAACAGAAAAACTCCTTACCTATAATGACTTCTATCTTCTTGCTGTCTTGATCTTCCCGGTCATTGAATACGTGACACCAGTACGTCCCTTGATGTTCTACATCCACATAAGTTACCTATGCAAGCATCGTCACAGTCATCCCGCCAGACCCCAGAAGAATATCTGTATCAGTTTCACTTAAGCCCACACACAAGAAAGTGAAAACAAAAAGCCAAGCCTAAACAAATGCAAAAGCTGCTGATATCCTCACTCTTCAGTAAGCTGCAGGGCATGCATGTTCTAGAGATGCTTTCAAGAACAGGAGGAGGAATGCAAATCCGCCTCATGAGCTTGAGATGCATTAAGCACTGAATGCAACAGCTCATATAAATCGAAGTGCTTTGCAGGACAAGACAGAAAGAGAAGCTGTCACTGATACTTAATCTTTGTTATGTCAGTATGTCACACTAATCTAAAATACGTTACAGCCTTACATCCCGTGACCACCACCTGAAACATGTTCAGAATTAAAATTATGCACCCGCGAGCCTTAGAACAGTAAGGGCAAATAACGGAACAGGAGAACAACTTCTCACGAGCACTTCTGTGAGAGGTTATCAAGGCTATGAAGAACTTATTTTCTTCACGGAAGGTTTACGTGATAAGTTAAGGGTGGTTACACGAGTCCCCCAAAGCTGACACTTTGCAGTAACTTACCATGTAGACATTTTTGCTCCCATTTGCCAAGGGAAATCCATTTCTGAACCACTGGTAATGAGGAATTGGGTTTCCAACAGCTCTACATTCTAATACCAAAGTATCCCCCACTGTCAGGTTTTGTGACTGAGGCTGAATACAAATGCGCAGCTTGTTTTCAGGCAAACCAATTAAGCTCCCTAAAAAAGAAAAAAAAAAAAAAGAAGAAAAAAGAAAAGAAAGGGTGAGACAATCTAACTGTACAGAGGTTACCAAGAATTGATGACATATGGCCACATCTTCCTGTAACTACAATGCATTATTTATTCCTGCCTGTGGGATTACAAAGGCTCCAGGGAAAGGCGCAAGTACGAAGAGTGGCTACCGAAGGATGGACTGAGGATCCAACTTGTGTGCAAGTGTGGACACAGGAGTAAGAATTTAAAACTTAAAATCAGTTAGTTTTAGCATATCCCTATTCTTCTCATTCTAAACTGAGCATCAAACCTTATGATAAATACACCACAAAAGCCCAAAGCTAAAAACGCTTAACAACCATCAGCCACTGACATGTCCCCATACAGGTATGTCTTTGGGAAAGAAACCTATTCAGAAAACCCTAAATACATTAAAAACTTGCCCAGTTGATGTAATGTAGCAAGCACTACATATTCCCGTTACGCTTCTTCGTAAGCGCCCTAAGAGGGAGAACTATAGGAAGAAGCAATCAACCCTGCCCCTTATCCTTTTACACACCACCAAGACCTAAACACACTAAAATTCACTCCCACTAGGGTTCCTGGTTGGCCAAGAGTCATAAAGCAAGGCACCAGTCTGTGGGTACCTGCTGCCATTTAGTCACCAAAACTTTTGCCACAAGTGTGAAAATATACTGCTGTTTTTCCTAGTTTTTTTGTTTTTTAATCATCACAAGCTTATTCATCTCAGCTTCCTGGTGTAATCAGCAAGATCTAAAACTGCAGGTTTCTAACTGAATAGAACCTGAAGGAGGAGCAAAAGAAAAGCAGAAGAAATCATTGTTTAGATAAGGGACCGATAATATGTTCGAGATTAAGATGTAAAAAGGTCACCTCAAATGACATTGCAATAGCATTTGATCTTTTACTGGAGGACTGGTTCTCTCCATCTCTTCTGACATGAATGATTCTTATATGTGGGATGCAAGTGGAAAACACCTTTGACTTGCGACAACAGACAAAATAAGTACTCTTTGTGGTCTGAAGAGAGTTGATTTCTATCTCACTCATCTTTAGGCCAACAGCAAGTAATTCCAGGGTATTTAATTTAAAAGTTTACAAAAGGCACACTTAGTGCATGAGTAAACGCCTATTTAATGTAACTGACTATTCCGTAAAGAAAACCAACCAAACCCCAAAATCTACACACAACCCCAAAAGACACCACTCCAGCAACCTCAGAAACTGGAAATAAATGTACAATATTAATATACTAAATCTAAGAAGTAAATTTTCAAGATCTTCTTTATGTTCTACTAACAAATTCCAGTACTAGCTGGACACTGTTGAGTAGACAGCTATTTGATCTTATTTACTTTCTGCTATTGTTCCATTCTTACACTGCTTCCACTTCCATCATGTATGCTGAAGACGGATTAACCCATCGCTGAAGCAGAGGTATCTTCAAGCCAGTGCCATAAATTCATATGGACTTACACTGGTACAGTTAAATTACTAAGGCTTTTCTTACGCAAGTAACACATATTCAGCTGTTAGCTGACCATTTACAGAACCCATGAAGATGCACTGCACACCAAAAAGACTCTGTTTAGCTCATGTGTTTCTTCCTCTCATAGGTTTACTTCAGTAAATTGTTGGCATGTCTTCTCTATTATCTGGGCTGCTTATACGAAGTTGGAAAGATTGTATTAGCAAACGTATATTCTGCAACAGACATATCCACGGAGCCCCAGCCTCTCTCTCTTCTCCCCAAGTGTTCTGGCAAAGAAGGAATGTGCTGGGCTTCAACCAATTTAACTTTCCTGGCTGGTACACGTCTAAGATTGTGATAGATTATTGTGGTCTGAAAAACTGACTGGAAGGGAGATTTATCACTTTGCTACCTGCCAAACCTTATTTTCCAGATCTCAGTCCTGTTGCCTCTGAGCACAGTTAACGCTCCTTCCGTTGCACAGTATCTAGGTTTTCTAAAGTGTCCAGGCCTCCAGCATGCATGCACTTTTCTGTAGTTCACTGTTCTGACCTTCTAAGTAAGGCAGGACTTCTTTCTAGGAAGGCAGAGAACCTCGTTAGATTCTCCTTTACCCAAACAGCTTGCTTCTCAGACTGGCAGCACGTAGATGAAGAAGAAAACAGTCCTGGCTATTAAGCCAGAGCCCATGGGGCAGACCTTCAGAATAGACTGTGGGTGTCCAGTCACTAGCAAGTTACAGCAAGAGGTTAACAAGTAAAAAAGAAGAGAGTTAAAGAATTGCTTTTCTGTTCCAAGAATCCTCTGAGAAGTAAAAGGATCTGAGACTGTGTATTGTTTTCCATCTACCTATTCTTATCTGCCACTGCAGAACTTCATTTCTCTTTTGCTTCTGTGACCAGCACAAGAGCCTGATAATTGGATACCACATCAGCCCTCTCTCACGCCTGTCCAAGACAGCAATGGGGACTTAAGTTTCTCTAACAAGTGGAAAGACAGACTTTCAGAAGACCGTGTTTTTGCCACTCACCATGAGATGTACCCTGGATATCACAAACTTCAAGTCGTGCCCACCGACTGAACACAAAGGAAGATTCACTGTTCACTCGACAGATGTAAAAGCCGGAATCGTTCACATTCACCGGATTCAAAACCAGCTCTGGAGAATTACCATGGGGAACCTGAATTACAGAGGAACCAAGAAATATTTAAATTTAAATTGATTTAATCTAAGCCACGATCTAACATTAGAATATTAATTTCAATGTCCATAACACCACACTCAACTCCTTCATTTACCTGAAACTTTTGGATGAGAAGGTCTTATTCTATGTATTTAGTAGCTCAGAGACAGGTTTTCTTCCAAGAATAATTCATATGTCCCTATTTAAGACAATTCTGAGCTTTTAAGCCAGTTGAAAAGTTCTTCCTAAAATTAATAATTTTTACCTTTCTCCACAAATAACTGAATAATTTCTTAATCACTACTCCAACCAGCACATGTGTTACATTCAGCTCTAGTCTTAAGATACATCTAGTTATGACCAGGAAACTGTAACATTCTTTCACAGAAAAATAATTTTTTACTGAATATGTATTTTAACTGTAATGAGCAGGAAATGACTGTAATAATATTTTTAAGCCATGTTTTAGATGATCTAGATAAACTTTTGGAAAGGTGTAGAAAATGAGTTACAAATTTCAGTCCCAACAGCAATTTAAAATACCATAAACTTACTGCATTTTTTAAAACAGCACTTAACAAAATGACATTAAGAAAAAAGTGCATTCATCTTGTAGAAAGATAACTGGGATCAGAAATATGGGCATAAGTGCTGGCACTTAAATTCCTAAGTGGAATTAAGTTCAGACCTTTAACTGTCCACTCTTAGGGAACCAGCTTCCCTCTGTCCAAGACCAAGAGTGACTGGCGCTTGTTCCAGTGTGACAGTTTCTCAGTAGCCTGTGTTCAACTTCTTGGTAGGCTGAGGGACAACTAAACTTAGTTTCCCTACGGTCACATTCCAAGATTAGCCTCCAAGGATGAAGTGGTCTGAGTATGAAGAACCACCTTATTGTTTGAGCACATTGACAGGGTCATTATGCAGCATTTTTTAAACTTCTATTTTTATTAGTACACATAGCAATCTTCTCCCCTTGTAAATAACGGTGACAGTCTTAAAAAGAAGCATCATCCAAAATCATTACCTATTATTTTCATCACTTAAAAAACCTATATTCTATATCAACTATTACCTCTTTTTCCTGTTTGAACCACTGGTAATGCACAAATGGATGTCCTGTTGCCCAGCAACATAGCTTGACGACCTGACCAGAGAGCACTGCTTGAGAGTCTGGCTGTATAACAATCTTTATACCTTTAAAAAAGAATTTACACATAGGAAAGTTATTAAGAAATGCAATTTCACAATTTAAATTTGCATTTCAGTTGTCCTTTGAGCAAAGAAAGTTTCTGTCACTAAATATACTTGAAAATAACATGTTTGTACTGTGTATACACGCAGCTCCAATTAGTTATATGACTTTAAGACATGAAAAATTGTCTTCTGTTACACAAAATCCATGCTTAAATTGATCAGTACCCTACAGAGTTTACCAAAGATTTAAAGCAGATCATTCAGACATTTTAGTTTTAGGATACTTCAGTCCCTCTTGCTGTCTACTCACTAAAGCAAGTAATACTTCCAATGGCATCACAGATCCCTTCTGGGAAAGGTATTCCCAGTTTTAAGAGTTTGCTTACTCCCAACAACTTCTCTGAGTTGTCAATCTTCAGATTAAGATTAAGCACAGCCTGAGGGATGGATCAAAGCAGTAAGAGTTGGTTTAACTACAGTACAGTGCGTTTTTCTATTATTCCTCATGCAACCTTATCAGCTGAAACTCTGGTTTCAGCTTTATGCCTTTGACTCCTGTAGAACACAGAGCTGTTGTTTTCTTTTGCCAGTCTGCAAGGTAAAATTTTCCACTTCAGATTTGAACTGCCAGGAAATAGCATGAGCGAAACTCTGACACCAGTCTGATATGATCCAGTTGTTTTCTTAACCTAGACCACACCAGAGATCTAGTTACAGCATGGCCCCAAATGCAGATCCACTGGTATAATAAAGGTCATCAGAAGAGGAGGAGGGGAAAAAAAACCCCAAACCAGAAAGTTTAACCTCACATTGCTGTCAAAAAATAGAGAGCTATGACCAAGGTGTTCATCAACAGGCTAAAACCTGAGCAGAAACCCACATGGTCAACAGACTGAAACAGAGATTATACGACATTTGGAAATCACATCATCTTTGTCTGTCAAGGAACTGGGCTATATTAACTTCCTCCACACACAATCTTATTCTGAAATAGTTGATCGAACAGGCAGCTACCCCAAAGTAGCTACAGGAGTTGAAAATTCCCCGCCTTTCTTTCTCTAAAATAACTTCCCTCTATACCCTAGCCCTGAAGATCGCTCCTTCAGGTCCTCATTTAACACTTCCTCCGCTGTTTTTCATAGTTAAAGGGAGTATGTTAAACACAGTTTTTAAGCATCACAATCACCTAACATTAACCAAAACGAACAGGAATTATATTATTTAAGTTTAAAGGACAGAAAAATTAAGAAGACTTGCTCTTTCCAAAGACTTCACTTTTTTTTTTCTAAATCTCTCCTGATTTGCATCGCTAATATCTCTTAAGAAAGCAGAGAAAAATGAATTATCTGAAAGATAAGTATTTTGCACTCCTTGGAAGTATTATAAACAGGTTCTAAGAAATCTGATTCATAATTTCTTCGCAGTTTCATTTATGTTCCTGCAATTCATTCAGCACTTAAACAGCTACTTCCTGCAAGCATCATAGATGGTCAAACGGGTCAAAAAACCCCTTCTGGCTCAATTTTCTGAATGATTACAAAGACACACAAACACTTCTCCGATTTTCCTTGGAAAACGCAAAGCTCGAGTTTTACCATCGAGGATGGGGAAACTGACACGGTTACCAGACTTTGAAACATGCAGTGCACATTAAGTACTCATAATCTTAACTACAACCCAACTGTTACGTTCTTAGCTTACACACTGATAAACATTTTCAGTCATTTCTGGAAGCTTGGCCTCAATTACTCACATTCAGACTGAAGCGCCTAAACTGCTGCGGTCAGAGACCTGCCTGCAGAGGAAAAACACCTCTTTGCTCGTGTTTCAATCACCACAACTCAGTGAGGTTGCACAAGGACTAGACTGTAACACCACAAATTGTGAATTAAGTCTTCCCTTCTTAGCCTGGAAGAAAGCTCTTTGCGTTTCATTCATTTCCAGCAAGTTCACAAAGTGACAAGACAAAAAAAGGGAAGAAAAGGGACAGAGAGGTGACCCAAGGAACAAGATGCTCAGGCTTCCTCACTACCAAAAAGAAGAAGTTTTAAAGTTGTTACTATTGCTACTACTTTGTGTCTTTATAGGAAGAAGATCTATGGAGTTAATCCAACGTGACAGGCAAGTCTCTAAGCTCTGTGACACAGACAAGTTCTGGACCTTGGTTCTGAGAGTCTATGATCCTCCAAGAGATCCTCTGTATTGCTGCAAACGGCCTGAAGGTGCGCCAGGGGAGGTTTAGATTGGCGTCCAATATATAACTGGGTATTAGGAAAAACTTCTTCACTGAAAGGGTTGTCAAGCATTGGAACAGGCTGCCCCGGGAAGTGGTTCAGTCGCCATCCTGGAGGTGTTTAACAGATGTGCAGATGTGGCACTTACGGATGTGGTTTAGTGGTGGACTTGGCAGTGTTAGGCTTACAGTTGGACTCGATGATCTTGAAGGCCTTTTCCAACCTAAATGATTCTGATTCTATAAGCAAAGCGATGTCCTAGCTTGTAACATTACATCTCTGCCATAAAGGTACTGAGGTAGTATCACTGCCAAACCAGATGAATACGCAGCATCAAAACTGTACACTCACTAACCAGTACGCTCCTAGGCTCACAAAGTTTTGTATCTTTTTAACTGCATCAACCAAGCCGGTAGAAACCAGTCCAACAAACCTCTATGACAGCTATAGAGCTCTTACATGAACAATCCCATTCCTAAAGGAACCTGAGCAATGCTGAAGCTCTTTTTGGTGTATTAGAACAAACTGGCAGTTATGAATTTATACTTTGACTTCAAGAATCAACCACTTCTGAACATTTAAATAAACTCACCACAAATATCAGGACCTACCACTTCTTTTTAAATACTTTTAAAACTCTTTTGACCTAAACTTTCTTCAAATACCTTTTGCTTTGGTTTCTGTTGGTTCCAGTTTCTCAGTCTCTATGAAACCACTCAATGCTCCTTAGAGGAGGCTGAATCCATCCTATCACGGATCATAACTGCAAGATTTTCTGCAAGAAATTCATTTGTAACAAGACCATCTCTGCAGTTCCACGAGGTCTTGACAAAAGTCTGCTTACTGGCTTGTTCCCCTCAACACAAGGATATCTTAGCTATCTATCCAGTTCCCCAATTGATACTGCTATCTCACAATTCCACTGTGTAGCAAGTTCCTGTTTTACCCAGGATTCAGTCTTTATTACGTATTTCAAAATATGACTTGACTGACAGCCACACAAAAATCCACAGTTCCAACGGTGGTGATACCTGGGACGATCACAGATCAAGCAAGCACAATATTTTGGCTCAGTGCAGGCGCGCTGTAGCACAAATGTGAACCAGGACCACTCTTGTTTTCAGTACTGTCCCAGTAACCACCATATGGAGAACAACAAAAAGGAACAAGCATTCATAGTGCAAGATGGCATACAGCGCCTGTGCCTCCCCCTCAGCTCTACCCCTGTGAGCGCAATCCACTCACATCAATATAACACCAATTCCCCTCTCCCTGGCAAGCCTGCGTTGGAATACTTCAGCTATCATGTAACTCAATCACACCTCATTCAACACATGATGGTCCTCCCAGTTCAGTAAGAAGCAGCACCCTTAACTAGATGAACCGGCTGCAAAGCATTACTATAAATCACTTGAAAAATTCCAAGGTTCTCAGCCCATGCTTCTTTTCTTACACTGTCCAAAGAACAGGACAGCTGTCAGTATGGCAAGGAGCTTGCTGGTCTCATTTCCACTCTCCGCTCTGAAGAGAGGCTTCTGTAGCTTCCTAGTAGGCTGAATTTCACCACATCTTGAAGGAAGAGGACATAAAAGAGGGCCCTGGGTTTGTACTAGAGCAAGAAGCACATGGTCTACACCGTCTTACCCATGCGTTCCCTTGCGTTGCCCCACTTCTAGACTTTTCGTGAGGAAGCAAGCTGAATCTGTTAGCAGAAAATAATGTAGTTCTATCCCAAGTTAGTCTGGTTTTCTGTCCAATTAGCAAGTTGGACTGGATCCAATATGCACCAGAACTGGCACTAATTGCACCCTTCCCCTTCAATTAGGGCAAGCTATGAAGTGCAGTTAACAAAACCTGTAGCCTGAACAGATGGCTGGCAACGCTCTTTGTCTTCCAGCTCAACCATTTCAGCTCTATAAGCATCTCCCAAAAGGCACAGCTTGACACAGAACCAAGTCAGCAGAGGGAATGACAGCACCTGTCATATCGATGCAGCCAACTCCAAGTCTACAACAATACTGCACTAAGCCTGCTTACCTACTTGGCTTACTTTTAATCTCAGAATCACACGAGCCAATTACTGTGGTAATCATACAAATACCAATTACTGGAATTCAAACACTAAAGGTGTTTTTTTACTTTGTGTAGAAAACAAATACTTCAGTGTTTCCGGTGTAAAAGACACAGTTGCAGCGAAAGCACAAACCAGGACCGACCTGCATGGCTGAGGCACTGCAGAGCCTCCGTGTGCTCCAGCGCCTGCAAGAACTCCACAAGCTCCACCACGGTGCAGCCCCGATCTCCCAGCAGTTTCAGGAGACTCCAGCTAGGACTCCCTTCTGGCTCCAGCACTTTGAGGGAACACTGTTCTAATTCCAGAGGGCTACAAAATAATACGAGAAAGACATGGCATAGACCTTCTTAGTACATTTTCCTCCGAAAGCAGCCGAGTTAAAAATCACTTGTAGGCAAACAAAAAAAAAAAAGACATGGGAAATTCCTAGCTGATTTGGACATATTTGCAGCCTTTCCTTCAAGTTTCAGGAGTGCAGAGGTTACACAGCGACACCTCCACCGACAGAAAGCGGTATCAGCGAGCTGCATGCTACAAAAGAGACGCTTGTACCTAACAATGCCGACCAAATGTATCAAGAAATCTTCTAATTTTCACTTTTTAAAGTCTCAGCAGAAAAACAAGTACAGCCCCTTTCATCTTCAGGCGCCTGATTCAGAAGCGGTAAAGAGCGAGTCAGAATCTAACTTGAAGGTCCGGGAAGACTCTGACTGTCAGAGCAGCTGCTGGAGCAAGGGACTGCCGCCACCTAACCCATACACGCATGGGCTGCCCCGCGCAGCCAGCCGCCCGCCACGCGCGTCTCCAGGCACACGCAGGGATCCCTTCAAACCCTGGTGTCAGGTCCTAAAGAACTTTCCATCACAGCAGATTAAAATAACGCAGATAATAAGGAAATGAATACAGCTGCGGAAAGGTAATGCAGGTTCGTGTCTGCCCACCGCAAAGATTCAGCCGTGTTCCTTTCGCCCCCTCCCAGCTGCACGCAAACCGGGAGGCGAGATCCCGTCCCGCACCGGGCAGGCTTTCCTAGTCTTTTACAGGATAACGCCGACAGGGGCAGCGACAGGCCGTGCGGGGGTCACACGGCAGTCGCGGGGCCTGCTCCCCCGCACCGACACGTACAGCGGGAACAGGGAGAGGACTCGGCCCCGCAGCGTGCGCGCGGCGCCGAAACGCCTCGTGTTTGCGAGACCCCGCCCGCAGGAAGCCAACCCGGGACCGGCACCTGGGCCCGGAGCTGAAGGGAACGAACGCGTTCGCCCGAGCGCGGACAAGCGGGGAGCAGCGCCCCGGCCCCTCCCGCTGCTCGGCGGCAGCCCC
>Ga0065711_1002381_pt1 | contig 51163 bp, 27 predicted proteins | sample Hoacrofraction12_FD_59098 | JGI IMG/M metagenome (GOLD analysis project Ga0065711, IMG submission 59098) | Hoatzin crop microbial communities from Cojedes, Venezuela - Epithelial fraction 12 v2 (version 2) | ecosystem: Host-associated > Birds > Digestive system > Esophagus > Crop | place... | reverse complement strand
CTGGAGATATTCAAGACCCACCTGGACAAGGTCCTGTGCAGCCTGCTGTAGGTGACCCTGCTTCGGCAGGAGGGTTGGACTAGATGACCCACAGAGGTCCCTTCCAACCCCGAACATTCTGTGATTCTGTGAAATGAGTACCTGGACTAACCAGTAGAAGTACAAGTCAGCTTAGCTCCTTAATATCAAAACAAGTCGATAAAATTTAATTCTACCATCTTTTCCTTTTCTCTCTTTTTTTTTTTCTTCCATATGTTAAAGTGACCTGTTTAAGACAGTGCTTTAAGGACTCTCTCCAGTAGCTCCTCATCTTTCTTGAAGTGGGGAGCCCAGAACTGGACAGAGTACTCCAGATGGGGCCTCACCAGGGCAGTGTAGAGGGGAAGGAGAACATCCCTCAACCTACTGGCTACACTCCTCCTAATGCATTCCAGAATTTCATTTATTATTAGACTTAAGTCATACTGAAGGTGTCTAAAATAGATAGGTTTTCCTTTTTTCCTGAGTATATGTATTAATCTAAATAAATTATATACTTAAACTGCCAACAATATGAGTACATGTGAATCTGGATTGAAAGATATCATTTATATATTTCAAAGAATGGTGTTGAAGCTGTTATTGGAATGTATATGGTGAAGTATCATATGTCAATATTGTCTGTAACAAAATGCATGAAATATAAAGGCAATAGAATATTTATGTAAAGTGCTTAAACTGCTTATATCCATTCTTTTTCATGTTTAAGCTTTTCTAACTGCTGTGTCTTTGTCATGTTTTTTGTATAAGGATGACGTTACTTACAACCTTAGCTGACTGTAAGTTAACAATGTTGTTTGTGTGGGAATTTAGATAAGCTTTCTAAAGTGTGAGGGTTTAGCTAATCCTTTTTGGTTTAGAAAATGGGTTGGATACCTGGTGCGATTAGTTTGTTTTTTTTTTTTAAGAGATGTCTGCAAAGAAGGCATTCTGGGAAGAAAGGTTAAACTGTTAGATGCAAAGATGGATGTTTATGCCTACTATGTTGTGTTTTCAACACTTAATAATGAAATACCTTGAGAGGTTAAAATAGAGCTTCATTCACAATTTATTATGAAGATTCATTGTGGTCAAACCTCATTTTAGCTAAAATTATTTCCTAACCTAGATTTTATTTACAGAGGTCACAGTGTTTCCCCCTACCAAAAAAAAAAAAAATCTCAAAAACTAAAGTTTTTAAAAATCCAATTCTGTTTGTACATGTGTTACAAGTTTTACCACCTTTTTCAATTGTTTTGAAAACTATTATGACTAATTTTATTATTTCTGTTTGTTTCTAGCACCTACCTGGTTGTGGGTGAAAATATATTCTGGCCAGACTGTATATGCTGCATGAAGACTGCAGCTGAAGTTGTATCGATCCTTGTGTTTCCTCATTGACTCCTTTTGCTTAATTTTAAGGCAATATATATAGTAATAATGCCAAAGACAGAGCCTTAGTAGCTGAAAAACCGTCAGACTTCTGCTGAAATAGAAGAATATCAATAAAGAGAGGGGCTTATTTCTTTCATCATTAGTTGGCAAGATTGGTGTCTAATGACAACATAGGTCCAGACTTTCATTTGTCAAAAAGAAGGTTGTAAACCTCCTGTCAATAGCAATAGCTACATGCATTTTACTTTCAAAAAAATAGTACTTTTAAAATTAAAATATTCTACTGAAATATTAGTAAGCGAAGCATGATAACAATGGGTTAGACTAAATCAATAAGTAAAAAGGTGTTGGGAAACAATCACTTAACATGATCACTTTTACCACTGTAGTGCCCAGTCTGCTTACTTTAAGCTGGTGAAATCAAGCTGCAGTCAAACACAACATAGAGAAGAAAAAACCTGGGGCTCGGACTGTGTTTTTCTGCCCCTTTTTTAGTTAATAACTCTTTCTCCTGGGCAGTGAATTCAGCTGTTGAGCTACCGTGCTTAGGTCTGGCTTATTTGTCTGGAGTGACAACTCTGCGCCCCGTGGGGTGCAGGGACGCAGGTGTCTGATGTGCAACGTTCTCATCTTGCTCTTAGGAGCATGCACCCAAGGGCCACATCTACACCTTATGGTTTGAAGCTGGGCATGAACTAAAAGATATACAGCAGGAATGACAGAGAGACCGAGGCCCTGGAGGGAAGCAGTGAGCTAACCAAATTGCTGCTATCAATGCTCCTAAAGGCACAAGGGATCCCAAAGAAATTATCCCTGATTTTTGGAAAGAATCTCATGAATTCCTCCAGTGGGAAGAGCTGTGAATCGCTGGCATCCCTTCATGTGTGTGTCTAGCTGCAGTGTACAGAGACCTCTTGGACTCCTGAGTTCAGTTTATAGCTTTTGAAATTCACTGACTGTGTGTTCTTAGGCAAGTGGCTTCACCTCTGAGCCTTGGGCTGTCTGCTAACATACATTGTAAGCCTAAAGCAGTAAGCGGAATGCTGCAACCAGAATGTGCTATGAAATCCACAGAGCATAACAGTACTAGTAACACAAAGTGCTATAAAGTGTAGGAAACTCAGCTTCTCTCTTTGTTGTAGCTTTCTCCAGGTGAGCTTCATGTTGGACTGGAACAGTCGGTTTGAGATTTTGCTTTTTTTTTTTTTTTTAATCTGCTTTTCCACATCAGACCTAAGATTTGCTGTATTAGCCAGCTGGTTCCACCTTTCATTTTCTGCATTCTGTTAAGGAACCTGAGTGCTTTTGGGGCACTGTCACATGTTGAGTTAAAAATTACTATAATTACTGTGATCCCCGAGGAATGTGAAGTGTGCACAGTTTACCCCTCAAGGGGCTTGAATCCTTGGAGAGCCTATTTTCCGGAACAGCAAGAGCTGTGAAATATACAACTCTTGATTTGCACTCAAGATTAGAGTCTGATTTGTATGGTTAAGTAAAAAAACGCTGATTTATACAGTTTGTTCCTGGGTCATAATTATGGTCTAGAATTAATTGAATAGCCTGGAGGTTTCACTACTGTACATGGTAATGATTACTAAAAATTGATTCTCTCCTATATTTCTATATTAACTTATCTGAAAATGACATATCGTGAAGAACAGCTTTAAATATTGCTGTGCTGAGCAACTTTGTAAATTGCCATTCAAGCTGTTTGTGTTGGGTTTTTTTTGGTTTTTTTTCTTCTTTGTGTTTTTTAGGTGGTTTATTATTTTATAAAAGCTTGAGCTAGAAGTTTAACTAGAAACACAATGTGGGGTGGTTTGGTTTTTTTGTTTTTCATATTTCTGACTAAGGACAATTCTGTGTTAGCCTTCAGGATCAGACATACTTTCCAGACATACAGCCTAGGTTGCACCCTCCAGGCATGAGGACCTTGCACACCCAATGGATTATTGTTCCACCAAGGATGCCTGGGCTAGCTGAGCATGGACTTTGTATACATGAGAGCAGCTGAGATGCAACCCACTTCTCGCTACTTTGAAGATTTTTTTTTTAGTATATTTGGACTGTGGATGGAATGAGTTTAATGCATAGCTACAGAATTTGTTACTTTTTTACCTTTGTTACTTTTTGTTTTTCATCATCATCACCTCAATGGGCTTCTCTGGCCAGACTCCTAAATATGGGCTCTGTATTTGTCTGCACAATCACTCAACAGGCAGTTCTGCAAACTGCTGTCACCTGTGTGCTCATCCAAGTGGGCCCACTGGGAAAATGTGGGAGGGTTTGACTCCTGTTAATCAAATCCTGGCAAGGCATTGGAAGCATCCAAGAGAGGTAGAATCACTCTGAGGTTGACACAAGATATAGGTTAATTACATGGAAATTCTATGGGAGAAGAAAGAAAATAGTTGTGAGGGTAAAACTAATTTCTCTGAAACTATAAGGCAAACTGTAAAGACAGAAGTAATGTTACTACTATCCATTTGTTACTACTATCATTTACGTTTAAGCTTTGCTACTGACATTACAAATATTTTTTCTCATGCTCTGAAAAGCATTTTCTTAAAAGGTTTCACTTCAGGCTTGTTCAAATGTTTAATTTAGATAAAAGTCGACCATGGCAAAAAGGTAGTATTGTAGTATTACAACACTCTCTTCAACAGTATTGTTTCAAACATTGCTAAAACATAGAAAATCAAATGAGAAACTTCTAGATGTACAGAAAATTAGACATTTGGCCTTACTTACGCAAAATTTTTCTAGTGAAACTTCCCAATCAAGTTATTCCTATGAAACTTTGTATTTCATCAGATCGGCACTTTCCAGCAGACTATCATTTTACTGGGACGTTTTCATTTGGTTCTTTCCTTTGCATCGAATATTCTGAGTCTATTTCTTCAGAAAAAATTAAAGCATTTGAATTGTTTGTGTTCTAAACCCTAGAAAATAATAAGAAATGAAGAAAATTGTCTGTTTTCTGATGCTTTGGAATAGCAATTATAATTCATTAACTTAAGTGGATTTCAGCCAAGTTCTCTTGGTTTGACAAGGTAAGAAATGCCATATTTGTGACCTTGGTGGTGTTTGTTTTGGCTGCCTCTCAAAGGTGATGAACTTCCTGCCTTCTTCACCTCTAAAAACCATCCAAGACTTGGCTCTTGCTGCTGACTGCCAGGAGCAGCAGGTCAGACTTGCTGCGCTCAGGTCTGTCATAACTAAGAGGGCAGATAAGAGACTGGAGGACCGTGCTTTCTCTCCTTATCAGCCACTAAAATGATGGACAGCTGATAATGGCCATTTCTCACTTTTCCCCAAAGCAGGAAGAGCAGGGCTTGTCGCAGGACCTTTCCCTCTGTGACAGCAGAGCCCTTTCAGGTATGCCCATAATTGCCACAATACCTGACACCACCCTTTATGTCCCTAAATTTTCATAAATTCCAGCTCCAGTCAGAGGACCTAATTCTACTTAATGTCTTGATGGCAGTCTCACAGTCCATGTGTCGCCCACTGAGTGGTGTGGCACTTGCGGGCTGGTGCTTCTGTGGCTCCATGAGTTGTATCTGCTCATGGGTTGCCCTCCTTTTTATTGCAGTAGGTTGCTCTGAGAATAAATGGGCTGGGGCACAGTTAAAGCTGCTGCCCGTCCCTACCACAGGTGTTCACTTTCACCAAGGTAATTTGCAGTCTCATTGGAGAGAAAGTGCTGAAAGTGAAGGGTTGTGGATGTAAAGAGAATATGGACTTCCTTGCCAGTGGCTGCAGTGGCCTGGCAACATTTTGCTGACTGCTTAGGACAGAGGCAGAGACCAAGCGTAGTGCACGTTGTTGTAAAGCCAAGCCTTCCCCTTGCATTTTCAGTCTAGAAAAATGGCTTGATGGGGATGTGAGAAAGTTTCCATCCCTTTTACATCAGAGAATGAGGAGCAAGGTAGAAGGACCTTTTTTCATAGCTGAAATAAAATGAGACTTGGTTCCTGTCTGGGATGTTCATAGAAAATTAGCCCAGTTTGTCTTTCTGACATAAAGTGAATCTTCGCACCAATTATTTACGCTTTCCCCCCTCAATGCCATGTCTTCTCTTTCCTCTTACTAGCCCCTCTTATCTCTGCTACAGATTTCCTGGCTCTCAAGATACACAGGAGAAGCACACCAACAGTATCTTTTTTTTTTTTCCTCTGTTGTTTTTGCCTCTGTTTTGTTGTATATAAATGTACAGGGATGTCTTTGACTGTTTATCAGTTGAAGTGCTCTGGGCAATGTTAGCATTCAAGCTATCAAGCTATTAAGGGTCTGATTCTGCAGAATGTTTTCTAAGAGATGCCGAGATATTTCCATGTTTCTTGATGGACTTGGATGGATATGGAGGACATTCATCCCTTCAGGCAGAGCTGAGGATCAGGCCCTAATTGGTGTTAAATTTAGGACAAACAACCACCAGTGTTTAGCAAGGATATGCGTTTGCTGGAGAAGGAGTCTCATGCTGTGTTGATTGATGCTGCTTTCCATTCCATTATTTCAGGATGTGCACTACATGCTACCGAGAGGCCAATTATCAAAGGTTGTTTAAAAGACACATCTCTGAGTACTGGAATTCATCATTAATTCAGGGTGTTATGCTTCTGCCTTTCCTGAGTTCTCTATTCCACCCACAACAGAAGCGCTTGTTTTACATATGTTTCCAAGTTTCCACCTCTGAATATTGTGCTAGGCTTCCTGCAGAACTTGGTTCTGTCCTTTGTAGAGAATCACACTATGTTTGTCCCAGAACGTCGGACCTGGCCAAGGAAGTAGCAGCAAAAAGACAGCCCACCCCAGCAGTTTATACAGTAGGCGATGCTCCTGTAGAAAATATAGGGAGTACAAACATTAGGTTCAGTTCAAAAAAGGCTAATCATCACGGAACTGTAACTAATCCTTACTCACAAAAACCCCTAACCAAACAACAAGGAATAATAATAAAAAACCCCAATTGTTCCAAAAGGAGAACAAGGTTGTGATGCAAAGATACAAACCCTTAGCATGATTCCACTCACGGCATTCCTCTCATTTCTTTGACTTGGCATAGAAGTGATGCTGGCCATCAGATTTAATCATACATTTTCAAAATGTACGGCAATGAGGCTGGAGAGGGGTCTAGAGAACGAGTCTTTAGAGGAGCAGCTGAGGGAGCTGGGGCTGTTTAGTCTGGAGAAGAGGAGGCTGAGGGAAAACCTTACTGCTCTCTACAACTACCTGAAAGGAGGCTGTAGTGAGGCAGCTGTTGGTCTCTTCTCCCAAGTAACTAGCGATAGGATGAGAGGCAATGGCCTCAAGTTGCATCAGGGGAGGTTTAGCTTAGGTATTAGGAAAAATTTCTTTACTGAAAGAGTGGTCAGGCATTGGAACAGGCTGCCCAGGGAAGTGGTTGTGTCACCATCCCTAGAGGTATTTGAAAGACATGCAGATGTGGTGCTTAGGGACATGGTTTAGTAGGCATGGTGTTGTTGGGCAGATGGTTGGACTTCATGATCTTAGAGGTCTTTACCAACCTATGACTCTATGAAAATACTGGGTGGAACTGAATCCCATTCTCAAACCCTTGGATCATCTGGTAGCAAGAAATTTATTAACATTGTGGGGGCAACAGGAATAATGGGTGAAGACTGTATTCTTTCTAGTGGAAGAAGCGTGGACCAGCCCTTTGCCACAGACAAGCCACATTAGCTATGGAGGCCGGAACTGTCACTTCTTAGCTAGCCAACCAACCAGCATCTCTCCACTGAAAGCTATAGCTTCCAGCTGGATGGGGGCAAGGAGGGAGGCTGTTGCAAGGCAATGCCATTGGCATCATCCTGTGCCAGGCAGATGGGATCAGTACGTCTCGCTCTTCCACCCTCTGCTCAGACCCTGCCCTGCTACATTCCCCAAGCTCATCAAGACCTGATTAAAACTTAGCATTTATCCAGGTCTCTGCACATGGTAAGTAATTAATAGTCACAACACCATGGTGAGGAAGGCGAAAGCAGTATTATTATCTTAATTTTACACATGGGGGCACAGAAGAAGAGGGGAATGCTGAGCTAGTATTAAAGTGTCAAGCTCCCACACTCACAGAGTCTGCCTCAGCTGTATTCTTCAGCACATGGTCTGGACATATACATATCATGAGCTATGCATTGGATTTTCAAGATGCTGACCTTGCTGTAAGCCTCGGCTGCAATCCACAAATGTGGAAGTGATCATACAACCTGAAAATGACTGTCTTTCCAATTATCAGCCTATTCCTAATGCATCCTGTTTCATTCCTTTCAGGTGACTTCATCATGCTTTTAAATGCAATCCTAACATTGTGTGGCCAAAACCCATTCAGACTCCTTCTGGGAAAGTCACTGGTTCTGAACTGAATCTACAGGGAAGACTTACGTGGTATGGAAGAGAAATTAAATCAGACAAAGCAAATTCCCTCTGTACGTACTTCCGATGTGACTGAATGGGATTATAAAGCCTATTTAACAAAAACTCAGTAGAAAGAAATTCATTATGTTCTATTCTGTATGACTACCTAAAGCAAACTGCAAAAATTAGAACATTGTCTAATAACTCTTTGTATTAATGGAATTTGCTCTGTGTCAGTCTATCTTTCCCATTGTCACTATCACTCTGTATGGATTTTGCCCTATGTTTCTTTTACAGTCTGTAGACAGACATTTTCAGAGCAAAAATAATTTCATCCAAAATTAAGTCAGATGAATTGCACCTTAAAGAGAGTTCTGTTCTCTTCTGAGACCATAAGGCAGCAAAGGGACACTAGTTCAGATACAGCTGCAGAAAATTAGATGAGATGAAACCTACCCTTTATTCTTCCTTTTTCCCTGTATTAAACTGCGTTGCGGATTTCCCGTGTAATGTCAGGGGCTGATGTCAGTCCTTCCGTGGACTCTTCATCAGGTCCTTTGGATCTCTTCCTGAAACACCGTCACACACATTAGGTTTGAGTTCTCTCCTTCCTCTTTTAAAAGAACTGCTCCCATGGAGGAATATTCCCACAATCAGTTTTCTATTTCCAGCTCTGTACTGCTGACTTTATAATTTGCTGAGGTGTCCCTGGGGTCTCAGTTCCCACAGCACAGGGATGTGATCCTTGTGATAGCACCACTGTGAAGTTTTGGGTAGCTAATGATCGCATCCCCCAGTCACCAAGAGACTGCAGGCTCACCTGGATTACCTGGTGGTACTTTATGAGTGTTTAGCAATTCTCTTATAGTCAAGTAAATAAGAATCCTCTAAGCACTGAAAGTGCAGAGGGCATTGCCGCAATAGGTCTCCAGGGCTTTACAATGCAGTTTTATTTCCTTGCTAAATATAGCTGCTTGCTTCTTATTTGCCCAAGAGAACTAGCATATTATTTAAGGGTTATTTTCTTTTTTGGTTTGCCAGGCAGACTGTATGTGTGCATGCGAGTGTATATTTGTGTGTATACAGTATATTGAGCAATTTTGGTGGCTATTTGCCAAAGCAGATAATAATGTTGTAGCTTTAGTGTCTGTTTATTTCTCCCCTCTCTTCTCCAACCCTGTCTCTCGCCTCCCTATTGATTTAGTGCAGCCAGTGAAGTTTTACAGCCTGCATTTAAGGAGGCTGTGGTTTGAAATCCATGAGGGGCTGCTAATCAGAACTAACTGCAAGCATCAGGTGCAGTAGACATCTCAGTCCTGGCCTATTGGTTTCAGAGAGCATGAAGGGCTAATTTCATGGCTGATAAAGCTTTCTGTCAAGGAAGTCTCCCAAACAAATGAACATTGACTTTTCTTTACAAGGGAAATAAAAATGGTCTTTGATCATAACCAGCTGCTTGTGCAAGGTAAGAAGTCACATCCCTGCTGGGTTATCACTAGCCACCTGGGACTATTTGGGAGCTTGCTAAGTTGCCCAGACAAGATTTCCAAACACATTTTGGAACCTAATTCCTCTTGAAGTGCTCACTTTCCCTTTGATTTCCTGGACTTTTTTAGTTTTTGGTCCAGAGGTGATAAAAATCTGTGCCAGATCTTCTGCAGGCTTTGCGATGGTTCCTTAGGCATTTCCAAGGAAAACAAAAGGCTTTTAGACACTCAGATAGGAACTGGGTGTCCAAATGCCTTTCTGAATCTGGATCTTTACTGCTTCTCCTCTTTTTGTTTGCCAGTTTAACCCCTCCCTGTTTCATCTGACTGATCTTTTGATATTGCCTACACACTTAAGACAACTCCTCTCTTTCCCTGCTCTGCTAGGGAGATGGGCTTTGACTTCTGCCTGAAGACAGCAGCCATCTTCCTGTTCTTCTGAAGAAAATAATATTGGTTATTTCAAAGCACATGTCTTGGAAACCTTTCTGTGAGAGGGAATGACGTCATGTTGATATCATTCAGGTGTCCTTCATTCACCCATTAAGAGTTGCTACCAATGGGAGCGGATGCCATTTCTTAGAAGTATCATGTAGCACTTAAAGTGTGTGGCTGTAGACTGATGCTTTTAAGAAAATCATTTATTTGCATAAAATTAAGTAAATCCTCACATATTTCACAGAACATGGTCTATGAAGCTTTAGAAAATGGTATCATTTTTCTTTCATTCTTTCATGTTTTGATGAAATGTGATTTCAGCCAGCAATACAGACATTTCAAGGACACAGTCCCTGCTTTTAATACTGAGATCACTGGGTTTCCCTCTAAGTTCCTTAAAGAGAAAAGTCCCCTCCAAATCTGATCTGCATCTCTGCTAATCTTCAATCCATCATTCTTATATGAGTGGCTTTTAACGATCCTCTTAGGGTTGGTTTGCACTACAGAAGTTACACTGGGAGAGAGATGTTGGCTGAGGCCCTTAGTGGAGGTCTAATTTATTTTGATAACAGGACTTTTCTATTTATAGATAAATTACCTGTTTGAAGGACAGACACTTTTCCTTCAAAATGTTTATTTTGCTGATGTAACTTCATTCACACTGAGGATGTTTGCCAGAAGACTGATGTCTATGCATGTTGCAATTTTCTCTTTCCTGCCATTCATCAGCATACATGAATGTTAAAAAATGGACTTGGCTTTCAAATTAGGCTGTTGAACAACTCCGTGAGCCAGCAGTAAAACAGATAAAGTCTTTCACTACAAACCCACAGGGCTCACTCTGGTCTTGTACTTACGGCAGTCTTCCTGGTATATCCAGCTGCACACCAGCTTGTTCAGGATCAAAGGCGCTGGATTTGATGCAGACGGGTGTATAACATTGGTATTAGAAACTGGTGTGCTGTGCCTTCACCCTGCCAACCTCTGAGTCACCTGGCACCAAGTGAAGCTTGTATCTGACTGTCTACCAAGTTATTTTTCTTGTCACGCTTCTTGAATGGCAATCTTAGATCAGGAATTTTTCCCAGCTCTGTCTGCATATTGGTGGAGTTGTATGCATACCTGTTCTTCAATACAGACAGAGAAAAATTCATGTCACAGAGGCAGACAATTCTCGCAGGACTAGATGCAGACTTTGCCAAGACCTTTGGGATGCTGTGGAAGGACAGGTAGCAATACATTTAAAATATCACACATTTGACAGAATTTAGAATGTTATATATATTTATGAAAAATGGTGCTGAAGCAAGCTTGAATTTCTATTGTCTTACATGATATGTTGATAATGAGGGGTACAATCACAGATAGTAATTACAGTTTGTGCTGTCAAATGGCATTTACTTTAGGCAGAATTTACCCTGGGGTTTTACCAGTTCCCCTCATGGGCTATATGAAGAAGCTGCTTGTTGGTTTCCTGCACTGTAGCAGAACGCTTTGCTTTATGGTACACATTTGCTTTCCAGTTAAATTAACACACCTCCCTCTTCAAGTGATATTACATTTTTAGGCAAAAGATGTTCTTCTGTTTGTGGGCTGTTTACTGCCTCCCTTGTTTTATGTTATGTCTTGAGAATTGAAGGCAGCCCTGCAGCCAGGCAGATCAACACCACTCCGTTGAAATGAATGAGTCTTTGGAGGACAATCAGTGTTTGTAATGCGCCTGGATAACTACAGTGACACCTCTAAAAATGTCAGATAGAGATATTAGTCCATTGTACACATGATCTGCTGAATGGGCGGGTTTCATACAGGGATTCTGCATTTCCATTTTAACCACTGGGTTCAAACATATTTCCAAGTTTCTTCTTCTTTCACCACCTTTGTGACCTTTTTTTTCTTTAAGCCTTTGCAAAATCACAGAACTGTTTGAAACTTAAAATGCTTCATGATGAGAAGACAGCTATGACTGCAAATGAGAACACACTATTCTACAAGGAAGCCCCAGTTTCCCCTTTCATCACGATTAGAGAATGCTACATATGACAATATTTATGACAGAGTTTATGTCATCGTATATTGTTTATGATTATGCAGTATACACTTACATTCTCTGGAGAAATACACAGTCTCCTTTTTGCTTCTTCACTTTCTCCTATATTATGTTTCCTGTAATATGTTATTGCAAGATGACTCTTAGGGCTTGCTTTGAAAAAAGAATACCTGGGAGGTAGGGCTAACATATCGCTTTGGAAAATAAACCTGCCTTTGACTTTTAAAAAGCTTATGGGGAAAGTAATAGGACAATTAATTAGTTCTAACTGACAATTTTTATTTAAAGTGCATTCTTTGAAAACGTACTCTGTGAGGTTGGAGGCTGTGCAATTTATATGGCTTAACATTACAGATTTTGTTTTCTCACTTGAATAAAATTTTGTGAGTGCTGCACTTGCTCTTATTTCCAGTTGTTTGTTCTGGAACCAAAGTTGGCATCTGCAGACACAAGGTGGGACTTGCAGCACATTTCCTTCCTAGGCTAATAAGTATGTGTTAGAAAAGGGTGGAAAAGTATGATAATTCCTATGGCACCCAGGCCATGCACTTGCCTAGGATGGATACCAGATTCTAGTGTTTAAATTCAAGAGTCATAATTGATTTGGACCACCTGGGCTGCAGGACAGCCAGACACTGGCTTCCAGGGCAGTCAACAGAGAAAAGCTGGCATAATCTGTCAGGCACCAGAGAGAAGGATCTGATACAGCACCAAGTGGAAGCTGTGACCTGGAAGCCTCAGGGAAGGGAAACCCGATTCATTCATCACTTCCTCTAATGCAGGTGCCCGAGTCTCTCTGAAGTTCTGTAAAAGGTGGTGATGTGGTGCGAATAGGGTCCTTGCAGCTGGAAGCTGGTGATAACCTGACAGCACTGATCCCAGAAACCCCATTGACAAAGGAATGAGTTATTGCACCTACTCAGCATCCCATTTCACCTGTGACTTCTGTCCAGCTTAAGTACCCATGTGCTTAAGTACCTTGATGAATTAGGGTTTTACGCAGTTGTTTAAACTTGAGAGGTAGGTTCACTGGTGTTTCCTGTGTGTGCTGAAAGACAGACCTAAGCTTTATTGCCCAGGTGAATACACAAATCAAATGAGTCCTTGCTCTTCTCTGCATGTTACTTTCCTGCATGGTGAAGGGTTTAGGAGCCACTAGCTGTGCAATGTCTTATCAGCGCACGCCAAGGAAGGACTGCAATGCAAATTCAAATTCAAGGGTAAACTGCTGAGCTTGTCTCCCAGTGTTGTTCAAATGGGCAGCAAATGCTATGTCCAGTGCTTTCAGAAGGCACATGAATCCACTTGATGGGCCTCAACTGATTTTGGTGCATCACTACAGCATTTTGCACAACAAGCAAGAAAATTATAAGAAGACATTCACATTTCTTGACAATGGTCACAAGCCATAAGCCAAAGTTAAAAATGCTTTTTTTTTTTAGTGGGTTATATGCACTCTCTCCTCTTGTTGGCCATCGTGTCCATTTTTATCCTTTGAGTTTTCCCATTTTCCACCTTCCTTATTTATAACTTTCCCAATGAGACTGTGTTTTGACTGACTGTGGCAACTTCTGCAATTTGCCTGTGCAGTTTGGAGATCAGCAGAAGAGAGGAGTGATCCTCCACAACGCTTCAAGGTCCTCTGTCTCCAAGGGATAGATGCGGAGCAATCTAAGTCCAGCCCTTTCTCAGCAACATCTGTCAGCTGCAAATATGCTCAGTCTAGTCTATTCCCAATTGGCCTTCTGAGAATTCCCAACTTTTATATTGTTCACGTGTGTGTTAGATGTGATATGGTAAAAGGAAGCAGTTTGGTAATACCTACAGGTTTATATTGCAGCACACAACTGTGACCAGCCAGGTGCGCAATGAAAAGAATATTTTAATTATCTTTGTCCTTACTGCTGGGATACCCTGACTGGGACACAGCTGAATTATTTAAATGCAAAAGCCCAAGTTTTGCTTTTAAAAAAAATTCTCAAAGCCTAGAATGATTTACTGGCCTATTTGTCATCCTGGCATGGAAAGCATTTTCCATCTCTCCTCCTGAAGCTGTTCCACTTAGTATAAATAATGAAATATTCAGTGAGGCACAGAAAAAGACCTGATTTGTAGCCTGGGGTGCTCTACTGACTATGAGACAGCCCAGGTCAGTAGCTTTATCATGGATGTATTGGCTATTCTCAGTATGATCTGAGAAAATTCCCATAAAGCATTTTGGCTTTGATCCAGTCAGCCTTTTGCAATAGAAAAAAGAAATATTGTGGAAAATTTTTCATCAGCTCTATTATAGGCATGCAATACAAGTGACAGTTTGTAAGGAGATGAGAATTAGAAGAAACAGCACTGTGATTGCTACCACCTTGCATAACACATGTCTCACAGAGCTGGGCATTTCTAGACCAAAAAAAATTTAGAACTTTGGTCTGAACTGTAACAGACTCAAGTCTTTGTGAACTGGGAGTAGGTTCAGGATGCTCTCAATCCTGTGAGCCGGAGCAGCTTATGCCACTAACAACCAGAAACTGAAACAGCATATAGATGAAAAGTGAGGTGGACTAGTTTGATGCTACTCTCCTGAACTTCAACACTTGCAAAATGGAAACTCACACAGAAGATGAAAAGTGTTTATTCAAAATATATATTTTACATAAATAACATATAAAGGTTACTTTTATTAAAATTTTTTACAGCTAATGATATTTTTTGAAAGAACAAAATGTCTACAAAATAAGAATATATTATAACACACAAGAATCACTCTGTTCCTAAAACTGCATAAATCACAGTCATTGCAGCCTTCAGAGATATTCAGCAGATCAATATCTAGCCCTACATCTTCAATTGTAATAAAACTTAAATGTGGGATCGGAGATTCTGTAATAAAAGAGAGGAAGTTGAGGAATTTTCTATTAGTCTGGGTTTAGTGAGAGACGCCTCATCTCTCCCCAGTTAAGGCATTTGTACTTTCTTTGCAATTGTCATTACAGCTAATTAACAGCAAATGCTCACATTCACCAGCTATACTTATGAGGTGATGATACCAGGAAGGAGTGGGGAGGAAGAGAGATGTAAATTTTTAATACCTTATTTGCCTTAAGTCCACATGGGAATGATGAATAATTGACGAGAATAGTGGTGAACCCTGAGCCCATCAAAAGGGATCTTTACAGTCTATCCATTCCCCAAGCCTCCCCCATAGCAGCTCTCCCTGACACAGAAGGTGGCTTTTTAAGGCACCAGGCTGTGATGAGATTTGTTGCTACCAATTAAGGATGTTGATTGACAGCTGCTCTCTATACAGAGGCTTCTGGAAAATGCTGTGGCTCACACCCTATCTCCAGCTTCTCATCAAAAGGGCTGGAGATTGGTGTCCTCGCAGATTTACCACCTGAGCTGCTCGGGTGAAGGCTCTAACTTGCTTCAGTAGCAATCATCCATATTAACAGGTGTTGAAAGCAAGTCTTTGCAGTCTTCAGTCACTGTAACTGAAGCAGGTTAGGGACTGATGGCACAGGCTGCTCAGCTGGCTAGTGACCTTCTTCATGGGGATGGCCACCAGGGGGTGGCTGGGGCCAGATATTTCTTCCAATTGGACACATATCTGTGAATTAAGACATTGCCCAGAATCTAGTGAAGCCAGCTGGACTCATAAGTTTCATTTCTATAAAAAATAAATGAGAAAGGAGCTGTTCTCTTGCCCTTGGGGCAAAAAGCCAAACGTTCTTCTCTTCCCCTCAAACTGGTCTTGTCCACAGTTCTCAGTAGACTTAGTTTCTGGTCCAGGTTATTTCCTCAGCTTCAGCAAAATCTTGCTGGCACATGTGAAAACTGTGCTAGAGAACATGGTGGGGAAAAAAAACCAACCAGCAAACCAGATTGGGCAATCATGAGTCTTGCTCAATCTGCTGATATTGGCATAGCCACAGTGGCACCTGAGATGGCTAATGCATAACTGATAGAAGTAGTCCTGTTTGCAGTGTCTACCAGAGGATACGTGACAAGGATAGACCACCTGTCCCACGATGTACCAACCTTGTTCAATTTTTTCTGCACATTGTGGAGCGTCCTGGAACTGCCAGGGACCTCCCAGAGTTTGATATCAGAGCTAGGACAGATTTGGCTTTTTCACTGCTGAGTGGTGGACCTGTCATAGCCTTGTGGTCTAGCAAAGGTGAAGGCTGGGACACTGCCTGTGTCAGGTTGCTTTCTTAACTGAAAGTGAGGACAGTGTGCTGTGGGGCTGAGGACTTCTGTACAGTTCAGCTGGCTCAGGAAGGTGCCTGTTTACTATGACAGTTTGGTTTTGGTACAGGTACTGAAGATATCCGTTCAAAAGGCTCCACCTTGGTACTGAAATTCCATGAAGCTGTTTGACTATATCCCACTCCTAATATCCTTCAGTAAGACAGAAAGACATCTGGAGGAACCTCTCTTTTCACCTCCAAAGCAATCCTTCTTTGAGGGGCTAGATACATTGGCTAGCCTCCCACACGAGAGTGCAGAGATGGAGAATTCCACAGTCCATCTTCCCTGATTTGGCCAGTTCCACAGAGCTGGATTTGAACGTATTTTTCAAAAAGCTTGTGCACTGTCTAAACCCCAGGTAGGCGAAGAGCAAACTCAGAGCTGTTGGATACACAATAAGTTGACTGGATCTCCACTGGAGGTCAGGAGGAACCAGGAATCTGACTCCATGTGGCCAGCAAGTGCCTTAGCTCTGAGTCACTATGGCACAATGAAGGAAGGGCTCAGACAGCAGCTGTCCCCATGGGCAGGCGGGCAGCGGAGAGCTTGCCAGCATTATTCAGGGAAGTATGGCCACTGCACCTTCTGCTCCCTCTCCTGCATGAGCACCAAGTTGTGCCTGCATTCTGCATTGTATTCTAACAGCGTGAGATCTGGGACTGATTAGGAGCCTCTGGTGAAACATTTTCCTCTGAAACATTTAGTGTAGTCTGGCACTTCTGCTGCTCACGGCAGAAGACCGGCAGGCCCGTGCAGCGTCCATCAGCCAAACATGGTGCAGATGAAATGGAGAGGCAGGTTCACCCAGAGCGGCTGATGAGGCATCTCCTGTCTTTAACAGCTATTGGGGGACAATAAGCACTGGGAAATGGTAGGTAAACCTCATTGTGTTTGCTGTTCTCTCTGGGGAGACAGGAAACAGAGATAAGACCTTCACTGTTGACACTTCCTCCCAGGAGATTTTGATGCACAGGTGTCTCTTGGATCAGCTAGCCCCAGTATGTTCTAACCCTCTGCTGGCCTTTGAAACCCCTAAGAGGAACGATTTACACCTCAGCTCTCTGTCTTATACCTCAGCTCTCTGTCTATGTGCCTTTTGCTCTCTGGAAGACTGTCAGAGTCTGCAGCTGCTGACGTGTTTTGGCCACAATGGAAGCTGTAGCCCAGCACTCTGTGAAAGTCCAGTGCTTTGAACTGAAGACAAAAATGAAGAGGCCTGATCTGAACGAGCCAGTGGGATAAATCTCCTTCCTGCATGCCACAAGCCAGACAAGCAGTGTCCTGGTGAGATGGGCAGGGGAAGACAGAGAAAATGTGGCAAAATTAATTAAATAACACGCTGTATTCCAACACCCAGCTGTCTTCTACAAACGTTTCTTGTTTTCTTTCAGCTGCCTTGTGTTGAGAAGGATTTTTTTCAGCAAGTTACTGAGATAGAGTACAACAATCGTTTTCCTTTTTGCGTGTCCTTTTTGCCCCTGCAGAGCTTTTTGCCAAGCCGGGAAAGGAAGAAAATTCATACACGTACATACTATAGACAGCCAGAAAAAAGGATGTGGATTCAAATGTATTTGTTCAGCTCGAAGTCCTGGTTGTGGAAGTTCAAGTTTCCAAGGCTAATCAGGGAGAAACACATTTCTCCTGCGTGAGAAATGCTGATCTGGAACCTCTTGCTGGGACGGCTCCATTTCTGATACTTGCCTCTGTGACAGCGCTGTTTGCTGCTGGGACCTTTCCCCAGAGGGTGGTGTGGGCACTGGCAGGCAGGGATGGGTGTGGGGCTTCTCTAGGGCCTTCAGGGAGCCAATCAATTCCTTTTCTGTTTCTGAAAAAATTATCTTGCTTCCTAGAACAACGTTGAGGGGTTACAGGAAGGTCGTCAGGGATGGGTGGATGGTGGAAAAACACCCGTGAGACCCATACTGCCTGCTAGCAGTAGTTTAATTTAATCATTTTGGCTCTGCTTTGAATTTGGGTCTGCATCAGTGGAGCTCATGGGAAGAAAGTGGTCGTCAGAGAGCATAATTCCTGCTGTATTTGTGAAAGAAGCATTTAACTGGCTTGGGTGATAGGTGAGGACTCCAATGGAAACAAAACTGCCCTTGCAGCTTACAGCAATCTGCTTGGCACATGGTCGTCAACAAAAGGAGACTATTCCACCTCTTTTTTGCACCCAGCTTGCGGAGACTCTGTTGTGCTCTGGGCTGTCCGAACTGACAAGGAGACATTTATCGAGGGGAAGGAAAAAAGAAGATTTCCCCTTCTCTCCCATGCACCAGCATGGATGTTGCTGCATCTGCTCACCAGCATGGGCAAAATGGATGCTTTGACTTTGCAGCTGCAGCAAAGTCAGAGAGAAACCTCTGTGTCTGGAGAAGTTTACTTGTTGGTAGAAAAAAAAGCAGGTAGGAGACAAATGAAAGGCTGAAGAAAACACTGTGACTAATCCAGCATCCTCCACAGCTCAGTGATGACTAACCTTTCTTCTGCTCCACCTTCATGTCACTGTAATTGGCAGTCCCTTGCTAGTGAATGCTTTTTTATTTCCCATGTGTGCCAGGAGATACTCCCCCTTCTTCTCTGAGGACTGGGTTTCATCTCAGCTTTCTTTGGTGCCATGCAACTGTTGCTTTGCACATACCGACTATGTAGCCTGCAGCGGTTTGGGCTGTAGCGCAGGGGCTGCAGCACTGTGCTGAGCTAAGTGGATCAGCCTCCTTGCTCAGGGCTTCGATGAAGATGGGCTGATAACGCTAGGAAGTACCTGTCCACACAAGTGGGAGGGGTGTGGCGGGGGGCTGGGCAAAAGAAAAGGGGCCAGCTGCTTTCTGCTGTTGAAATTGATGTGAAGTCCCTTCCATTGAGGTTAGAAAGTGGGAGAATTTTCCTCTCTGGTGAGTGACCGTTGCAATGCGGTCCCTCACATGGCTGCTAGCACTGGGACTGCACAAGAGGGAGCTGAGGCAGGCAATAGTCCCCTGCTTTGGGACTGGCCAGCAAAACATAGAGTTTGATTTGGTACTGTTACGTGTTGCCTGGCTGTGGTAGCCACATTTCACCAGTGGCCACTTGCTGCAGAGACTTGGCAAAGGGCAGGAATGGCATAACACATACGTACATATCCTATTGCCTTTCCTTGTCTTCTCTCCCTGCCAAGAAGTCTTGCTCGGCCCATCTGCTTCAGACTTTTGAGCCTTACCTTATTTCTGAGAAATTTAGGTCAAATGGACTCAGCTGAGAATATGCCACCCAAAATTAGCTTCTAGTCCAGGCAAATGTGACACTCTCACTCTGCAAAAGATAATGCTGGAGTGGCCTGATGTACAGAAGAGAAAAAGGTAAAGTTTGGGGATGAGAAATAAGACATAGGTCCCAAAGAAGGCATGCTTATGAGGGTCCTTCAGCATCTCACAAATATTTTGGAGATGTCCAGAAAAGGTCAAGAAGCTTCTGATTTTCATGAAGTCAGTGAGGCACTTGCATTAGGCATGGCATTAGGATGGATACTAAACCGTGAGGTTGGACCAGTTGGAGAGAAGCTTTGCTTGGGCTGATCTGCTGAGCAGGAGTTAGAGTTTGGCTTGTAAGCATGGTCCAGGGTATATGCAGAGCTTGTGGTAGTTTCTGACACTATGGGAAAAAAGGTGTGCAACAAATAAATTCAGGGGAAAATTATAGTTACCAAGAAATGCACCATGACATTCAAGTGCTGTCTTATCTCAGTGGTCATGGTCATTAGAGTCAAGCATAGACTTATTTTCAAGGACCCACCAAAGGCTTATTTCAAGAAGTCTTGTGCACCACTACCACTGCTAAAGCACATAGGATTTAAGTTGGACTTTTTCCTCCTGCCACCTGCGTCTCTTTGGTGGACGTAGTTGGCAGAACTGGGGTTGACTTCACTCCCTTTGCAGAGAAATCCTACTGGAATTTTTCTTGTTTAATAGAAAGTTAACTCTGTCTGCAGAGCGTCTGGAGCCATGTGGAGAACAGGCTGCAGCTTATGGCAAAATGCCTGCATTAGCTGTGAACTAAGTGGATTGGGGGCTGCAAAAAGCTATACAAATTACAAATTCTACATAAGGATTTATCAGGCCTTTATTCATTATCCTCTCTTAAGTGGATTAGGTCATGCTAGTAAAAGGAGAACAGACATGGAATGAGTGTTAAACCCGTGCCAGATCTGAATATATTTGTCAAGTTATTATAAACACACAGCAATAAGAGGCAGCAGGACTCCAGTAATAGTCAACTTAATGTGTTGTTAGTTTCAAGTGATTGTGCATCTTTTGTCTGCAGAAGAATTGTTTGCTACACAAGCACATTACATTTAGGAATAAATAAAAACACTCTCTAAATCTTAGCATTAGTGTGGCCTCATTTTCTCTTTCCTGGGACAATACAGATCCAGTGAACTATTCTGGATGAATTTTGTTTCACTGGGACACTGTATGCAGTTCATGAGCATCTCTAAAGCTTTCATAATGCATAAAACATAGTTAATAAGCACATATGCCTACTGTACTGTGGGTACCTCTTCTCCAAAAAAGCAGTGGATTTCTTGCCAACTTTCCACTGCAGGCTCCATTTCCTCTTTCCTGTTTCAGGAGACACTTCAAAAAAATCACAGTGATCTCCTGTCTAAAGGAAAAGGCTGATGTTGACCAGAGGATTTCTTGCCAAAACCTGAGCTGCTTTGGGTCTGCTATTTTTGAATTGTGACTCCTAGGAATAAAATGAAGAAGAAAGCTGGAAAGAAGAAGGGTACTGATGACTCTGAATGTTTTGGGAACATCTTCCTTACCTTCACGTCTGATCTCCAGAGCAATTCGCCCTAGAAACTGTGTGAAGTTCATAATGAGATGCACTATGTTCACTAGGAAGGGAATAAACTTTGCTAATCAGTACATGGAGTTTATTGTCCTAGCAGTGAAAGGAACATTTGACAAGTTGCTCTCCAGTGATCTGGATCCCCTAAAGGACCCATCACAGAGTAGGAGTGATGTGTAAATATCTCAAATAACAATTTAAAGCCTTCTTTTTATTAAAAAGAATAAAAAACTCTGGTCTTTTCCCTTACAGAAATTGCCTTGAAAATATTACCCTATTGCTGGGACTGACAAGGCTATGAGTTTTCAAAATAAATAGGTAAAATCACAGCTTGCCTGCAACCTTACCAGCTGTGCTGCTGCGTGATGCCTCCCCAGCTACCACAGAACAACTCCTAAGTCAGTTATGCTCCTGGCAGAGCAGTGTGTGTGTTTGCTGGGAGCGGCTATGTTTTGGGAAATTTGGGCTGTTTTAAGGTATTAACCTTCAGTCTGAATTTCCTGTGGTTCTGATGGATGCTTGTAGAAATAACCACAATCTCTTCAATGGTGTTATCCATAAGGAAGGAAGCAAAAGATCTGAAAAATATAACAGGACTTTGTCAACCTGAATAGAGGTCTCTACCAGAGTTACTTTATATGCCTGTGTTTTTTTTCCTCTTTCCTCTGTTTAGACCCATAACCTGGAGCTGGCAGGATTTTTAAGGTTTATAAAGCCACTTTTCCTCTATCAAAGTATGTTTGTTATGAGAGGCACAAGGAAAGGGCTGGACTTCAGTGAATCAATAGCAAGGAACTTTTAAAAGTAGAATAAAATAGAAATAAATCTGCAATAATATAACTTTCTACTTCTGGGACTATTTAATAGACATTTTTATAAATCTGTAAAATTTTAACCCAGAACTGCATTGAATTGTTTTATAGCCAATGTTCTGCCATAGGCTTCCCACTTGGATTAGGGCACGTAGCTTAGGTTATCCCACATAGCAGTGTCCCACAGCGTGTGTGTTTGTTAGGAAATACTTTTAGCCTTGATTTCAGCCATGGAAATGTCTCAGCATATCAATAGGCTCACTGAAATCATCAGGATCAAGAACATTATTTAAGCTAAAAAGCATTTAAGTACACTGAGAGGCGGTATCCCTCAACAGGGAGATCTTCCTTTCTTTGGTGGACTAATCTTCTACCTGCAAATGTCCCAGACCTCCAGGGAACTAAGATGTCCTCATTTTCGGTTCTGTATCCTGCCAGGAAATATGATCTTTATTTTCTATTTTCTGTATAATAAGCAAAATAAATTTTTTCTCTCTCTGTCTTCCTCACCCTTTAAATTGTTGACACTCGCATTGTCTCAGCAAATATGTATTTACCATTAAAAATGAAAACACAACTCATCTTATTTTACAAGCATGTTTCATGCTCTTTCTTTAATCATTTAGTTCCACTGGTTTAGACACTTTCCTTTGTTTTTCATAATTAGCCCTGCAGATTAAGAGCGTGACAATTTGTGCAAAGGCTTATTAATTATTGGTAATAATTATCAGCTGCAGAACTGCAAATGCATTTAACCTAGCTCTGTAGAGGAAGGGAAGAGGTAAGGACTGGCTGATACGAGCATACTGTTCCTTCCTTTTTTCCCCCTTCTGGCCCATTTTCTATTGCTCATTGCTAGCTCTTTCACACAGAGTCCCTCTCTCTCTCTTAAAGGCTGCTGGATCACATTTCTGGTACACATCTCTGCATCAGAATTCCCGGGACTGAAAATTACTGCACCTGTTCCTGATATCCTGGAAAGTATCATCCCTTTGCCCGCACAGCCATTTTAACATAATTTCTAAAAAGCAGTTACCCTTCCAGATTGGCTTCAAAATGATTGAAATGAGGCAACCTGTAAACTTCTTCCTTATTCTAAATTCTGCTTAGAACCTGGTAATAAAAAATTGTTTGATGCCCTCCTAATTATCATAATTCAAAGTAAATAAATTGAAATATTATTTTCAGTTCAACTGGAAACAAAACATCCTGGCGATTTTTGGTTCCTGGAAACTTATGAGGCAAAACAAGCCTAAATCCCTTTAGTTCTGGGCTAAACAGAATGATTTGTTTGCCACAAAAATGGTGTTTGTTTGTTTTGTTGAAATATTTTTTATGTTTCAGTTCATTACTTGCCTTTAATGAAGCTGCACATCAGTTTCAAGTTGTAACATCCAACACCAGCTGCTGAAAAGGTTTCATTTAGAAAACACTGTGATTATTTTTCTGATTTCTTTTGTTAATCATAATTATTTTCTGGTGTGTTTTTAAGCTCTTAACTTAAACTATTCAAAATATATTCCTCAAGCACTTCTACCATCTGAGATCTGATTCTCCTTGGGAAAAACGAAACAAAACAAAACACATTAAAATACACACAGAAATGACTAGAACCTCTGACTTTTTGCCGTCTTCTCATCTTGAAATGTAAATCATTTCCCTTCTGATTCTCCCTTTTATGTTTATTAGCTACAAATCCAGTCAGTATCGTTTGTCTTGCCTTAAAAATGTAATTTTCCACCGTGCTTCAGAAATCTTGCTCTTCTGACCATACTTTTCATTATACCACATAGTCATTGACAACCATGGAGTCCACATTTCTTCCTAACCTGGCCCAAGCCCACCACACAACTTCGGGCACATGTCCATACCTGAACAATTTTGCATTAACACCCTTGTATGTGGAAATGTTATTGGTACCAAATGATAAGTGTTATCAGTGCTTATGCTTTTATCATAGTAGATTTCATTATCTTCTCTTTTTTTTACATTATTTGTTTGTTCCTTCCCATTATTTTTCCGTATTAATATTAAGCATAGCTCAATATGGTAATTATATATTACTTTGCTGTTCGTCCCTTGGTTTTTCATTTTGACTTCCCTTCTTTTTTAGATTCTGCTTCTTAGTTTGATTTTTTCACCACTTCGCTATATTTGTTTGATTTCACAGCCTTTCTGATGACCTGGGCAATTCTAGTTCCTAAAAGATGGAAAGGTGGGAGGTGGAGGAGCTAATGGGCAACAGATAGTTTTCCCTCTTTAGCTATTAAAAAGAGTTGTCCAGCCCACTCCTATAACCTGCTATATCTCAAGTTCTTAAAAACACCGCTGACCCTTTGACCAGCACCGTGGGTAACGAGCACTGAGCTGAGCCACCTTTCTCGCCCTTCCTTTTCTGTATGCTGGAGACTTGCAGCCCAAATAGCCTATGAAATGAGAACAGTGGCCGAATCTGTGCTGAGTAAATTGAGCTCAGATCTGTGCAAGTGGGGAAGAAAACCAGCAAATGGTGTTTGGACTGATATTGCTGACTTGCATCCCCTCTTGCTTTGGCACTCTAGGCTATGTGGGATGTGCCTTGTTGCCCTCAGTCACTTGATGGTTAGACATAGACTGTTTGCAGTAAGGGCTGCCTTGAAGGAATTCACTCCAAGGTGGGATTTCTCTGGACCTCAGTGGGTAAATTTAACACTTTTATTTCCACAGGAAATGGAAACATCTTAAGTTGCTTCCACAGCCATTGCCCTCATCCTGGTGGAGTCTGCTGCTGTAGTCTTTGCTACTGGCCTTGCCCTGTAAAGCACTCCCCTTTCCCAATCAACTCAGAGCACACAGTGCTGCTGCAAAGCCAACAAACGGTGATCTGTGCCGAGAGCAGAGCAGGAAGGTGCCAGCAGGGCAGGCAGCTCTCTTAACTACAAACTACCATATGTCCAAATACTGAGGCAAGCTGCTGCCTTGCTCCAGAAGCACTGCTATTTTCTCTCTCTCCCTCTCACAATCTGACATACCCTGTAATCTGAATCATTTATCGACAACTTAGTTTTCACCAGAACCCTAAGTGTGTTCTCCTTTAACCTCCTTCTAATCTCTAGCCAGCTGCAAGCCGATACCTCCTCCTGGCAACCTCATGCTTTGCTTCCTTTCCCAGATTTTCATTTCCTTGTGGCAATTTGGCGTCTCCAAAAACCTTGTTATTCTCTTGAACCCCTTTTTTACTCTTCCCTCTCTATCATTTAAAGGGATAAAATCCTATTGTTGCCTTCTCTGAGAGCCAGAACTCCAGCAAGGGACCTGTATTTTAATGGCACATCAAACAGTGTCACTGATGGACCTCTAAAGCAAAAAAGTCAGAGTAGCCTGTACAGTCCATAATGGTATGGCTTTGGGGAGGAACTTCAGTCACTTCTTCACCTGTGTTAGGTTTCTCCAGGGCTGCTGTCTGTAGATATATTCTGTTTTATAAAAACAATGTAAGGAGATCAAGGAGGAGCTTTACAGCACATGACATTATCCAAGATGCAGCATGAAGTCCTCAGAAAGAGAGCGAAGACTCATTTCACATGAAACAAAAAAGTCACGCTTGCAGAAAAAACATACTTCACACTCCCCTTGAGGTAAACGTAGTTAGAGATAACATATGCCAAAAACTGAGGTAAAGAACAGCCAGAGGAAGACATTTGTCATGCAGAACAATGATGCCCTATTTTAATTGGTCTCACAAAACTGACTAACTAGGCCACGTATTCTTGACATCCATCTACTGACACCTTCTTAGTCAGCTATTTGAATATGTGCAGATATCGCTCTCAAACAATGGGAACTCCGTGGCCTTTTTACAAAGTGTACCAGAAGGCGTTATTTTAAGAGGGAAAGCCACTTTCCCCTGGTGTAAAATGTGTGGGAATAGGGTTGCTGAAGAGGTGCCAGCTCTGTAACATAAACACAGGCTGAGTGTACAGAGGATAGCAGCAGTGAAAGCAGGGACCTTGTTCAATGTGAGGACAGGAGTGCAGGGAGGGAAAGGAAAATACTTCATATTTGCCAAAGCCCCTCACTCCCAGCCCCTTACAAATGTACACACATTTTCTCCTGAAAAGCAGTGATCAGCCATTGCACAAGTGAATTCTTGTTGGTTGTGCGGTTCATGAGATGAGGTGACACACATGGGTTCAAGGCCATGTATATATAGTGTTTTGGCGTAGTTCCCTTTCTGATTGGTGAGAAGTAAGAGGGTTGGTCGATGTTTTGTCTTTTTTTTTCCCTCAAAGTATTGCCACTATTTGGATTCTTAAAAAACCTCATATTTCATTATATATAGTCTCTTGAGGACAAAATATATCCTTTGGCTGCTACATCCCAGTCAAAGTGCCTTCTCGGTATTAATTTCTTCTTTACCAACCTTGCTGGGAAAGTGAAGTACGTGAAATAGGAACAGTCATTTGACATCCCTTTGGAGATTCATCCAGAAATAAGTGTTAGTACTTTTATGTCTGATGATCACTGAAATCTACAACTGTGCTGGTGCCTCAGCACCTGCTGGCAAGAGAAATGAGATCGCAAGGTTGGAGCAAACTGGGGAACTGAGGAAGAGTGGCAATATGAAGGAAGGATCTGGAAAATGCTTCAGAAACTCCTCTGTGAGTACATCATGAGAAAGCTCTCCTGACTGCAAGTAGCAGCCTGCAGTACCTGGAATAAGAGTAGGTAATGTGAATACAATGTTGATTAAGCTGCTATTTAAAGGTGGTGTTAAATTATGTGCCTCACTTTAAGTAAATAAATACATCCAATAGAGATTTGAGACTGGGACGTATGAAGAACTTCCAAGGATTTTGGTTGTCAAGATTAAACAGACCCACTTTATCACCTAAAAAACAGATTTTGAAAATCTGCCTTTTGGCTTCAATAGATAAAGTCCTAATGCGAGAGCACTAAATGTGCTCAATTATCTTCAAAAATCAAGGCCTCCGAAAAAAATACGGTGATACCAATGGAAGGGACAGCTGGCGTTACCGTGTCCGGCTCCCTGGTACTGCAGGCAACTGTTTCACATCATTTCTTTCACACACTGAGTCATATTTCCTCCTAACTCCAATTAAGAATGCTTTCCCTATGGCTGGCTGTTCTTTCTAGTTTCACTGCTCTCTCAGATGGGGAAGTTTTTTTTTTTTTTAAAGTTTTTCAGCCTAGGTGTTGTCCTGCAGTGGCCAGAACTGTTACATGTTACTAAGGTCAGATTCAGAGGCTTGAAATTGCCAAGCTCCCTTTTTGCGTCTTCTCCTAACCCTGTTTCCTCATTACAGGTGGTATATTTGTTATTGTCCAAACATATTGTCCCGTTCACAAAAACTTGATAGATTTATTAACAATCCTTTTACCTGCAATTTCCAAATGGCAGGGTGAAGACAGTCTGACTTCTTCAGCTTCAGTTCATTCAGTTCCAAATTTTCTTTCTGTCTCATATCTGACCATGCTTTCTCTGCTCTCTTGTGCTGATCCTGCATTTGTCCCCATAGCTACTATCACTGCCCTTCTTGGAAACTGAGACAAAGTATGCAGGACCATGCCAAGATTGTCTTTCATCTCTATCCTCACTGCTTAGTGGCCCAATCTGTTTCCTGTCACCTGAAGGAGTATCTGAGCCTTAGGATTATTGGTTGCATTTATTTTTCAACATATGTCTGGAAGCCAGTCTACGTTACTGATACAATTCTCACTAGCCTCTCTCTTCCTCTAATAACATTACAGAAATTGCTATTCATATCCAACAGTGAACCTAGAGGGGGGAGCATCTATAACAAACTTCCAGTACTACTCAATAGAAGCTCTTATTATCCTTCCCTTAAGAAATTTTACACAAATGTAGTCTATTTTATCCATCTTACTCCCTCTCATTCATTCTGCAGCATCAAGCAAGGCTACTCAGCCATCTTTGCATTTCTTTGTGCTTCCAAAACCATTATAACTATGGTCATTATTTTGTTATGTTTCTGTTTTTCCATGAATGTCTGATTTTACATATAGCTTCAGTTGTTCTAGGACCTCTGCTTTATTGCTCGTGTACCTTGGATTAACATACAAAGCTTCACCTGTAATCCTCAATGTCTTGACTAGTCCAGGCAAGGTCATTTTGACAACTGTATTGCCATCCTGACAACTGGTGAGTCTCACTATGTGTTTGTTTAATAACACATCTCCATTATTATACACTGATGGAGCCAGCGTAGACCGCGGGGCAGTGAGGACTTTTGTTTTGGTCCAGTATGATCATTATAATATGTCAGTCTCAGTAGTACTAGGCTTTCTTTCTCTTCGCTGTTTATTTCCCTATTGTCTCACATTACCTTCATTTCTATTTTCTCGTATAATTGATTTTCCTTTCACTCTGCAATAAATGCAGAGGTGGAATCTACACACATAACTCTCTTCCCATTATTTAGTTTGAAGCTCATCTACTTGGTCTCATCTGCCTTGACCCCATGGTGCCTTGCCAGAGGTCAGTAACACCCTGACTTGCATTGAATAAAGAACTATTACCGACAGTTTTACACAATACATGAAATGAGGAGGCAGCCCATGTAATCACGAGGCAGTGGACAGAAAGCAAATGAAAAGATAAACTTAATTCCCCACACTGTGCACCATTAAACTGTTGAACTCAGGATGTATTTAAACAGAGGAGTTCAAGAAGAGATATAACAAATTCTAGGAAGAAAAACCTGCAAATACTTTTATGGAAAGAGAAACAACCTGAGGGTCAGGATGATTATTCAGGCCTTTGGTTCCAGGGAGCACCACCACAGGGGTGTGTTGCCCTGTCCTTTTAATCCATCTTTAAGCTTCAAATCATGTTCACTACCCGAACTAGGTAGCATTCAGATCGTTCAGACAATCTTGGATCTCTTTGGGAGTTTACCCTTCTTTTTAACCTAGTTTGTGGACTTTTTTCAAGTTATACTGCTTTAATTCAAGGCAAATGGAGACCATTTGGAAGCTTCCAGGTGGTCTTACAGGTTAATCACAAAACTTCACTGCAATACTTCTTCCCAATATATTTGGACAGGGTTGTGGCTCTCGGTGTTGGGAAGCAGAGCTGCACTTGCAGCTGTACCCCAGGCTGCCTCCATGGTTCTTTGCTGTTACTCGCTGCTGGTGCTCAGCTCCCTGCATGCAGGAAGGAAAGTTCTTTACCTACTGAAAGGGGTTGTGAAAACAAACAGGCAGTTTTCTGAAAAGTACCATGGAACTGCTGTTACAGCGACTGGTGAGAGAACAGAGCATCCAGTAACTCCAGTGACTCGAGTTTTGATTATTGTTTTTACTCTCTTGATCATCAGACATTTTTTTTTTTTAAAGAGGTGAATGGAACTGAAAAATCCCATCTTGCTCTTGCTAAATATGTTGATTATGTATTCTGCAGCCAAATCCATAGTGCTGGCATTACACAACAGTAAAAAGTAATATCTGAGACAGAGAGAGGTTGTATTTCCCATCTGGCCAGGTCCATTTGTTTGGCTAGTCTAATGCATTCTGCAAAGGGGAGAGAGAAAGACTGCTTCTGCCCTCTGAAAAGCAGAAAGCATTATGAAAAATAATGAAATACAGTAGAGCCCTGATTATCAAGATGCCATAGGGAAAGCTGAATCAGCCTGGATAACAGAGGTTTCAGAAATTCAAGGGACTTGTCAGCATAATTAATAGATATCAGGGGGCATGGCCATGGTTTGGATAATAGAAAGTTTTGGACAATAGAGGGGCAGATGACCCAAGGTTGTATTGTAATACTGAAGCTGCATTGTAGCTTCCATAGCTCTCATCTTAAAAATCTTTCCTAATATCCAATTACCATCAGAAAATGCACTCTGTTCGAAAGAGAGAGAAAGAGGCAGTAATCATCATGGGTACTACTTGCAGAAAAATGGGATGAAGAATCCTGATGTTACTGAGGAAGGGAACAATAACTAACTATGTTTATACTTTCTTTCTCCAGAAGTGATCGATTTAAACAAAGTGAAACTACACAAAAGCCTACAAAAAGGATAAGCTCCTGCTTGGTTTAATTCCCTAGGACTTTCCCTTTTTACAGCATCCATTCACCCCGTGCACATTTGTCCAGTCACAAAACCTGCCCTTGCATATGCCATTTTAGGTACCATTCATAGACCGTTGCAGGGTAGCTGCTGGCAGAAGCTGATATTTAAATGGAAACATTTTAGTGTCAATTAGAATAATTTATTCCCATTCAATTTTCAAAGCTAAGCTGCATTCTGCTCTAAACATCAGACACATGAATAGATAAATGAATGGCTGTGCAGGCATCACACTGTCAAAACTAACATGGGCTGATCACATGGCAAGATTACATTTGGCATCTCACTTTGCAAATGTTGCTGTTCCAGAGATATCTGAGATGTTTTTCTACATCCTCCACGGAATTTTGATCATTTTCTTGTGAGAAAATCCCCTTAAGCACATTTTTCCATACTTGGGATCTGAAAATAAACCTTAGCTGACTTTAAACTTTGAGACATAGAGAACTGATAAAGGTTAGGTCAATGTGATAGTCCATGAAGCTCTTCATAGACCACCTCTTTCTGCCAGGGCCAGCAGCAAGTTTGCAAATCTACATCATAACCTTAGTTTGAAAATGTTTTTACCAATTACAGTCTTTGAAAATATATGCATATATGTAAAAGTTCCATTTTTTTAACAAAAATCACAAGTTAGAGGATTTTTCTCCTCAATCTGCATACACTCAAAGTGCTGTTACTGACAGAAAGCTTTTGATCAGATCTGTTTCATTGTTATACTTCGTGGCTGGATGTTATAGCTGTACGTCATACGCAGCTTTGTCTCCTTTGCTGTGGTACAGCTTCTTTTGTACAAGGTGACCGCAGAATATTGGCACTCTGGTTAAATCAGCTTTGTTGTTCTCACTCAGTGGGAAGACAAGGACTACTCTCTGCTTTCTTCCATCCTAATGCTATCACTGTTTTCCTTTTGTGTGGCTATTACTGAACTTCACGAAGAAACAATTCTGGAGTAAAATTAACTTTTTTTTCTTTTTTTTTTTTCGTGGGAATCGCTGGGACACAGTAGTAAGGACACTTTTTTATGGAGGTAAGACAGCATGCTGACATAAAGTGGATGCTAATCCATAGTATCAAATGCACTTGGTTTGGCATTCTGTTTCATGAGCTTCTGAAGCCATATTGCATCACGGACGTCAGTCCTTTAGATTTTGCAGTTCTTGTGTAATGTGTCATCGACATCTCTTGATTCATACAACAAAAATTCTAAGGGGGTCTGTAATGAGGGTATTAATACTTACCTTACTCCAAGGCATGCTCTAGACATAAGTGAAATTTTGAAAATGCAAAATGCTGTGTAACTACTAAGTATTTCTGTTGTGCTTGTTATTCAGTGTTTCATCAACAGTGACTCATTATCTCCATTAGCAACAAAGTTAGCATGGGAAATACAAGGCTCACCCCTTGACAAGGATCACTGTACAAATACAAGATTGAGTATGTTTTGGTTTCTGTGAGAAAGGTGCAGAAGGGATCAATTATTAGAACTACACACAACTGTTCTTGAAATTAAAATATAAAGAAAGTTCAAGGATGTATAATGCAGAGCTGGTTTTTGAACATCCAGGCTTCACAAGGCAGTCAGTTCAGGACCCAGGGCATTTTATTTTGTATATTCATTTTTCAAGTGATCCATGGTGAATTTAAATGGTGAGAACTCATACATCTCTGTTTTAATTTACTGCAGCAAAGAGTCTAGGTACTTCTTACAGCAAATCAACTCAGACGATGAACATTCATAAGGTGTTTTTTGTTTGGGTTTTTTTCTATCAACAATATATTGCTTGCATCAACGAATTTATGACATATGAAACCATAATACTATTTCCTGGACTGTACAAAGTGAATATGAATGAGGAAAAAGCCCTGCAGCAACACCCCGTTGCCTAAAACACTGTTAGACTAGCCTGCATGAGGAGGGCCATAGGATGGCTGGCTTTCATTCTGAGGTTTTATCAGAGCAAGAAATGTTCAGAAACTGTGAAGTCTATGGCGTGAGGTTGGGCCGCCGCGTAGTCTTACACCGGTAGATGGCTCTGTGTGATGACATCTGGAGTCAAGGCCAGCTCTGGGCTCCACTGATAAAACAGGGCAAAGCCTGGAGCTGAAATCACATAGTGGAAATCATGTTTTATGGCAACGCTTTCTTAAGGGTAACAAATAGATGACTTTAGAAAAAAAACAGAAAAAATAACAAACTCATCCTAGGAAAATCTTTGATTGCATTAAGAAACATAAAGACTGTCTGGGTTTCCAGCCAGGAAACAGTCATGATTCATTTGGGTTCAACAAGAAAAAAATCCAATCAGCTGACTGACAGGCAAATCAACTAGTTCAAGTGTGAAAGGAACATTTTATTTTTATAAATACACAGGAATTTCAAACCAGCTGAAGTTAAAAGTATGTTTTTTTGCTACCAGCCACTCTATATTTATCAGATTGACAGAGGTTTTATGTTAATCATTAACTGATAGGAACGCTTGACATACTGACAGATGTCCTAATGTATCTGTATGCTAGGTGATTCTCTCCTCCTTCCAGCATCTGTGTCACCAACGTCACAGACACACACAAACCTTGGTCCTTGATAGATGCATGTGACTAGTCAGCTGTGTCTTTGTTTTGGAGGTCGTTATACATGTTGATATACATATATTAATATATAATTCAAAGATACACAGCCAGGAAGGGGGTTAATTGCCTTCTATTCCTATTTTTCAGATAACCAAATCTGACACATCAGGATAAAACGTATTGTGCAGGCCTTGACCAGTCTCTCCAATCTTGCAACATGTTTTTTAGCAGTGAAAATTTCGGAGTTTGACCTGATATCTTTATTGCAACATCTGTCCTCTTGCTTAGATATGACCTTCATAATTCTTGCATCAAGTATTCAGTTGACATTGTGGTCTTAAGATGGTATCAGAGAACAAAGGACCCGAGGGAGGACAGATGTACAGTAGCCTGCTAAGCAGCATAGGAATCGTCAGAGCAGTGTGGGGTGGTGCTGGTGCGGGTAGACAAGTCAGGTAAAGGTTGAAATGGGAGAAAGGATTGATGTGGGACTAGGTGACGAAGAGATCAGCAAGGAGACTGAGAGGGCAGGATGAGGGAGTCCTGGAAGGAGGGATAATGAGATCACAGGATCAGAGAGTTCAGTTGAAAACTAGCTTGGCAGGTAGAGGTGTGAGAGAAAGTTCAAAGAGGTCAATTTACTTTTGTTGGAGAAAGTGGTGATGCACTGCAGGGGAGGAGTACTTCAAGGCTGCATTAGCCACGGAGGCCGCTGTGAGGTGGCTTCAGAAACAGGTACTAAGCTGGTGAACTTAATTGCTAAACTATTTGAGCAAATTAATTACGTAAATGTTGCATGTTCCTCATTTAACAAATGGAAAATTAAAGAGGCTTAAATTGCAAAGCAAATAGCAATTAAACCTGCTGCATCTGCACATGTGTATATGCACCTGGATACCAAATTGCTGTTATCCAGGGTCAGGACAATTTGCTTTAGTTGTAGCAGCTGAGGGGTAAAAAAAGAATGATGTGCTAACGCATTCGTGAGAAAACCAGTAGGTGCTGCAATGCTTTTAAGGGACACACTTTCAACTACAACATAAATATTTTAATCGAGTGATTTTCCGTAAATTTTTCTAATGTATATTCACTCAACGGAGTACTATAAACTGGAAGCTGAAGCCTGTTGTACATAAACAAGCATGCATGCATATTGTTTTTGGAAACAAATCTGACGTAGAAGTATCTCGTTAAGCCTCTGTAGTTTTTAATTAAAACAACAATAAGAAGGCTGGATGCAATACACAATACAGAAGTGAACAGAAAAAGGTCAGGCAGAGTGTCGGCCTTGAAATTCATATTAAGGCAATTACTCAAACCAAAGGCATAAACAAGAAAGCCAGAGGTAGTGAGCTCTCAAACAAATACCCTCTTCAGAGGAGAGCAAGCAGAGTGAAGAGCTGCCTTTCAACCCGAATGTGATGCCCTAAGGCTGAGACATAACAGCTGGGGAACGACTGCAAAATTTCGACTGAAGGGCAGATCAGCTTGACGTTGTGTTTCTGTGGGTGGCATGTGGAAATGGGTTCGGCACTTCCTGAGAGTGGCGACAAGGCAGGTGCTCTTCCTGGCAGAGACTTTGTCCTACCAGGGTGTTGCTTAGGCAGGGTCAAAGCACGCTGATACCCAGCTGCACAAATGCAATGGAAGCTCAAAAACCATGTTGATTTTGTCTTGTGACAAGCTCCTTCTCACTTTGCCATCAGATAGCCCGTATCTATTTCGGAGATGCTAAATGCTTTTGTCTTTTTCTCAGCTCTTATAATCTTTTTCCCTTTGTTAGGAGCATTTCCACTCCTCTCGGCTGACAGCCTCCGGATGCTAAATGCTTTTGTCTTTTTCTCAGCTCTTATAATCTTTTTCCCTTTGTTAGGAGCATTTCCACTCCTCTCGGCTGACAGCCTCCCCTTCCCTTCAAGTACCTAGTTGATTAACATATTTAGGTTAACCTGAGGGCACTATGTCTAACGAGTGGTCATGGCTTGACTCTTCATGCATCTTTGTTGGGACTGACGAAAGAACTGCATACCTAATAGCTTGCATGCTTTTCTATCCCTAAAGGGTGTCAGCTACAAACTATGCCTCATGAAAAGCAATGGCTGCATTTTTGCCTCTTTAAAGTAAATTTCCTGGGGAAATCCACCAAGATTTTAACCTGAAGACAGAAGAAAGAGAAAAAAATAAAGAAGATGAATATGTCAAAGTCATACACTTCCCAGCCTGCACCAAATCTCCTATGTGGCAATTCTTTTTCTTTTGACCAAGGGAATTATGAAAGTCCACAAAAATATGTGCTCCAGTCCAGAAATGAGTCTGACCCTGGAAGCACCTGCAGTTCCCTGGGTAGGAATGATAAAGTTTCACTGGTAGCCTTTTTGTCAGCTTCCAGGCACGAGCACAACAGCACTGAGCAGTGCCGATCCAGACTCGAAGGGAACCACAGTGGCCCCCATGAATCAATCACTGCCCTGTTCATCCTGCTGGGACAATGTGACCCACCTGTTTTTCTTGCTCTTACTGGTCAAAACCAGGACTCTCTCTGCAGCTGATTAGTGACTGAAGCACTTCATGCAGGCAAATGTTTTGGTTTTACTTCTCACTATCACTCGAACCCACAGACTTATATCCATGCAGTATACAATTTTGAAAAGATATCAGTGGTCTGTCTAGCCACAAAATGCCCCATTAGCCTTGTAAAGCAGAGGGACAGTTTATAGATTGTAAAAGGCCACAGGTTGAGGCTGGGACCCGGGTGTAAGCTCCCATCAGGAGCAGGTTGAGAGGAACCAGCCCTAGAGCATCCCTACAGAAATGGGTCTGAGCCTGAACCCTGGGGATAAAGTCCCCAGGGCACTGGGGGGAAATTTCTCAAAATGTTTCAAAAATTGGTTTCTGATTCAGTTCAGGACTTTGCTGATTTAATCTGGGGTCTATATAATAAGTAGTTTAATGGATACTGAGAATACTTCTTGGCCCTCCCTTTCATATGTTTTCAGACCTTGGATGCAGCACTCCTTGCATGTTTGGGTGTTTCACTCCAGTGCTATTGTGTTCCTCTGGACAGGATTTATCTGAAAATGGAGCTGGACATCTGAGGAAACTGTACAGACTCTGCTGTTCTCCAATTGAGGTTTACATGAATCTATACCAGCTTTGTGAGATACTGAACATTGTCAACAGAACACTAAGTCTGGATTCCCAAAAGATCGAGGATCTGTGCCCACAGAGTGCTCAGAAAATGACTTTCAGTCAAAACATTAGCAGTGACAGGTTATCTGCAATTCTCTTAAATGTAAGGACTTTAAACGTATCCTCTTCCTTTTGTTCTCTCTGAGCCTCAGGGCTTTTTAGTCCAGATCTGCTACCATTATTCCTTCTGTTTACTCAACTGTGTAATACCCTCAAAGAGTTTCCTTCTCAGAACCACAGGCAGAAAAAGTCCTAGTGCGACTGCTGGAGTGAGCAGCACTCTTGTTCTGCACTAAATCCAGGGAAAGTCAAACACTTTTTCGTAACCCGAATTTGAGCTTACATGGGGTTTGTAAAGACAGAAATATCCCCACCACGAACAAAACCACAAAGCGCTGAGTTGATAATAGCGTTCATCACAAGGTGTGCTATGAATATGCATGCCTATTTTCTTCCAGAGGGCTGCATTGCCTGAACTACACAGGGAGAGAGACAGATAGAGAGGGCACACTAACCCAGTTAATGAATAGTAATACGATAAAAGAGATGCTAAGGTCAGTCTTCCACAATTCCCGCTTTTCCCAGCATGGCTATCTGTCTGCATGAGAGCTGAAAAGATTCAAGGAGTAGAAATGACCTGCTGCCTGATGCCTTTTTACCAGAACAGTGAAAAATAAGTGTCTTCCTCCTGATAGAAGCTTCTGGGGAAGGCAGTCCCGGAAGAGAAACTTGCAACAGTCCCTGAGGCAAAAGTTTGAGCTATGTTTTGCCTGCTGCTTTTTCTCTTTCGTCGTCTGATGAAATCATATGGTGTTCAAGGTTGGGAATCAGGAAAACTGGATTCCTCTCTGATCGGTCATCAGGCCTGCTTCCTCCTCTATCCGAGTAGGAAAAAATATTTGAGTTGTCTTGAGCAGTAACCCCCTCTTTCTGCCTCTTCAACACCTAGCACATGGTTGCTCCTCTCACCTGGGATGCCTGAGACTGCTACTATAACATATATAGACCCCATGGCTGAAGTCTGCTTTCTCCGAATCATGTGGTAAACCCAAAATTTTTTGCATGCTGCCATAACCTTTTGCTCCACATCCAAACTGACAGCCATCTTGCTAGATCAGAGACCACACTGCCATTTTAAGGCATACTTTCTAGGAAAGTTCTAGCAAACTCAGAAACAAACCCAACTGGTATGTCATTTTTTTACTTAGGAGTTTCGGCCTACAGCTTTTGAAAGCAAGGCCAGGGAGGTTAAGCTGTGATATGTGTGCTCTAAATCAGAAGGAAACCAAAGCTGATAAATGAATGTAGGTAAGCCTCAATCAAAAACTTCAGATCAAAACACTTTTGGGGAAGTTCAAAAGACCGTTATTGAGATACAGATCTAAATCTTGCAGGTGACTTTTCTTTTTCTGATAAGCTGAACCAAATCCCAACATCTAAAGGTCTCACATCTTTCAAATGCCCTGAGCCTGGTACAGATCTGAATTCCGTGGTGGGAGCTGGGGTCCATCCAAAGACACATGAATATGCTGCTCATCTACAAAGGTGGCACTTGTCTGTGCTGCCTCAGCTTGGGGCCGTGTCCTGTGTAAACCACAGGACGTGCTTATATGAAAAGGTGCAGATCATTGCCCTGAGCTCAAATAGTGAACTGTGAGCTATAAGACTGATTCCCTGGTAAGATTTTGAACAAGCTAGGGCTTACATCACTGGCTTGAGGGTGGTGGAGAGAAAAGCAGTGAAAAACATATTGTTCCAGCTACAGATTTGCAAGCTGAGATCCAAACACATATTTCTGACTTGGTCCACCAAATATGGAGCAAAGAACTGAGCCACAGCCCAGAGAAGTTTCACAAGCACCAATGGCTTTGAATCTGCACTTAGAAGTAGTCAGTGACAATCTTTATGAATCTGGAAGGAAGAATGCAGGTTTCAGGAAGGAAGAATTAAAGTGAGCTGCCAAGAAACCAGTCAAAGCACACACGGTTTGAATGTCAGCTGTTGCTGAAGCATCTCAGTCAAACTTCTCCTTAACACAGGCAGGTTGTCCTCATGCTACCACCCAACAAAGAATACTCTAAACAAAACTTTTTTAGCAACATTCATTTTTGTTAAAGGAAGGGATTCCAGTGGAAACTGTTGATAAATTTGTTCATTTGCTCTTAATTCTCTCAGAAAAGGGCATGTTTTTTCTCAACAGAAAAATATCAGAAAAATCTTTCATGTTTTCAGTCAACTGACAAAAAAATTGCATACATATTTTTGAGAGAAGCTGGCACTTTTACTGTCATCTCAACCTCTTTTTAACTTTTGATGGAAAATTGTGGTTTGACTGGTGATTTCTATCTGAAGACCCCGTCAAGCACAAGAGCAGCAAAAAAATTGCCAGTCTCAAGTGCAAGAAGAAAAAAAAATGAAAAGACAGCAGTCTGTCCAGCAATTACGTGCAATCACATTTCTCTGTGTCTTTCTGTCGTTTTCTCTGGTAGCCAGACCATGCTTTATTAATTTAATTACAGCTCTCTAACCTCCTCAGGTGGCTGCCATGTCTGAGTTTGAGAGTGGTGAAAGCAGCAGAGTAGCAGAGAAATTCCTCAAACCCTTCATTTTAGTGATTCAAAGCATGGCATCTTATTAAATAACATCTTAATTGCCAGTGGCTCCAGCGCTTTTGTGGATCAGAGGTTAATTTTTATTTTCTCTCTCTCCCTTGCAGCAGAATAGCGATTCTTCAGCAGAGCGTGTCTCCCTTCAGTCATCATGCGGTGGTGAACCTGGCTGGAGGGAAACGATGTCTCAGAGGTTTGCAGAATGTCTCCTCTATATTTAATTTCAGTGGCCTGGTATTTATAAAACTCTACTCCCACCCACATTGTTAATTTTCATTAAAAACAGACAAGGATAATCAATCTTCAAGCTTGCGTTTGGGGACATTTTACAAAGTGCCCGAACCAAACTGCTCCAAAATGCCGCAGCTTTCTTTAAAACCAGAGAAGCTGAGGGTCCGGCCAGAAAGGTACTGAGCCATCCTGTGTCCTCAGCACTGTACAGGAATTGGCCTTTAAATAGGAAAAGTAAAGGCACCCTTTTCATTCTGTCTTCCTCAACCTAAACAACTGATGTCGTATCATCCATCAGGATGATGGAAATTATATAAGCCCATCATTTACCATCAGTAAAAACAGATTGAGGCTAGCTATGCAGCCTGAGTTTGGCTCAATATTTAATGACTCATGCGTTGCGTTTTATTTCATCTGCAGTAGTTTTCTGCCTCCTTATTTATTACAATCAACTTTATCCCCAGTAGTAGCACCTTGCAGTCAGACTGTATTCCCAGCTGCTTTGAGGGGTTAAAGCAGCCAGCTACAGAGCTAAGAAGAAAGGGACAGAGAAAATGAGAGGGCAAAGGAAAGAAAAGATGGATGAAGAGTTAAAGAATGGCAGAAGTTGTGCTTGCCTGTCTGTTTTGGATAATGGAACAGAGGAATTTTCAAGGTCTTTTTCAATCCTGTTTGTGATGGTTCTACTTTCCATACTAAACTAATATGTGAAGGTCTCAATTTTCATAACATTTTACCTTATTTCACCTCTGTGAGGTGAAGCAGGACTGTTATCCCTGTTGTATGATGGGGAGCTGTGTACCTCTCCCCATCTACGTGAGGTACCTGGCAGTTCGTCTCTCTCTGGCTTTTTCACAACTAGTGAAGGAAATCACATGCTTCAGGTGAGTCAGATTTTAGGTGGGGCTAAAGCCGTAAGGAGAGGTAAGAAACCTGCTGCAAGTTTAGACACTGAACTCCAAAAGGCTGTTACTCAAAATCTGATGTGTAACCCCTTAGCGTGGAGTATGTCCGCCAAGGCATCTTCTTCAGGCATGAAGCCCTGACAGTGTACAGAAACGCACCACATGCCCAGCTAGGCTAGCCATCTACTTCTGACAGGTACGGTCACGTACTTGGTGTGGAGAGCAGAAGATATAACCAAGACAATCCAAAGCTGGAAAGCTGAAAGAGCTGGGGGATGCATTGGTCCAGAAATCAAAAAGAGAGAGTCACCAGTGTCTGGGCTGAGATGAGAACAGGAAAATGAGCCATAAACATATTTGGTGTTACTAACACAAAGATATCAGGACAAAATCAGGCCAGGGAGACTGAGGGAAACAGATGCTTTAGGACACAGGAAATCTTCAGAAAGGGATACATAGTGTAATGATATAAAATTCCCGTATTTGCTGTAGTTACAGTGAAATAGATCGTTGTTCCTACCCATTGAAAAGAGTTGATTGTCTCCCCTTCTTTGGTGTCACCCTATTGCTTTCCCTTTTTATTGAGGAACAACTTTCAAAGTACATTAATATTAATGTGCATATTAGATAATTGATTATACCCAAATACTTTTCACTTGGGAGCAGGACTTAGTTTTTGAAAAATCCAACCGAAATTGAACTTGCCTCTTTTCTGTCATTCTAGGAAAACTTTTACATGCTGACTGACAACTGTCTCCTGAAATTTTGATAGCATTTTCATGCTCTTTTTTCCATCTCTTTTTTTAAGATGAGCCAGATGAAGTTACTGGCAGGTATGGCCCAGTTATAAAGGTATCTGTATTTACATGTGTGCATGCACGTGTGAAGCGAGGCAGGAAGCAAAGCTGAAGCTAAGTATCTTACAATGTAATTCTTTAATAAATACCGTATTTCTTTATGAAAGGGAGCAAGAGAATCTGTTTACAACATCTACTGCTGAGTTAGTGAGTAGAGGAGCCATTTCAATCCTTATGGTAGGTCAGAGCAGGATTAGGCTGAGATGGCAATGCAAGAGGTACTTAAGGAAGGACTTTAGAGCCATGATGGAAGGGAAAAGTGTGTCAGGCAAGCAGGTTACACCTGTGAAAGTGCCTTGGTGAAGTGGCAGGTTTAGTGGCAGTGCAGGTGACAGGGCCACATGCAGTGGGACCTGCTTCCAGCACCCACAGCCTCAGAAACTGCTGGTGTCCTGCTCTGGGATGTTGCTAGTTCTATGATGCAGGTGTCTGCCGGAAGGTCGGGTGGGTGCCCCAAACTGACTTCAGCAGAATCACCCTGGCCTTTGGCAGCGGAAAGTTCTTCCCTGGATGCCTTGTACTGAAATCCAAGCTCTAATTTGGAGCCTGACCTGTCATACTCTGTTTTATCGTAACATTAAATAGCCTACTAAAAGAGCATAATCAATGATAATTACTGAATTGCTTTACACACTCTGGCATAGGGATACACTGCTGATCCAACATTATGTGCCCAGGTAATGCCAAAGGGTTAGCATATTAGCTTCTGTTATTGCATATTGTTGAGGTAGTGGGTTTTTTTTTCCTCCCTGTAATATGGCTTCACTCATTATAGCAGAGCAGCATTGTCAGAGACATTAAATAGACCTTTTAAAGAAAAAGCCTGCCGTGCTATTCAGGACCAGATTAAGTCCAAGGTGCAGTACAAAAAACTGCATGGGAGAAGAGCCATAATTACATAATTACAGTACAATGGGATGCAACAACTGGTATTGAGGGGAAACAAGAAGATGACAGGGTCAGGGTATTATTGACCCCAGATTACAAGGAGGTTTCAAGAAAGCATGTAAATCTGCTGCCTCCTCATAATGCTAATTTTAGTCCCATTTTATTATTCATTAGTCTGTGTTGCACCCAGCTCAGGGATGTTCAGAGCAGGTAAGTGAGGCAGGGAGAGGCAGCAGCAGCTGAAGATGCCATGTTCTGATAGTCTCAAACTATTGCTGCAGTTCTCAACACCTCCCATGGAACATAGACACCTTTCAGAAGCGAGTGAAATATTTTTTATGGTTACTAAGGCAACATACTAGTCAAATTTATTTAGCATCCAGGTCTTGCTGTTCATATATTAAACCATTTAGTGACCTGAAAAAAATGAAGAAAAAGAAAAACAAAATGCCTGTATCTTCCCATCTCTCAAACTGCTCCTCTGTCTGTGTCCAAACCTGGAAAATGGTTTTACTCGTCTGATATGGAGGGAGAAATTAGGCTGAATAAGTGTCTTGTTTAGGAATCACAACTAACACTTGTTATTGACTGTAGAGGGAGTAAAGGTGGACCAGCCTTAATCAGGACTTTCGATCCTTCACTTGAACTAAAATATCATCGTCATAAAAGTTTTCAAGTACCACGTAACACTCTTTGACTAGTTGCTTCTACTGAGCAAAAGTTCTTGGAAAACAGAGTCAGGTCCAATTTGAGACTGTTGACTATGTGGGGGGTAAGAGGTAACTCCTATGGATCCTGAGAGCTGACACTGATTTTAGGAATGATGTTCTACGAGTTGGGTAGGAGAACACAGAGGAGACCCTCCAGGTAAACCGAACAGATGGAAAATGTATAGAAGTCAGGGTCACTGAAGCAAACAGTAACCTTGGGCTATGAACCTTCCTCTGTATGATTGTTTGCATCCAAACAATTAATATGAAGATGCTGGGGATGTAATCAAAGTGCTCTATTCTACCTTGGAATGGGAAACTGGGATTGAGGTCAGGGTCTGCTAGAGGGATTTATGATGAAAGAGGGTCTGAACAGTAATAAATCCTGTGCAAGCTTATTAACCATGCAGACCCTGAGTCTGCCCCACCCAGCTATGAGATTTCAGCGCCTTTGCTGCCCCTCCTAAGAAACAAGGACTTGTCACACTAGCCTGGCACCTAAGGATACATAGTGCCATGGTGGAAGGGGCAGAATATAGTAAAAGTCAAGCAAATTGTCCCTTGTGAGGACAGCCATGAAGTAAGGAACCTGTCCTTGAAAAGCATTTGAAAAGTTGGTTTGATGTTGGTACAATTTTTTTGGGGGTGTGAAATCAGTCACAACTTGCTATAACATTGATGTGCTTGTCTCTGTCATCAGGGATCCTGGTGTGGGAACTGCTAACACAAACAGGACTGTAGAACAGGTTTTGCTGAATTTGAAAGCACTGTTTTAATTCCATTTTATTTATCTCTTTGTGCCACTTGCAGTTCACTAGCATCATAGGTTTAGTCAAGACAACAGAACAATGCTACGTAATTTGGGTGATCTGTTTGAAAACTTAGTGCATCAATGCAGGAAGAAGATGGTCTGACAGATTCCTGCACATCAGCCAAGCTGTGATCAACATCCAAAGGCAGAAGAAGGCTCACAGTTCAGAAAATAACATACATCTTCTGTTAAGACTGCTGTGACACTGTACCTCTCAGCAATCCTTCCACTGATTGCCACATCGTTACCCCCTTCCCAGGCTCATATTCCTCCCCCTGGTAACTCCAGTTCTCCTGTGGACTTCTGTTGAGCCTGTTCAGGACACTAAGCCAGATGAAAAAAGCTAATTGTTTTCACATTTTTTCTGTTACTACAAGGCAAGCCAGCTTTCTGCTAGCTAGTTTAATCGCTGTAGGCTGCCATGGCAATGCTGCTGGAGGCAGTGGCTCCACGGATATTTCTTTCTGCAACTAAGCTAGCTGGGGTCCCTCTGCTCGAGCTCACCAGGCAGCGGGTGCACTGCTGCCCTTTGATGAAGAGGTGAAATGGATTGGGGAGAAGTCACCTTTTCCCACACATTGGACAGGAGATGCTAACAATTACACAGTCATTTAGCGTAGCGAAGATATGCAGTAACTTGCTATATGCAAAACCACCATTTTTTTCATAGACCACTCAATCACAAATGTCGAATGAATTGTGGTAGAAAACTAAATAAAGGCTTCCTGTGACTTGGGCAAATCATCAGTCCTTGGTATATAGTTTGGCACCAAAAACCCAAGCACCCCATGTTTGAATAGCAGCTGCTTTTCAAAAATCTATGATCTGTTCAGTGCCTGGAAAGTGGAAGATACAGAGAAATCAAGCACAAGTAAATCCTTTCAAATGGATCACATATCATAAAGAATTTGACCTCTTCAACTGATAACAGTGAGTAGCTATAAACCATTGATTTATCTGTGCTCCCAACTAGAGTGATCTTAACTTTGATGTTATACATCTCACTCAGGCTTGTAGAATCCTCAGTGGGTAACAGACAGTCTGATTTGGAGAAGAAATGGGACAGATCTCTGGTGTCTGTGTGCTCCTGGTTCTCCTAGAGACTCTTGTGGGGTTGCCCCTGTAAGTGTGTGTGCAGACTCTCAGTCTTTCATGAGACGAATGTGATTTTTCTTTTCTTTTTTTTTGGTTGACTGCATTGCCAGAGGGAAGGAGAAATACTCTGTGGGAAAATGTGCTTCTGTAATGGAGGATTAATTACTGTTAGCAAGAAGGTTATATTATTTAGCTCAAGACAATTTGTGTTGTCTTAAGGGAGTTGAAAAGAAATATGCATATTTTTAAAAATCAGAAAAATCCACCCCTAAATCATAATCATCCTCTAAAAGAAGATGGAAGCTTTTGCTTTATTAGTTTGAAAAGATCCGGTTGAGTTTCAAAAGCTAATGTTCAGTAAAACAACCTGGGTAAGGTGAGATCGAAAAACTGTTGCTAAAGCTTATTTTCTCTGCTGAAAAGCAGCTTGTGTATACAGATTTACTTCAGAAGATGAATTAATGACTTGGTGTAGAGATGCAGATGATATCTGGTATAAATGGGGTCCCCTTCATAATCAGCATTAATTAGAACATGACAGTACAGGAATTATGTCAGTTTGTCCTAGATGAATTTAGGACAATATAGTCCTCTCATTGAGAAGAGATATGATTCCTGCACAAAAAGAGAAAAAAAGAGATCTGCCAGGGAATGATCTGCCATATGTTGGTGCTCTCTGTGTTTGACCCTCCTGACACCCAAAGATGCCTGGGGAGGCCTGTCCCAGCCCAGAAAAGACGAGTGCAGAAGACATCTGTGCCAATGGTGCCGCACCATGGAGGAAGCAGTGTGGCCACAGGTGCAGGGCAGACCTTCAAAGTCTTCGTTACCCCTTTCATCAACATAATTGCAACTAGTAGTGACTGCAGTCTTGATTAAATCAGAGCAGCCCTCAGGTTCCTCCGAATTTGAGATCAGTCCTGCACAGCATCATGGGACAGAGCTGCATGTCATCCACAGACATCTGCTCTTTGTGATGTCAGCATAAGCTGCACCTTTCTATTTCATAATGCTCTCAAGAAACAAGAAAAAAAAAAAGAACCCAAACAATAAGAACACCCATGAAGGCAGAGGTAAGATAAAAATCAAAACCTAATAAATTTGTTAAGTAGTGCTATGTGACACAAGTTAAGTCTTTTGATATTTTCTGAAAGAATGGATGTTTTAACAAGAACTGTAGAATACAGAAGTAGAGGGAAAAAAACCCAAAACATTTATGTGATGTAGAAACTAATACTTTGTGTGACTAAGTGAATGCCCAGTCACCAGAACTTCAAGGTCAAAAGCATTTTATGAATCTAAACTTTTGTCTTCACTGAAGAGCTGGCCCGCTTAAGTTGCAAATATGCAGAGAGATTGACTGGCTTACTCCCTCTGGAAGCAAGAAGAGGTGGATATAGTTCTCGGTTTTAATGACCTGGGGAGGTATTAGAAACCCCTAAACTGTAGAATGTTCCTAAGTACCAGTGAAGACAGTAAACAGAAAATTAAAATAAACTATGTGTCTTGGTGTTTATTCCAGGGGAGATCAGGAGATTCCCAAACAGGTAATGAATTTTGAAAAAAAAGGGCTAAAATGGAAGTGTCAGTGGAAGAGAAAGTTATGTATACCATAGCTCACTGGAAAATCATAAAATCGTAGAATCATTAAGATTGGAAAAGACCTCTAAGATCATAAAGTCCAACCGTCAACCCAACACCACAATGCCTACTAAACCATGTCCCAAAGTGCCACATCTACATATTTTTTGAAGACCTCCAGGGATGATGACTCCACCGCTGCCCTGGGCAGCCTGTTGCAACGTCTGACCACTCTTTCAGTAAAGACATTTTTCCTAAAATCTAATCTCAGCCTCCCCTGATGCAACTTGAGGCCATTGCCTCTCGTCCTATCACTAGTTACTTGGGAGAAGAGACCAACACCTGCCTCACTACAACCTCCTTTCAGGTAGTTGTAGAGAGCGATAAGGTCTCCCCTCAGCCTCCTCTTCTCCAGACTAAACAGCCCCAGTTCCCTCAGCTACTCCTCAGAAGACTTGTTCTCCAGACCCCTCATCGGCCTCGTTGCCCTTCTCTGGACCCTCTCCAGCACCTCATTGTCCTTCTTGTAGTGAGGGGCCCAAAACTCAACACAGTACTCCAGGTGTGGCCTCACCAGTGCTGAGTACAGGGGCATGATCACCTTCCTAATCCTGCTGGCCACATTATTGGTGATACAAGCCAGGATGCCATTGGCCTTCTTGGCCAGCTGGGCACACTGCTGGCTCGTGTTCAGCTGCCTGTCAACCACTACCCCCGGGTCCTTTTCCGCTGGGCAGCTTTCCAGCCACTCCTCCCCAGGCCTGTAGGGTTGCATGGGATTGTTGTGACTCAAGAGCAGGACCTGGCCCCCAGCCTTGTTGAAGCTCATACAGTTCGCTTCGGCCCATCAATCCAGCCTGTTCAGATCCCTCTGCAGAGCCTGCCTACCCTCAAGCAGACCAACACTCCCACTCAGCTTGGTGTCATCTGCAAATGCACTGAGGGACCACTCAATCCCTTCCTCCAGAGCATTGATAAAGATATTAAACAAGACTGACCCCAGTACTGAGCCCTGGGGAACACCACTCGTGACTGGCCACCAGCTGGATTTAACTCCATTCACCACAACTCTTTGGGCTTGGCCATTCAGCCAGTTCTTTATCCAGTGAAGTGCACACCCATCCAAACCATGGGCAGCTAGTTTCTTCAGGAGGATGCTGTGGGGAACAGTGTCAAAGGCCTTACTAAAGTGCGGGTAGATAACATCCACAACCTTTCCCTCATCCACTAGGTGGGTCATAGAAGGAGATCAGGTTGGTCAAGCAGGACCTGCCTTTCATGTACCTGTTCTAGGTGGGCCTTATCCCCTGGTTGTCCTTCACACTCCCGGTGAGCACGCTCAAGATGAATTGCTCCATAATCTTGCCAGCACCTAGGTCAGTCTGACAGGCCTGTAGTTCCTAGGATCCTCCTTCTGTCCCTTCTTGTAGATGAATGTTACACTGGCGATCCTCCTGTGCTCTGGGACATCCTCTGCTAGCCAGGACAGCTGAGAGGTGATGGAGCATGGCTGGGCCAGCTCCTCCGCCAGTTCCCTCAGCACGATTGGGTGGATCCCATGCGGCCCCATAGACTTGTAAGTGTCCGGGTGGCATAGCAGGTCATTAACTGCTTCATCCTGGATTATGGGAGGTTTATCTTTATCCTGCTCTCCATCCCTAGCTTCCAGCACTGGGGCTGAATACAATAGGAAGGGAAGTCACAGAATGTGTTGAAAACAATGCCTTAGGCTGATAAAATACGCTTGTGCTTTCAGGAAGTTCTGGGAAGGTAAAAAAAAAGTTACTGGGGTAAAAAAAGAATTGGTGCAAATAATCATGTCTGGGTGAAGCATAAAGTCATTATGAGACAATATAGAAAATCTTATAAATCAATACCTGGTTACTAAAAGTCATCACTTCACAATGACCACTGTTGAAAGTGGTCACAACACAATGCAGCAGACTGAAAGACACCATGGAACTAGAGTGGATCAAGGTATTAATGAATGATCTGGGAAAAGCAGGGAGTAGTGAAGTGACAGAGTTTGCATTAACATGAACTTATTTAGATTCCACAGTCCTGAAGTTGATGGTGCAGATAAACAGTTGTGGGTGGATGAAATGGAGAGGCTGAGAAACAAAATGGTAAATGAAATTCAGTGTTGCTAGGTGCAAAGTAATGTACCAGGGGAAAAATAACTCCAGCTATCTATGCAGTATAGGCTTTAAATTAGTTGTTGCAAATTTCACTGAAAACACTACCCCTATGCTTGACAGGGGTCGAAAATATCAGTCATATCAAAGTACAGAAATGTCAGTCAAATCAGAGAAACAAAAACTTCTGCCAGAAATTATGAGGAAAGTAGTAAGACAAGGGCACAAAACACCGTTAATATCATCTCTGGGTCTGGGCTGTGCCCTTGTCTCCAACACAAAGTGAGCACGGGGATGACACGGTTTGGACAGTGGACAGGAATAGGATTAGCCTGTTCAAGTGTTGTGCTGGAACCACGGAGTTCTCTGGGACACGGCTAAAAGATGACCTCAGCAAGGACAGAAAAAAGTCATCAACAAGGGCTGTCCTCTTAAAAGACCTGTTGTAAATAGTAGAGGATTGTGAATCCCATGAGATGCTGCTGGCCCCCACCACTTGCTGCTGACCCTTTACAGAGGCAGAAGGCTGGGGCACCGTCACCTTTGGCCCAATATGGTGGGGAGGTTTGTTTCTTCTCATATTTCTAGCTGTTTTACTTGCATAGCAGATTTCTGTTATTTGGCTTTCGTAAATTCTTGACTTTGTAATATTCGGATTATCTAGCCAGCTGCCTAATAGACTATTAGGCCAAAGCTACTTCTCACTTGCTGTAGTTCTGCTATAATAAATATTCATAGCTTCATTACAGGCTATGGTTTCCCGACCTACGTACTAAGGGATTATTTGGGGGTTTTGCTTTAATGATGCAAAAAAACTGTAATAGTCCTTTTAGAGCCTTATGCAACAATATGTTTTGCTTCTTCTAAAAGCTAAATAACTCTTGTTTTGAATGATTTAGTAGCAAACTCACTAAGTTGCTGTGCTGTGGTTCAATGGTCTGCAAAATTTTCTTTTTAGAAATACAAACCCATTATGTAAATACTAAAGAGCATCTTCAGGAAAACTAACTTCAATTTGTTTTTGTCCTTTTTTTTTGTTTCAAACTTCGCAAGCTTGAGATCACTCACACAACCTTTTTTTCTTAAAGTATGCAAAATAAAATTGCTTTCTGAGTAAAAGCATCAACATAAGTTTTAGCCCAGAAGTAATGTTTCAGCTGAGTTTTATGCCTCTTGAAAATTGAGAATGGATGAAGAAAGATTTTCAGAGCACATCCCTGAGAAAGGATACTCATGCTGTTAGGAACTCTGGTTTCAAAACCTGGTCAATTTCTACTATTTGGTCCCACCATCTTCTTCCTCCTAAGTCTCCTGCTTCTGAATGGCTCCTTTGCAGAGTGGAGTGGTAGAACTGCCCCAAAATGCTACCATCCACAGAAGACAGGGTTCTAAACTTAGTGTTTGTTAAAAATTTGTGGGAATGGATTTTTCTGTATGTCCAGTTTCTGCCACACAGTCCTGGTTCTCTTTAGTGGGTTTATCTACTTGTGGAATATGGTTCTTGGTACAAAATCTTTAATGCTAGAAAAAAATTACCTTGTCAAGAATCCTCACAGTTTAAACGCTATAAAAGCTTTCATTGAGTAAATTCTGAGACTTAACAATTCCATCACTAGGAGGACTCTGCTTGAAGGAAGGTTTTGACCTTACAGACACGAACAGGGTAGGTATCTTCTAGCATGTACTAAGTCCAGAAAACACAGCCCTAAATGCCAACAAAACATTTTGTAAACAGTTGGGGTGAGATTGAGAAACCAACTGAGCCTATTTGTCACACAGTGGTGTTTATTGAGCCATTAAATCTATGTTATGAGAAGGCAGGCCATTAGCAGAGCGAATGCCTTGCTGATAAAAAGAAAATGTGTGAGAGGTGGCAATGGCTGGGGAGGAAAGTCACATTTTGGTTTATTTTTCCTGTTCCAAACAGCACAAAAGTAAAGTGTTTAATTAACTGTTTTCTCTGAATTTAACAACTTTCTATTAGTTCATTTGTTTAACTGCAGCAGCAATCAAGAAGCCATTAGCTAAAGTCACAGCTCTGCAAGGGAGGAGGCTAGAGGCAGGTGCTGGGGTCAGTGTGTGGAGGATCAAAGGACCATCAGTCTCCTCCTGCTTTAGTTTGTCTGCAGGATCTTCCCAAAGTCACAGCGGCACAGTTGGAGTCACCAGCCATTTCCAGCTGGATCTTTGAGAGTTTTTATGAGTAGATCCAGCTGGAAAAGGTCTGTAGTCAAAGAAGTGGATACTGATGACAGACACATTTCACTGCCCTTCTGTGACTCTCTATTAATTTTGCTGTCTGCTTCATCCCCTGCCAAGAAGGATGGTAAAACCATGATGACACTGAGCAGGACCCATGGAGACAAATTCAACTACTTCTTCTCAGACTCACTTGAACAAATCCTTCATGGCAAGATTTGAAAAGAAGCATGAAGGTATGGTTTCAAATTTTCAAAGGAAGGCTTAAAAGATGTCATTGAATTATTCTAATTTGGCTTCATAGTCTCACACAGTTTTCATACGAATAATGTGAGACTTTAAAACTTAACTCAGGTCTATGAGATGCATTGCAAACAAGATTTACAAGAAGTCTATGGGAAGGAACCTTTATTAGGGGACAGGGAAAGCTTATTTGTCAACAGATTTTTCTCAGAGTTTTTAGTTTAATTTAATTTGCTTTCATCAGAATAAAGAGGAAGAGTTTGGATTTCTTGGACAACACCTATTCCAGATACATCCACCCCAGAGAGGCCAGCTGGGGAAAAGCTGACATCTGTCCAGAGCTTTAGTGCTGTCATACAAATCATGAGCTCTGGTGAAAAACTAAACTGCTGAATTAACATGTTACCACCCGTCAGCTGAACAGCAGTAACCGAACACATACATATTTTCCATTAATTGTGAATATAAGGTAAAGTGCTTTGGCTTGAGCCACCTCACTAGGGTTGTACATCACATATGCTATGTACTGGAAGAAGGCAATTAGTCATCATAGAATCACAGAATGGTTTGGGTTGGAAGGGACCTTAAAGATCATGTAGTTCCAGCCCCACTGCCATGGGCGGGGACACCTTCCACTAGACCAGGTTGCTCAAAGCCCCATCCAACCTGGCCTTGAACAGTTCCAGGGAGGGGGTATCCACAACATCTCTGGGCAACCTGTTCCAGTGCCACACCACCCACAGAGGAAAGAATTTCTTCCTTATATCTAATCCAAATTTACCCTCTTTCAGTTTAAAGCCACTACCCCTTGTCCTATCACTACATGCCCTTGTAAAAAGGCCCTTTCCAGCTTTCTTGTAGGTTCCCTTCAGGTAAGAGAAGGCTTCTACAAGGTCTCCCTGAAGCCCTTTCTTCTCCAGCCTGAACAACCCCAACTCTCTCAGCCTTTCTTCACAGGAGAGGTGTTCCAGCCCTCTGGTCATTTTTTCTGGCCCTGCTCTGCACCCACTCCAAAAGATGCCTGTCTTTCCTGTGCTGAGGGCTCCAGAGCTGGATGCAAGACTCCAGGTGAGGTCTCACCAGAGCAGAGTAGAGGGGCTCCCTCGACCTGCTGGTCATGTTTCTTTTGGTGCAGCCCAGGATACCGTTTGCCTTATGGGCTGTGAGCTGGGTCATGTTTAGCTTCTCGTAAACCAGCACCGGCAAGTCCTTCTCCTCAGGGCTACTCTCAATCCATTCTTCACCCAGATTGTATTTGTGCTTGGGATTCACAGAATCACAGAATCACGGAATGGTAGGGGTTGGAAGGGACCTCTGTGGGTCATCTAGTCCAACCCTCCTGCTGAAGCAGGGTCACCTACAGCAGGCTGCACAGGACCTTGTC
>Ga0065711_1001463_pt1 | contig 51192 bp, 34 predicted proteins | sample Hoacrofraction12_FD_59098 | JGI IMG/M metagenome (GOLD analysis project Ga0065711, IMG submission 59098) | Hoatzin crop microbial communities from Cojedes, Venezuela - Epithelial fraction 12 v2 (version 2) | ecosystem: Host-associated > Birds > Digestive system > Esophagus > Crop | place... | reverse complement strand
GGGGGGGGGGGGAGCAGTCGCAGCAGTATTTGTAGGGTCGCCGTTCACACTTCAAACAGGACATATATGGGAACTAGAATAACACAAGCGCTGTTCTGAATGTATATTAGAAAGCACCAAAGTGGATATAATTTATCCCTATGGCATCCAGATGCCATGGAAACCCACCTCATGTAAGCCAGGATGTTTCTTTTATGATTTAAATTCCATTTCTTCTGGCCCACATGAAGCATATGAATACCACCAAGAGAGCATTCGCGTATAAACTACCGCACGCTTCTTAGCAATTTCAAACCTTTTCCAAAGTGACAGTAAAATCATTTGTATGATCCCTGTGTGCATTTTGAATCCTTTAGTTCCTTCAAGTAGAAGCAGAAAAACTATTTAATGTAAAACTTTATGTAAAGCTCTTTCTGTGGCATTTTAGTAGAAACACTCTTACACTCTTACACAAAACCAGGCTGCATTGCCCTTCCACTGGATGGAGAAGTGGCCAGGACAGAGACTCAATGAAGATACTGTTTCTTTACAGAGTGACTAAATGTAAGGCTCTAAAAGTTCGGAAAACCTTTCTTAATGGTTTAAACAACCTTTTATTAACTGTTTTTGTTGCATGATTCTCAGTCTCTGAAGGTTCCCACTCATTGTGAGAAGGGAAAATAGATAGGCTAAAGAGGAGTAAGATAGTTGTGTTATTGGAAATCGACTTCAGGAGCAAAGTTTAATCTAAATTTTGTATACGAAAGGGAGAGGCTTCACTGGCAAACTGAATTTTCTGTAATACCCTTAAAGTTTAAGGAGGACCAGGTGAGGACTTGATCAGCTGTCTTGTATATTTTTCAAAGACAAAGAAGCAGAGTCACTCAGACTGTCTGAATCCTCCCATGAAGTTTCTGTGGCTGAGTTCTGTAGGTTAGCTTCGCGTCGCAGAAGACAGACGTTGTCTCTGAATCACTTACCACCTTCCAGCTATATCCTTCAGCTCCTTCACAAATCTGTAATGAATCTTACGGTGTTGAGACCTAGCAAACTCTTTTGTCTAAAAGTGTTTCTTGTTAGCAGATGACTAATCCTTGCCATCTATGCCTTCTTGTGCTGCTAGGAACTTCCCTTTGTACTGCTGGTATTTGTCTCAGTGCTGCAGCACTTGCACTCACAGGTATTCTGTTTTTTCACTATCATCTACAGCAGTGGCATTGATCACAGCAATTTGTGTGTGTATAAATACCTGGGGAAGAAAAGGGAGTGCCATGCTTAGTGATCTGGAACATTTTGATAATGACAACTGCATGTTTATTTTCTTTGAGATAGGTCAATAGCTATTGGCAAAGTGCAGGAATGGACTGCTTCTGCCAGCCCAAATGGAGCTATATTCTTATGTAGAGTTTATTCATTAATAAACTCAGAGTTTATTCAATAACATTGCTAAAATATTTACACTAATATTTTCTTACAAGTTCTGAGACCAACACTCTGTGTTGCCTACAACACATGCTTTACCTCCAAAGCTTGTTTTGATAAAAGCCACTCTTCTTTCCTGCTTTACTGCTTCATTCCACTGTGATTGAAGGTCTCTGGCAGAGGAGCGCAGGAGTAAGCTGCTGGGCTAACTTTGGATGCCACTGCCACTAACCACCTGTATGTAGCTATTACCCTGCAGAGGGTGAGCAGAGCAGAACTTGTGCCCACACCTTGGCTGTTCCAGTTCACGCTTCAGCTGCTGATGGCAGCGGATTCACATTAAGATGCCACAGTGCAAAGCGCATGGCTTTCTGCCTGGTTTCTTCTGTGACGGTGGTGGTGACCACCAGCAGAAGAAAAAGCAGCTACAGAAAAGAAGAAACCAGGAACCTCTTCAGTTGCTCCAGCTGTTGATCAGTGAACATGATCGTCCGTCAGAGTAACTGGAGTCAGAGGTATCACTGCAAATTGCACAGATGGATCTGAATATGCTTTGAAGTAGCTACCTTGGATACGGCCTGAGAAATAGCTGAGGCAGCACAGAGTCCAGTGCAGGCCACGTTTCCAGCTATTTATTCAGCTTCTCCGGCGGTTTGCATAACCCAGCCTGAGAGTTGTGCTGCCATAGCTACACAGTAACAGCACTCCCGATAGTTTGAAGTTAGGCTGGGCTTCTGTGTGTGAGCTCCAGTCATGGCTCCACACAAACAGACCAGCTCTGCCCTTATTTGTTTGTACAGTGGGGCTTCAATTCCCCACCGGGACATCCAGGCACTGCTGCAATAGAAATAATAATGAATCGTTAATAACTTCTGCTGAATCATTTGAAAACTATTCACTGTGCAGTTGCTGTTTATTTATTAGTGCAGAATAGGTGATGCAACAAAAGATGGCAAACAGAATGAGCTGTGGACTGTTTTGCTCCAATTCATTGTACATTTTCTTCTGGAGATAATTATGTTTTAAAATGAAAGCAAATTATGTGCATTTGTGGTTGGAAAGACTCCCCTTGCCTCCAAATATGTACTTAAAATGGCTTTGTTTATTAGTCCTGTTATTGCTTTACTATTAATGCAGTACTGATAAAGTGTCTGGAGAGAGATGATTTTTTTCCAAAGCAGAGTTATGAGATGTCAGAACTGAGTATGTTCTGTCCTTCTGTTAATATTTCTGTGTTCTTTTGGCATAAATTCATGCCAGCCTCCACCTTTGGACCCAAAACAGCTAGATGGAGCTCTTTCCTCTCTAATTAACAAGGAACTACCTTAAAGAACAAATTCAAAATCTTTAGACCAATTCTGCCAATGAAAATATTCTCATTTTTAAAATAGAATAGCTCTGAGTAAGAACTATGTAGGAAGGCTTTGAAAGATTAGACCCATAGGCTTAAACTGGAAAAATGTTAATAATGTGAGTAAGAACAGAGGTAATTCTCCAGTGCATGGACTATTGACAGAAAAGATAAAATGAAAGAGAATCAAGTATAGCTTGAAGGTTTCCTGTCAAGCAGTATCTCTGTAATTTATATACAGATATATACAAAAGATTGGATTAGATGATATAATGGTCTGTCTTTGACTCAACGAATCTAGACAGATGTCAAGTGCATTCATTAGTGAAGATAGCTAAGAAGCTGTGCTGAAACAAGCCAGGTGGAGGTCCTATGATCTTAAATAGCATGGCCAAGAAAAGACTAAACACTGTCTTGAAAATGTACAAAGCAGGGCAGCAGGGCAGAAGTCTCAGATATTCGTTCTATTTACTCTTGCTAAGTTAGGTAAATCTACCCTAGTATGGATGTTTTTCCTTCTGACTATCCTCAGGAAATGAGGATTAAAAAAAATGGAGAACTATTTGCCTTAAAAATATGCACAGTAAAGATATGCATCATTTATATAGACTTTATTAGATGTTACATTTTGGAAAAGTAAAGGTGACTGTAATAAACAAAGATCTGAGGAGGTTTACTGTTTGTTTTCCTTTGTAATGCACACACTTCTGCTGGGATTGCACTAAAATCTCTCAGAATCAATGGAAAATTTTCCCACTGATTTGGAGGAACTAAAATTAAATTATATCCAATAACTGCTTTCACAAACAACTCATCAAGCTCCACTCTCGAAACTGTGCTTCTGTCAACTACTAAGAGATTCTGTCTGTAGGCAGAGACACAGCTGAGATGTCTGCTACTGCTTTGTTCTCCCCTCTGTAGTCTACCAATACCATAAGCTAGCAGAGGGCACAGAACTGCAGTGACACTTCGTGGCACCCACCCATCACCTCAACCTCAGAGTGCACAAGCGTTTTTCAGAGGCTACCACAACCTCCTACTAGTTCTGCTGTCTAAGACCTGGAGCTTGTCTTCCTAAGCAGACGAAGGATGGTGGTATACTTGCTTCTCTTAAGTACTTCCATCGCCATGGCCCAGGATGGAGGACTTTGAAGTGGACCCTGGGATTGTCTCAGCTGTATCTGGCACTGTGGACCTCAAGGAGTCTGCCTGATTCACTGTCATGCTGTTACAGTCAGTCAAGACTTCTATCCCTATTTGCCTGCTTAGCTCCAGCTAACAACAGTTACTGTTTGTTGCCACTGCTCCTACTGGAAAGCTGTTCCAGGATCTCACTGCACTGAAGATTAGACACCTTCTAATCTCCAGAAACAACTTATTAATAGCCAGTTTATACCTACCTGTTCTTGTACAAGTATACCTGAAAGGTTAAATAGACCTTCTGCCCCGTGGTGCTAATGGAATTGAGTCAAGTTGCAGCTACACGAGCAAATTACTTTCAGTAATAAGACTGGACTGGTAGACAGAAGCAGTCAGTGCTGAGACTCTTGCATTACGTTCTTTACAGGCAGTTTGGAGTTTACTTGGGATATGATTTATTCTGGCTGAATGACCCCACTGCACATGTGGTTTAAAGCTTTCTAAAGGAAATATGTGCTTGAGACCTCTTCTCCAGCGACAGGCTGCCCAGGGAAGTGGTGGAGTCACCATCCCTGGAGGTGTTCAAAACATGTGTAGATATGGCACTTCGGGACATGGTTTAGTAGGCATGGTGGTTACAGATTGACAGTTGGACTTGATGATCTTAGAGGTTGTTTCCAACCTTAATGATTCTATCATTCTATGATGATTCTATGATTCCTGAATCTCCAGTTCCTCTAGGCAGTGCCACACTGTCTGTCTGCCTCTTGCAGACTCATGTCACTGCTCACAGCAGCATTCTCACTGCTGTTATCAATGTAAGGTCAAACATATGAAAGTATGAAAGTCTACGCCTGCTCATGCTGTCTCTGCATGATGCCACATGCAGCTCCATCCACCTCTCTTCTCATAGCCTGCACAACATCTGCTGCAGCCAAGGAGTGAATCCCACAGCTTCAGCAGGTACCCTGAGGGACAGAGAGACCCAACTGACACTTGTGCTCCTGGATTTCCGTGCCTGCTCTAACTACTTTGCCGAGACTTGATTCATGTTTAGTTGAGACTACGGGGACTGCATCACCACTGCGACGACCAGTAGTGGGTATGAAATTTCCCACTGCTGTGAAACACTACCAAGAATCTGTCTTGTGAGCTGGTGACAGGAGATTACCATCCTGACATGAAATTTTGCAAGCTGACACCTGTATTCAGAATAGCAGCTGTAGCCCTACGGAGCCTTACAAACTTCAAAGCCCGGTGTCTGGCTAGCCAATGTGGGATAAGCAAGTCCACCATGGGCAGGGTGCAGTGAAGCTCTCCAGGATCCTTCTCCACACCTGCTTCCTACATACAGTGCAAAGAGGTGTCATCAGCAATATCGCTGAGACCTCTGCAATCCAAGGGTTGCAGAACTGTGTACGTCATGGGACAGAAGGGCAAGGCCCTTCTTTCTCACCCACTTCCCAGCACATGGCAGCTACAATCACCTAAACTGCAAGGGATACCACCACTGGCCCAGGCCCAAGGCACGCCAAGATGCCTTTGTAGCGTTCCCCAAAAGGAGTCAGGATACTCATGCCTACTGCAGCTCTGGCTATGAAATCAGTGGCGTGCTGGCACCATCTTTTCAAGCTGAACAAGGATCGTTCAGGGCATTCAGGCACTGTAGAGATGCTGCATGTCCAAGCATCACTGGGTCATGAATGTGCGCTGAGGACTACACTGCCAAGGATGGGAGTGCTCCCTTACCACGGGGAACTTCTTACTGAGTGTGCAAGTCATGTGCATTTGGCTAACACACTCCACAGGTGGAGGGCCACGCAGAGCAGCCGTGATGCCAGTGCCTTCCCAGTTATGGGTGTCTGCTGCGTCCTGCAGTGTTGTGGGAGAACACATTTTCGACTGAAACTGTGGGGAACAGTTTCTTCAGAAAAACTGTGCACAGCCTATTGCGCTCTGCACACAAAGCACCCAGGATGACATGCATGCTTGGGATGCTATCTGTTCCTGCATTGATGGGGAGCATCTGAGACAAGATGTTTGATACATCCCGATCTTTTCCAGAAATGAAACTTCATAATGGAAATCAGAACGTTGAAAAAAGAAAAAAAAATGCTGAAATGTCTTTGAGGTCTGCTTAGTCTTCCTTTGTCTTCAAGAGAGGCTACAGGGGATCTCTGTAGCCCTAGGGTGGGCTTCAGCTGTTCACTGGTAGCACTCAATGCACTATCCCTTTTCAGCAAACATGGCTATTCTAAGTCTCCACTAGCTCCCTCTCCCTCCTATGACTTTTTCTGCACATCAGTATGTGCTTTGACTCAATATCTCTCAGGAAACCACCCCCACCCTCCATTGAGGTGAGTCTCTTGCTCTCACAGATCTTTTCTGGAGTAGTTGCTCGGGGGGATGTAGCAGCCAGCACATACATTCAGCTCAGGTGAAAGGGGTGGTGGGTGGCTGCTTTTTTTTGCTGCTGAGCAAAGATGTGACAGGAGAAGGGGCCCCTGAGGGTGGTTTGCTTGCATGTGGCACTGCAGGGAGCTGGCAGCAGACACAGTGGTGGGAGGGAAGCTCGTTGAAGGCTCTGTTAGTTGAAGCTACTTGGGGGATGGGACAATCGATAAATGTTGGAGTAGTAGAGCTAGCTGGCTGTGAACGGTGGGAATGGACCCCTCTGCAGGAAGATTCTCCTCCTGTGTCAGACAAAACTCTTTCTTACTCCTCCTTCATTCTTTTCAAATTTTAGGAAAAAATCTCTCATTTCTTCTGTGCCTAGATGTTTTCCTCAAATGTTCAATTCACAGAGACTGAGCCCTCTCAGCCTCACAGGTTGCCCATGTTCCTTGCCCCAGAGGGGCTTAAAGCTGGAGTCCCAGACATGGTGCTTCCCCTCCCACACATGAAGCACTCAGGGGACAAGCTTTCTGCAGTGACACAACTATTCAAGGAACCTCTGCTACACCCTTCCCATGCTATGATGGGCCATCAGTACCTACAACCCACGCTCCCTTCTCCAGCAGCTTGCTCTTATCCCATGCAAAAAAGTACTGCACGTGCTAGGATGGCCCAGAGTTTTAGACCAAGGTGAAATACCTGTAGATAAGCAGAAATGGGTTATCATAGGTGACGTCTGCTCCTGAGCTGACAGGCCCCATCACTTGTAAGGAGATCAACATGGTAGAGGGTGGGAAAGCCAGCGTGGCCAAGAACTGCTTAGGAGTAAGGACAGAGTAGAGAGATAGGGAAGGGATGCAAGGGGTGAGGAAAAAACCAGTCAGCAGTGCAAACATCTCCCAGGGGAACAGTGCCCACAGCTGTCAGTGTTGTAACTCAACTCAGTGGGGATAACATTGGTCAAAACTGACTATCGTGGCTGAATAAAAAGGGCAACACAATGCCTGTAAGTACACCTGCTGAAGAGAGGAAAGCAGTCACTGTGCTGTCCAGAGCTTGCTCTCGCTACACCAAGCTGTCTACCTGCTGTTGCTGGTGTGGAGGTGTCTCTTCAGGTCCCATTCTCCTCCAGCTCCTTCTCTTCTCAGGAAGCTGAGATCTCTGAAGAACGGTGTAGGAGCTGCTGTTGTTGCCACTTCTCCTGTTCCTGAGCTCCTGGCTCTTTCAGGCATCTGAAGTAATCCTTGTAACACCAGCTCTGAATTGTCTCTCTCTTCTCTTTCTCTGGTGCTCCCTTGAGCCTGAGGCACTGCGTCATCCACTGCAGTGGCCTCAAGCTTTCCGCTTACAGCAGCATTCAGATGGGTGGGCTAAGGAATAACAAGGCAACCTCTGTGCCCCATCTTCATGAGAGAGGTCTTGGAGGAGAGGAAAGCAAGTTTGTCTGTCACTCTGTGCCTCTGAGGGTGCAGTGCCCTGTTCTGCTGCCTGTGGCCATCCTCCCCACCATTCCCAAGCTGTCATGGGCACAGCCTGCTGGAAAGTTGGAACAGACCCATTTCTGCCCTGACAGATTCCTCTGAGAGGCAGGTGAAGCCAAGGTCTGAACAGCCCACCAGGTACTGATTAAATATGTACCTCTATGCCATGTCCAGCACTTTGACACAGCAGACAAAGTCTCCAGTGGGCAGTGAACCTCTGCAACAGAGGAAGGCAGAGCAGCAATAAGCTTCAAGTGTTGAAGTGTTGAAAGGGGCAGAGCAGAGGGTTGCTGTTAGGCAGTGAGAGCAGAAAGCTTCTTAAGTGCTCACAGTGATCCCTTACTTTGCTTTCACTGCCTGGCATGTGTATATATTGAGCCAAGACATTCCAGCTCCCAGAGGTAGTAGATGAAGTTTTTGATTGCAGTGAGGGCATCCCCTCAGGATTTGTCACAAATTTGCTGGATGCCTTGCTACCACCTGTCAAACTGAAGAATGGTCTCGGGCTGGGCATCACAGGGGCTGTGCAGAGCCCCACTGGGCGCTCCCTCCAGTAACCAAACTCCCGGAGTTGCTGCTGATGCCATCATATGTCCACTTTCCCGTCTTTCTCCAGGTCATGAGACACCACGCTGTGGACTACTATTAGAAGTAGTGGTGCGTCTGCAAATGTAATGGAGAATCCTTTTGTCTCTCCACTTTCCTTCCAGGAATACAAGACCCAAAGGTTATTCTGTTTGCAGGCTGCCTGCTCAAATAGGGAACAAGACTGCTTCTCTGCCCTAGATGCTGTGTTCCTGGAAGCACATTTTCTCCAAAACTTCATTGACTATTTGGTGCTGTAATGGATTTCTGTGAAAGGATGGGCAAGACCATGGGAAGGTCATGGTCACCTGGAAGGAGGTGGGCATGCACAAATTTGCAGAACCATGCAGCTTCTTTTTTGTTTGGAGAATCTGGAAGAAAGATGCAGAGGAGTGGTAGCCAGCTGCTACCCCAGCAGCTTCCTTGGGTTGTAAATACAAGGAAACTTTTCAGCATCTCCTTTTCAGTCTCATGACTGCAGGCAGGAATGGGAGCAACAGTGTTCCTGTGCATGGTGCCATCACTACCTCTTCAGATGATAATCCAGTGCATACAAGAAGGGAAAGGGACCACGCAAGAGTGTCAGTCCACAGAAGGTTAAGAGGGATGAATCACCACGGTGCACTGCATTTCCAGCTTGCCTGGATACCTGGACTGAGCTAGATGCTGCTACTGGGTAGGATTGGATTAATGGTTTCGCATGTGGACAGTTGCTACACGGAAAAAATCTCTGGCATCTTATAACCTTTGCAGAATAGTTTGCAAAAGTGGTCAGACCAACAATATGCTAAATCACTGCTCTAAATATACAGCTGTAATACAGCTGCTAGAGGTTCACTCTTTCTCTTCCCAGCCCAGAGACATGAGTATGAAAGTGTACCCTTACCCATGCTGGAATTCACCTGATCAGAGGGTGAGTGTTATTATGTGCAAAAGTTATTACTTTTGCACGTAATAGCACATATTTTAAAATGTGTTGTAGGTCATAGTGGGAGCAGCCAGAGCAGGAGCCCCACAGAGTTCCCTCACATGCCTTCTGCAGGGTTTAGGGGTGAGGCCTCTACGTCAGTACTGGCCTGATAGCACCATGACCTTGGCTGTGGAGCCTCAAACAAGCAGCCTACTTCGTGGTGGACTCCCAACCACAGAACTTTTAAAGCTGGCTGTAGTGGACACAGATCTTCTCCTGTCCCCACAGTGTAATTATTTTCTTCAGAAAAATTACCTTTCTCTTCTTGAATTTCATGCAACGTTGCTAGAAACCTGCTGATACTGCCACTGTGTTATTCAACTGCCCAAGTAGTTGTCAGCCTGTTCATCTCACTGTTTTCTGAAAGATGTCATTTCCTCAAGTCTCTGTGAATCTTCTAGGAGAATGGGCAGGTATCTGATGCTTTGACAGAGAACACAAAGATTGCAAGTTAGAAAAGGAAACAGTGACAAGGCTGGTCTGGTAACCAAGGGGAAGGGTAGCAAACCCACCTGGACAAGGTCCTGTGCAGCCTGCTGTAGGTGACCCTGCTTTGGCAGAGGGGTTGGACTAGATGACCCACAGAGGTCCCTTCCAACCCCGACCATTCTGTGATTCTGTGATTCTGTGAAACCCACAGATGCCTCTGTAGAAGGTGAAGGGTCATTTGCAAAAACAGGCGAGGCATAGCAGTTGTTGATAAACAGAAAGGCAGAAATGGCACTTGTTCCTTTGCATGGCAGGAGAGATACTTTATGGTGTTGTCGGATCTGTGGAAGAGTCAAGAGTCTACTCACAGCATAGATATTTTATGTAACACCTGGTGGCAATGTGGCCCACACCCTGGCTCAAAACCAATGGAGCATTGGAGCACTTCCGAAGTGGTGATTTCATTTTGGTTTCCTCCAGGGGGAATTTAACTTGTGCACACCAAAACCGCTCTGCCTCATGAACCAAGATGCTGGAACAGAGGCAAACAGGGGAGTCTCTTCGAAACTGCATGGCCATTTCAAGCCACAGTGTCCACGTAGACATTACATCACACTCTCAGACTTCAGAAGATGAGGGGAAAAAATTCACATCGGTGTTCTGGCCTTGCAGCTGAGATCTGACACTGCAGATTGGTGCAGTACCTACAGGATCCCTGGTCTAGTTTCCACACTCACTTCCTCTTCTGAGGAATTTGGGTATAGGGATGCTTTTTTAGCATCTGACCCACCCCGATATAAAAGTTGTTATCTGGACCTGTGAACTTGGAAGCATCAATAGTTCAGTAATATGGATATGACTTGCTGGCTGCCTCCTCTGAACCTACTGCTGTACTGCAGCTGGATGCCTCTTATTGTGTCCAAAAAGGCCAAGAGTGATGGCAGATCTACCTCCTTAGTTATTGTAGAGGGCCTTTTTTTCACTTTTGGCAGTATACGGTCCAAGAAGATGCTTCCCAAAAGTCCTATAGTATTGAAAAGACTGAACAAAAGTAATCTAAGTAATTCTGGACAGTAAACTTGTCCCATTGGATCTATGTGCTTTTTTCATTTCTCTCCTTAAATGCTTCTTTTGGTACTGAACAGAGCGGAAAAAAATGGACTGGCTTTTTTTATTCCGCCAAAGTGTAACAAAATTTTGCACCTAATAAGACATATTTTAAAAGCAAATCTTTGATATAGAATTATAATTGTTAAAAAAATGAAATGAAAGCTTTCCAATTTGGTGTCTGGCATTTCCCTTTCACTACTTTGTATCTTCCAGTTGGATAAGCATCAATGAATCATCACAAGGCGTCTGCCTGAGATTCAGCCGTGTGATCATATCTAACTTTGTTCCTCACAACCTGAGGGATTAGCAGGAGCATAAATTAAGAGTTTTATCTACTTCAACCATTAAGCACAATTATTCAACTTCTGTAAATCTTTTTACACTTATTGTGCGATGATGATCAATATGAGATTTTTGTTTTACTTTGCTCTTTTGATGCATTTCTTTGGAAAAAAGATATTCCAATATTTCAGGATGAATCATTGCAGAGATTTTGCAGACTAACAGGCACCAAAAATTTCTTGAAATCCCTGACAAAAGGTATTTAAAATCAGACCCGTTTAATCCTAAATCAATCGTCAAGTCCCATTTCTATATAGGCTAGAAGAATCTTCAGGCTAACAAATGGGTGACAGGAAACCAGGTGGCCAGATATTTGGATAAATCAAGGAGGCATTAACCAGGACTGAGTGTTGTTCTTCAAAACATGGGAGAGTAAATGCCGGTTCAGAGTTCAGAAAGGCAGATGAGAAATAATATTGCATACTGCCTCCTCTTTGCCTTATCGGCAGTAGGACCTGGGGTGAAGAGTCCCTTGGTAGCCATTGGCCTTGCAGAAAGCTGCCAGTGGAGTCCAGCCACATGTGCGCTGCAGCAAGCGAGGCTCAGGGACTCTGCCTGGAACACAAGGAAGGCATTTCTGGCATGCAGGCGGTCCTGGTTGATTGGCAGAGCCATAGGAGAGGTAAATCAAAGCAAATCCAATTTTAAAAACCCTGTGTTATCAGTGCCCTGCTGGGCTGGTAAAAATCTTCTTTGGTGTCCTTGCTTTTCTTCTCCCCTTTTGAACAGCATAAGGAACACATTCCCAGTATAGCTCATGAAGTGGCCTGCTATCTGCTCCTCCCCAAGCCCTTTTGCTAGGACCTTCTACTACAACCCTGGGGGAAGCCACCAGCTTATAATGGCAGTGGGGATTCCTGTTATTAACTAGTCAAGAAGAAATTAAGTTTCAATTGACTGGCCTTTCTATAGTTTACCTCCATTAAGGCATGCACTTAGAAATATTATGCTTGTCATCCTTCTTTTTATCCTATTGTTTGCAACGCTCACTTGTGTTATTTCCTATGCTAAAATGTAGGATGCTATCAGATGTCTGTGGAATGGAAGTGAGCGTGTCTATAAAGGGATATTCTACATAACTAGATGCTTCTCTGAGGTGTGGGAGTATACTGACATAACCATTTGTACATCTGAGCCTCCTCTGATTCCTTTTAGACCCCTTCTCATACCCAACATGCTTCAAGTGCGAGAGTATTTTGAATTCATAGTTGAATATTAACCATTTCCTATTTAATGGCTCAGATAACCTGGTTGGGGGTAAGGTGAGGAAAACTAATGGTGAAGACACTATGCCACAAGGAAAACAGAGATATCTAAAAAGTTGTCAGACTAAAATGGGTCATTCTTTTCCAGACAGCAGCCAATATCAGATACTTCGGGAAAAATCGCATCTAATATCCACAGAGTTGGTTTCCAGTGCTGCTGTTGGTATTCTTTCCTGATCCATTAGTGATCTGAAAAATTTCCTGTCCTTGTGTATATCTGAAAAATGAGTCCTAGAATGGATCAGGGTGTTCTAAAATAGAAAATCAGGAAGGCATTTCTTCAAATGGAAACGTTAGGATTAAACTTTGTGATGATGGTTATAAAAAACAACAGCTGTGAAAAGTCATCATCAGCCATACCTGTAAATTAACACATCTGCACCCTGTTAGGGAAACTATTCCTTATTTTTTTGTCTTATTAAATTTTTTTCTTCCTTCCTTCCTTCCTTCCTTCCTCCCTCTCCATTCCTCTAAACAAGGGATCTTGTCAGGGTAGAGAGGGCAGTTAGGAGGAGAAGGAGGAAACAGCTAGTGGAAAGGTATGGCTGGGCAGGTTGGCAGGCACATTAGCCAGGTGATGGATAATACTCAGGAATGTTTGCACACTATGCCTCCTTAATTGCTCTCCATGAAGTAGTGAACTAAAGAAGGAAGGGCTGATTTTATTTTAATCTGAATTGCTCACATGACCAAGCTTTCATTTCATGAGACACTTTTCCTTGTCAGCTTGAGGTCCCTATTGTTCTATCAATTCATATTCTCATTTTTTCTGCTTTTTATATATCTTCTACATTTTGCTGTTCGTCTTTTTGAATAATAACAGCAATGCAGGCTGATGGCTGCAAAAGGGGAGTAAACTGCATGCTTACTGTCCTTGAATTACGTACTACCTGCTAGAGCTCAGTACAAAACACTGTCCATGTTATAAAATGCGAGGATATCAGAGTAAATATAAGAGGAGAACTTATCCCCCCACAACTCCCATAGACTCAATTCAAGTCTTATGGAAGGTCCTATGTAAATATTTGGTGTATGCACTCTGTCTTTGATATTGTTTTATTCCTAATGTAAAAAAAATTCAAAGCTTCAGTTAGGCACAATGTAAAATGACAACAGAAGGCAGTGATGGGCAGACACTTTCTTCCAAGGAACAGCTGCGGCAGGCTGTAGGCAAATGTAGGGTTGCCCAGGTACATACCTGTGTCGCTGCTTTGGTGGGCTGGGGGTGAGGATGAGTAAAATGCAGTCTCTGAGCAGTCTGGCAGAGGTTGTGTGCTTCTGCTCTTTCCAGCTGGGTCCTGTATGTTCATCTGCACAAGTGAAGGGGCCTTTTCCTATTTTGGATCGTGCAACTTAAAAAGCATATTCAGTAAAAACTCTTGGATAGTCGTGGTGCAGTCCCACTTTGTTAATTAAACCAGAGTTGTGTTTAATTCATTTTGACAGCATGCTTCTTCCCTCTGTTATATTTGTAACAGCAGGAATCCTACTTGTTGGCTAATAGTTCCACAGAAACATGCAATTACAGAAATTGCCTATCAGTCTTCCTGTCTCTCGCCGTCGCCAACATAGTGAAAGCACCGAAACTTATCTGACCAGATGTAAACCGTGTGTGTGCCGCCGAGACTTCCTTGTCCCTCCAGGTAACCACAGGCAGCACAAATTTGTGTGTCAGGCAGGGGACAGAAGCATACCTACAGATGTTCTTAATGGCTGTCAAATTCCTCAATCTGATTTAGAAATAAGCACTGTTCTCTCTGAACCCTTGAGCTAATGCTTAGAGTAGACTTAACTACTTACCTAACATAAAAAGTGAAGAAGAGAGTAGGTGTATGGTGTGAATCCGTGGTGATGCACAGACTAGTTGTTAGACAGAGTAAGAAGAAATTATGTTTTCTACCATCCATCAGCTAACTGTGAGAACGGTAATCAGAGAAAATACAGCCTGTTAGGAGAAACTGGAATCTGCAACAGTGTATCCAATGTGACCATTAAAGAAAGACGCAAGTGTTAACATCTGGGTGTGTAAAAGAGAAGAGGAAAGGAAGCATTGCTTTTGGAGGGAGAAAAGCTGACAGTTTCCTTCTACCTACATCTACACCTTCTGTGTCTGTTCATTCACCACCGTAGCCCTAGGGTGCTCTTTGAACAACAGTCCATAAGAGCATTCACAATTCCAGAAAAATGTTTGAAAGTGCTAACTTTGTGCATTATACACAGCGTTTTAACCTGCAGCAGAAAACACAGCACAGGAATTCATTAGATGCCGCTCCACCCCTGTGAGACGGGAGCAGGTTGTCTTCTCTATTTTGCAAAGAAACATTAAACAACGGCCATTGTTAATGCTGAAGTATAAACTTACAACACCAGTAACAGGATAAAACACACTGCAGCTTTCCTCTGTGCAATTGTCGTCTTCTTCCTTCTAATACATTTACCAGTTAAAAAAGAATGAGGAATTAAAGCTAATAAAATACAGGGAGTTATTCATGTAGGCTAACCACAACCTCGTAAGGCCAGTCTCTCTAGACACTACATGGAGACATTTAGGATGAGCTGCCTGCTAAAGGAGACTGACTTTCCCTCTCTTTCTGTTCCTCTCTCTCAGCTTCTGAACACAGGTGGCCAACAGTGCATGGCTCCTGAGCAGTTTGGAGAAGACACCCACGTTAGAGCAATGCTAAATGCTTGAGGTTACGCAGGAGCTCAGGCCAGCGGGCAACCCTGGAGTGTGGAGGAAACTGCAGACTCCAGCACTGGCCTGTTGTGTCCCTTCCACATCCCACAGTGAAGCAGTGAGGACCTTGGTCAAAACAACCTCCTTCCTCCTGGGACCAGCCCTCGCGTTCCTTGTCTCCTTGGATCTCCTACGTATGTGGTGTGTACTTTATGATTCTCGGTCATGCAAATAGGCTATATGGCTCCTATTGGCAGGAAGACCAATTACCCTGGAGTCATTTAAGAAATTACACTAAAATTAGCAGGGAGACGCACTGCAGGGTCAGATACGGTGGTTTCAAGTTATTTTTAGACTTTTAATTTCAGTTGAAAACAATTTTTTTAAAGTGTGTCCCTGACATCATGAGAGTTAAGCACCCAAATACCTTTAAATCTGTGGTTCCTACTCCGTGCTGAATATGCATTACCACCTTAGGCGAAACAAGACACTTGAAGGTTTAATGTTTGATCTAAGCCCTCAGCTGACGTTTATCAGAGCTGGTCAGGTGCCTGCTCATTTATTTTTATCCTGAGAAAAGTATTTCCACATTTTAAAATAACTGTTTTAATTATTTTCTCTAATGAAAGGGTTGAATTGACAAATATTTCACAGGTTATTTCACTTTCTTCTCTGCCTTATTCACTTTTTGTGTGTGTTTGTCTTAGTGAGCAAAGAGAACTGGGACATCGCAGCCAACGTAAGAGAGCAACCCTTTGTTTTTTTAGTATACAATGACTTGCTCAGCACCCTGGAAATTTATTTCCATGACAGCCTTCTCGCATGGCATATTTGCCGTTTGCAGTTTACTCTGCGTGTGTTTGCGTATGCGTGTGTGAGCGTGCGTGTGTGCTGGCGGGTGGGAGCGCCTGCGGAACAATTCCCATTGATGAGAAAGGTGAGGAGGAGGTATTTAGGAGATGTTATGAAAGGCTTAGAAGGAAATAGCACAGGTAGCTGCCAGAGAGAATTAATTATTAATGTTTACAGCTTAGAAGTTTTTTGAAGCCCAGCTGCTCAGGGTATGTGTGTGTGTGCGTACTTGTGTGCGTACTTATGTGTATGTGTAAATATAAAAGTTAATGACTCATGCTGTGTTTAGTCAATGAATGAGTAGAAGTGCCCAGGCTTCAAGCAACAACTAGCACACATACCTGAGAATATCCACCCTAGTAATCATCACCCAGAATCCGAAAAGAGTGAAATTTCACTTTCTTGGGAGTTTCTGGCAGCTCTGATATTATAATTGTAGTTTATAGGGTCCTTTATGATGTGACAAAGAGACACATTGCTTTTTTTTTTACAAAAATGTCATGCATGTTTGCAGGTGAATGATAATACTTTAGACAGCAGACTTTGCCTAATTCCAGGAGAAGCCATATAACTGGTTTGAAATGGTAGAAGTCTGGTGTTCCCAGAAATGACCTGTATTTAAGGAAACAGTTGCACAACTAGCCAGCATCCAGCTTGGCATGAGAGATTGTTTTGTCTTCATTTCTGAATAACTTATGGAAAAATTTCTTGTGGAAAAACTCTCCCAAACCCAAACAAGTAGAGAGACAAAGAATTAAAAATTTTTCTTAAAAAAAGAAGCATTAAGACAGTATAGCTGAACACAAAAAGAGAGTTCTGATTTTTGTCATGAATTATTTATTTGCAAAAACAAAAACAAATTACATTTGTTTGATTTTCACCCCTTTTCCAGGAGTAAGAGCTTTTGCTAACAACCCTGAAGGCCTAGCTCTTGCTCTTTTCTCTGCTTACGTAGATTTGCATCTGGACGTCCAGCCCCACAAGAAATGTGTCCGAATACTCTGAAATAAGTTACGTGTTCTCAGTCTCTCTAGCTGAAGCTTTCTTATCTATATGGGATCCTGAAACATGCACGGAACCTGGTATTTGAAACCATGCACAAACTCTTTCTAAAACACCCAGGAGTTTATTCTGTCTGCACCAAAGAGTATTTACGTGTTTTCTCTCTAGTGAGAGGAAAAGGTTCAAATTTTTTCAGATGGAGGAGGAAACTGAACCTCAGATTCCCACATCTTGGATATCTGAAAAAGTAATAATAGATTTTTTTCCATGCCATTTTTGTAATCAATGCCTACATCTATCCTTTCTTTTCCATTACCTCATTGTTGTTTTTAATTACCTTACTTGGAAATAAACAAAAAGTTTCATTTATTTTGGTTTTTTTTTTTCACTTCATCATTTCACCAAGACAAATGGGATAGTTTTATTTGGTTGTACCGTTTTTGAGAGCAAAAGCATTCCCCAGCTTTTGCTCCCAAAAACCTGGTTGCACATGTTATATTTTCCTTGCTTAAAACTGTAGCAAACCAGTGCTCATTGCTGGCCAGAGCATGTGGTCCCTGACTGTGCACAGAAAATACCTGAGCAGAGTAACACCACACCTTCTAGAAGTGGCTGCAGAAAGTGGACAGAAAGGACTCACCCTCAACGCTCTGAGGTCCTGACTTAGAGAAAGAGCAAAAGCCAGACTAAGAGAATTTCAGTAATTTTTTGGTGCTTTGCATCAACAGAATTTTTAGAATTTTAAGATTTTATATGTATATATTTATATATAAAGATTTTTAGTAGTCAGCAAATTCCAGTTCAGTTTAGGTTTCTTTCTTATCTGTCACTTTGCCAGGTTTAATCAGGGATTAAAGCTGAGACTTGTACACTCCTGGCATGATAGGCTCATGCATAAGGAATTGGGGCAAGGAGAACTGCGGATTCTGCTCTGGCAAACTCAGCCACATGCACTTCTGGTCCTGGAAAAGGAAGAAAAGCAGAGAGAGAAGGTGTGCATCTGAGAAGGCCCACTAGCCCTGCAGATGTCGAAACTGAGTTCACCCAGCCACTGTAGAAGTGGTTAGCAGCCAGAATTTAAGTCTGCTTGCGACATACCGGGTACTGTTCACAGGGGGATTAGGTATGGTTGCACCTGAAAAGGTTAGAACTGAGAGGACTATATGTTCCTATCAAATTACATTACGGGTTGCAGCTCCAAAACTTGGCTGATGAGTCTTCTGAAGTCCAGGTAGCCAAGTTTTGTGCTGCTTATACACATAATACACGTAACACCCAGAAGTTCATCTTCTACTATCTTCATTTTAGTACTCCCACCTTCAAGGGTAAGGTCAGCAAGCCAAGCATCAGTGAAGATGAAGTCTTCATCAGCTCCCTTCTAGAAAGACAAAATTCAACTTTAGCTTGTGTGTGTGTGCGTGTGTATGTGCGTGTTTGTAGACAGGAGGGAACAGCCACTATTGTGACAATAAATACATGCCTTGCCAAAATCTGGGGTGGTTGAGGGCAGAGGTTTATTGAGAGCGAGAGAACAGCGTTGTGGAGTGGTCAAGCCCGACATGATGTGGAGAGGACACAGCATTCCTCACCTAAACAGTTTTCCTCAAAGCCTCATTCCACACAGAACTGCCCTGACACGTCAGAGCTGAACAGTAGCAATGTACCAGATATCATTACACAAGTGTTAAAAAACTGAAAGATGCCATGCCAGACATGCATCATGGGCAGGTGAAACCTGCTGAGTCCACGCTCATGGAGGCCTCACAGCAAGTGACAGTACCCTTGGAAAGAGGGAGGTGCCTTACACCGTGTAGGGTCATAAATAACAGCTTCTGTCCTCATGCTTTGTCAAGTAAAGCTTCGCAAAATGTTGGGGAAATTTCTTCAGTATTCCTAAGTGTGTAGACTGGGGGTGTTTGGGGGCTAGGGGCATCTACCCTGTCCATACACTAGATGTATTTGTAGAGTACCGTCTAGGTGTCTGAAAAGGCATGGGGCACCTCAGGTTTTCACAGCAGTGCAACTCCCTCTTCAAGTTGCTCTGTGTTACGATTACGCATACTGTTTACATGACTGTTAGCAAAAGCAAATTAAAGTTGTAATAGACCCACCTTCATCAACACCTGACCATCTCCAGACAACCGGTGGCATGAGCCATACATGCTTGTTGAGCTGTAATTCCTTGACTCCCAGCAGCTGCTTGCCCTCCTCCCACCTTTTCCTCTTAGGGCGCTTCCTACTTGAAAATCAGCAAATGTCTGGGGCAGACTTTGCCATCCCTGCTCCTGAGCCCTGCCTCGGCAGAAGAGACTTGGGGATCACGTCAACCCTGCTGCCAGCTGTACAGCAGCCTATTTCTCCATATAGGCCCCTCTAACCATATGGCAAAGAACTCACATACCTTGCCAGCTTTCCCTTAGTTCTTATGTAGCCAGCTACAAAGCAAAAACAATCAAAAAATCATTTGTCACTTTGGTCCCTGAAACATGTAAAAATTAAAATATCCATTGAAATGTGTCTCTAATAGAAAAGCAAGAAGGTAGCTTGCAGAAGTTTGTGTACTTTTTACAAGTAATAATTAACATTCGTAAATAGAGTTTAACGTAATTCTGTGGCTAGGTTTGGGGTAGCAGTTCCGAGGTCTATGAGAAAAGAGGGATAGAAACACGAAGCCATGTACTAGAATCAGTTTCTGTACCAAACAAAGTGATGGCAGTAAATGCTGTATCTCTTTCAAAAATATCATAAGGGACGTTCACGAGATCGAAACCAGAGAAACCAGTTCTTCAGTAACTAGTAAATTAAGTGCAGCGGTAACCAAAACTAGAATTATAAAACGCTGTGACGAACGTAACATAACAGGGGCAAACAAGCACTGCCTTTGCGAAGAAAATGTCTGTTTGTGACAGTCGCAGCACAACAGCAGATTCCAAGGGATGGGACTGACAAAGGACAAGAATTGCATTTTGTATGATAAATTGATGCTTGAGCAGTTTGGATCCTTTCAACTTTTTGCTGAAATGCCAGGAGCTCCTGGTAAACAGTACATCCAAGCACATGTCAGTGGACTTCAGCACTCAGAGTCTTGAACCTCGGCACTCTCCGTCCCAGGGAAAAGCCCTGACTCTGCAGCACTGGCAATCTTCTTCCCTCCCTCCCTTCTTCTCACCCACACCCACACCCCCACACTTATTTTTGTCACAATTTCATGTGATCTTAATGCACATAGAAAGGTTGCCACTGAATGTTTCTCTTGAAAGGCAGAACTTTTGAAATAAAAGTTGAATTCCAAAATAAAAATATTTTGCTGAATAATTCCAAACCATCCTTAATAGAAAAGCACACAGTCCTGAGATCCAGAGTGCTTTTATTAAAGCCTGTCACAAAATTTTTATAATTGTAGCTATGTATGACAAATAATGTTATCTATTTTGGATTAAGCAGAGCTTCTAGGGATTGCTGGAATGAAAAGTGACTGTCAGCAGGCAGAAAAAACATTTTTTTCACCATCTGAACTGCAATGAAAATCTCAGCTGGTAAAGTAACATCAGTAATAGAAATCAAACAGTGCTAAGATAGAGAAGAAGATGGAGAAGAATATGGTTATGTAAACTGAGAGCATGCCAAATGATGGTAGTCACATCAAAGAACAACAAAGCAAAACAAATCAAAGCCTGAACTGAAGTGTCATAGCAATGGGCTAAAATCACAAGGATTATGCAGAAACCTCTGCATCATGAGAGCGTGAGATAGTTCATGCTAGGAAGGAGACAAGTAAGAGGAACTAACAGACAGAGATAAAATATGGAAAAGTAAAACAGAGAGACTATAAATTGGCAGATTCCTTTTATGAGTCTCATAATATGAAAGAAAGGGGATGGCCTCTGAAACTGGGAAAAACAGGTTTAAACATGGTTTAAAGGAAATGGTCTTGATGCAATGTGTAATTATCTATTCGGATCGATTGTTAGTTGATAATTGAGGCAAAGGGCTTAGTAGGATTTGAAAAATGATTAGACTTTCATACAGATAATAAGGATATTCATAGTTCATAAGGCAGGACAAGAAATGTACAGGATATACCCATGGTGTGTTATGGCATATAAGAACTCCCAGTTAGTGGAGGTTGGGTAGCTGTTTCCTCCATGGCTAGGTTATTGTTCTGCACTTGCTCATTCTGGGTTTCCTTTCACCTTTTTCTGAAACATTTGCTGTCAGACTCAGGGTGACACACTAGTCTGTGGATCAATGCTGTGCTGTCACATGGTAATTCCCGTGCCACAAAGACAGTAAGGTTAAAGGATGTAACTGTTTGATTCCAAGACCTGGAACTGGATCTGCAAGGGATGAAAACCTGTACAAAACCAATATTTTGCTCTGCCCAGGTACGTCTCTTCAGATAGTGCACCAAGTTGTTGAGACTTTCGTGATCTTGGAAGCTTTTTGACCTCTACTGAGTTTGGACAAAACTGGCTGATGGCTTCCCAAAAAAGTCTGGTAGGATTGCAGCATGGGCTGCTTTGTCTAAGCAGGTTTTTTCAAAGACAACAACGGCCTGAGGCTGAGGCAGATGAGCTCTAGGGCAGGGCACAGCTGGGACCGATGGACGTACTCTCTGGCAGCAAAGGTGATGACGGTTCAGAGGACACCGCAGTTCACAGAGGGTCTCATAGGATCTTGGGGTCTTGCTTCCCCAGGCTCCCTTCCAACCCCAAAACCTCATTGTCTTCTCTGAAAAAGCAGGGAAGAGGAATAATGATGTTTTCCTATGCCTCATCTCACAGCAGAGCTGGGGTCTGGCTGCAGCACTTACCTGGAACTGGAGGTTGGGAAGAAATCACTGATCTGATAACAGACGTCGTCTCAGAGATGAACTTCATCATTTAAAAAGCCAAATCTGCAGAAAGGTATGAATTACTCTACTTCTGTAGCACAAGTTTCTTTTAGCTTTTCAGGGAAACATACCTGTAGAGAAGACTCTTTTTATTCATTGACCTCAGTTGTATGGCATTTACAGCAATTTTGCCATCCAAAAAATGTTGCTATTATCACAGTGTTGACCAACTGACCTGCCCCCAATAATGGTGGGATGCTGATCTGTTGAGGGTGACAGAAGAATTTAAGTCTTTTAAAAAAGGTTGGGAAATCATTTTAGAGAGTGTAAGAAAAATTTTTTAACAAGTGAAATGACTATCCTTGCTAAGCATGTTTACATCCAGCATTGTCAATTACATCACAATAAATATATAAGACTGTATGCCTTTTGTGGGCCATTCTGCGGGTCTCATTGAAAGGTATGATTAAGTTAGATACAGTTCTCTACTGGCTGTTATGATAAAGTTAGATACAGTTCTCTACTAGCTGTTGTAGCAGCAGTCTGGCCTCCCATTATTTTAGGATTGCTCTTAGAAGATTATACAGGATGTAAAAAATTCAGTCTGTAGTTTCTGCGAAGCTCTGTTTGCTCAATATTTCATATTTTTTCTGTGGTCAGACCTACAGGCAGTAACAGAGAGCACTGTCTTCTGCAGTCCTCTGAAGAAGAGACTTTGAATTCCAAAGTTCTTATGTTAACTTAGATTTTTAATAAAATATTTTCTCTTAAAAATTACATCGTGAAAGTAAAGTTGACAGCATATACTTGACCTTAAAATTACTTAAATTCTTACAATAACTTCTAAAAGTGTATTTTCTTGGCTTATATACAATAAGGAAATAAACTACGTTGATCCCAAATGTCAATGCAATACCATTCTCAGTTGTGACAATAATTGGATACAATATTACCAATAACTTTTACAGCTTAAAATGTGTGGATACACAGACAGGATACATGCGGTTTAACCAGATTAACATAAAATGACTTAGTTAATAACTGGTTTTTCATATAGCGAAATCTGACTGCATTGCCTATGAAACTGGTCACATGCATAACATACGTGTTTCTGTGCAGATTAAGGCTTTAAATCTGCAAAGAAAAATATTACATCTTTAAATGATTGAAAAGTAACTGTGATGTTTCTCTGCACATTTCCACAATAACACAAAACTTTTTAAAAACTCTGTTTTTCTTTATGGGTAAATCTAATTGATGAACTTGTTTTTCTGCTACTTTCTTAAAGAACAGTTGAAATTTTGGGACATGCATGTATGAAAACTCATGAGCATTTTTAGGAACTTGTGCTTTTTCAGCTGAAATCCAATATGACACAATATGAAAACCTTGTCAAAGATTAATTTTTCTTGCTTACCTGTTTTCAACAATTTTCATTGTGCATCTGTACAATTTATATGTTTCTGGTAAGCAACAACATGTTTTGAAACAGGCAGAGATTTGAATACCAGCTCTGTGCAACAGGATACAGAGATTTTTTATGATTAAATTACAAATGATGTGGTTGAGTTCTGTCAGATCTCCTCGTTTTTAGTTAGAAGTAACTGAAATAGGGCAAACATACAGAGACACCTGTCATCAGCAGTGGTGCTTGTTGATAAAAGAGCAGCTCATATACATCTGTAGAGGAACCCATTAAATGATATATACATATACAACCACAATACCTTTTGAGGAGCAGCTGTTTACACACTGGTGTTAGATTACTTCCTATGAAAAGTTTTTTTTTTGTGTGCTTTTTGAAATAATGCTAACAAAGTTACTGGTGAGTTTTAATGCTGGAGAAACATTGATAATTCCAGTTTAGTCCATGATATTGTCAGTAAGAGAGAAAACAGAATATGCTCATATTTATTAAGCAGCCAGTTGAGGTAACATGAAGAAATCCTCTGACCCAGTTTTGATCTCAATTACATTGCATGAAACCACACTAATTCTGGAATTAGTCCTCAAATAATGCAAGGAAGTTCCAAATCGACTTTGCAGCCTTTGGAGTAAAAACTGCTGAAGAGTTCTCCTGTCACTCAACTGTAATCCTTCAAGTTGTTCTTCGGAGGTTAAATAAATTCTTTTAAATCTCATGGAAAATGTTTTTGAAATTAAAGGAATAAAGTTTCTATTGTCATCACCATTTTTAATAAGACTCAAGCCATTTGCTTGTTCCTATTGCTTGAGTTACAATAAACTTAAAGAAATCTCATAATCTGTGACGAGTCTGACTGGGCTCACTCAATAAGATACTGCTCACCATCAGGAAGGGAATCAAGAGTTTTTATCAAAAGGTTTTGATTATTTTTTAGAATATATTTTTTTGCCTTTTAGCTATTTAAAATGTTATTTTAACCTGTATCTTTTAAACATACTTTTTCAAAGTCTTTTAAAATCGCCTTTGTTTATATACTTCATTCTCAGGCCTTCTCTTTAGTGTTCATTACCCAGATGTAGGCTGATGATCTTGCACTGAGCCGGGGGAATCTAAAAGGAAAGGAAAAGGTCCGGAGGACAAATGAGAGGGCAGCGGCAGCTCCTCAGAGTGGAGTTGTGTGTTAACACTGAGAAAACTATTCTGTGTTTGAACCATTTCTGAACCAGAAGTGTCGTGATAGATGATAATTTTCCAAGTTCTTGTCATGCCTCTTCATGAGGGTCTGGCCATATCAATTTTAATTATACAAGACTATATTTCTGTGTATAAGGTTCTCTGCTTTCATAAACATGGTGCTTTCAAGTCATTCCTTCATCCTCTCATGGGTTAAAATATGACTAGCTTTTCAAATCTGGGCACCTTACGTTGTCTCCTACAGAAACAAATGCCAAGCAGTCTCTCAATCCTCACGAGCCCACCTGAGTGCCCTTCCTGATGACAGCCAGTCCTTCCTCAGAAACAAATGTTAATCAGCTGATCAGGAAACACACAACTTGCCGCCTTGCTGCGGATTAATCCTGGGTCGCGCCCTTACCCCAGGGCGGTCCTCTCGCCCCACCATGCAGCGCCAGCCATGGGGCTCTGCCTTGCCTCTCTCTGGCAATGGGCAGCCCAGCAGCTGTGCTCTTGGAAAGAAAGGAGGTGAAGTTCACATGGAAACTTCCACGTTCTTCCTCCAGTGACGGCTGCATTTCCATCCATGCACACGTGCAGTGTTATTTTTTTTAAATTGATAGAAAATAGGCCTGTTCTCTGTGTGCTGTTCAGTCTGCAATGCTCGATGTCTTCATCTTTTTTCAACAAGTTTTATGTGGCTCAGGTCTGCTGCTAATTCTGATAAAGATAATGGTGACAAACATGAGGGTGTTCATGAAAGCTCAATGAGAGGTAATTCAAGATACACTATTTGCTAGTAGGTTGAAAGAAGTAGCTGTCTCCTTATATGACTCTTTTTTATTACTGTACATATTGTGTAAACATAAAGTCTTTCATGTCTGGTTACTTTGTTCATCATGTGGCTGTTCATATACCTACACAATTTCTTAATTAAAAATTGCAAAATCTTTACAGTTTCAAATCCCTGGTCTTGTCTCAAAATTAACATGTTGAAAGAAAATGCTGCCATGCCAGCTATGTGCTGTACAAGGACTTAAATAACCGAGATGGGTCTGTTGCACACTCTCTGCAAACTTGCTAAAGCAAAACAGGTTGAACAAATGCATCTTCATTTGCCTGTGAAATTTTTCCATTTGCCAAGGAAACTCTGTTTTGCTTGTTGGTTCAAGCACCCAGTACTGATAATTGGAACACACAGGACAATTTTCTCTCAGAAGTAGTTAACTGTGAATCAAGAATTTCTTTGGTACAGTCGATGTATTTTAAAATATATTTATATATTTACAAATTCAAAGTTCAGTTCTCCTGAACACTGTAATACTAAGGAGGAGGCAGCTTCCATTTTCAGGAATTCAGACGTGCTCTTTCAGTGAGTACTTTCCCCAAAAAAACATTCTTCACCCAAAAAAAAGCACTGCCTGAAGGCAACACACACTGCTGGATTTCTCTTTTCCTCCTGGCATTGTACTGACTTTCTGACTGTCTCACAACCAGCTGCAAAATAAATCAGTACTACCAGATCCTGTTTCTGCAAGCAAGCCCCTGGGAAACCCATCAGTCCGCATAGCTTCGGTTTTGTTCTTGCTTTGTTGGGCATTATCTTGGTACTACAGCTGCCACTGACCAAAGGAATGTTTAATTGCTGCTTCAGTATATATTCAGTGAAGGATGTTTGGTGTACGCACTACCTTTAAGCACACCTGTAAGTGATGGTAGGTTTTACCATCTTTCAACTGGACTTCAGCTTGCTCTCGTCCCAGTGCGCAAGGCGCTGTACGTTAGTCCGTAGTACAGGAGCTCCCCTGCACGTTGGACCACCAGATCTGGAAAATCCCTCATACGCACATGTCGTGGGAAGGGAGAGGCCTTGGTGTGAGGTTGTAGCCTAGGAGAATTTGACTTTTTCAGCATACATTTGAGATCCTTTCTGTGTTTAGCGCAACCATCTAGATGATCATAGAAGAGGCTGACCAACTAATCTGGATACAAGATACATCGTGGATAAATTCATGAGATAGGACCTTTGTGGTGGGGAAGGTGGGAATCAAATGCTGGAATCAAATCAGACTTTGCAGGCTTGTATGATAGATCCCCGTGTTTCGCTTCAGTAAGTCACCAGACATACTGAACAAGTCAACACTTGCTTTACTCCACAGGGTTAGTAAGAGTTCATTTTTGCTCTGCACTGCAAAGAAAGGTCACCCTCAAAGATGCCAGGCATATAAAGAAGTTTGCACATTACACATATACGCCATGCATGTACAAAGGGAACCACACTTGTCTTCTTGGAAGAAACATTTACAGAAGAGATGAGTTGCACCGCTAGGCACCTCACCTCTCCTCCTGCACTCTTCTGCAAGGATAGCTTCTGTAAATTGATGAGTGGTTGATCAGTCATCTTTCATTCTCACCTATGGCAGAAAAAATTTCCCATGCCTATCCAATCCTGACGTAACATTTACTGAAGACAATAAAAAAAATTTCATTTCAGGTCTGAAGAAGGCATGCCTATCCAAAACGTTCTGCCTTTTACTGGCTAGTTTAATAAAAGATATTACATATTCTTACAAGGTTGCCTAACATATCTTTTGGCCTTTGCTTCTACAGAAATACTATTGAAGCTGTGCTGGGCTTACAGAGATACAGGATTAAGGACCTATGCCCCCTTAGAAGTGTTCCTCTTGGACTTGAGCATCTGAATGTCCCTAAGCACAGCTAGGATCTGAACGTGGTAGTAAGTGCGAGACAAATGGTGTGTAAATAAACAAACAAAAAATCCTAATGAAGTTCCTCAGCTGTTTCAACTGCAAAATGAGTTCCTCAAAAGATTGTTCTAGATATCAGTTCTTGTTTTAAGGAAGTACTTTGAAATGCAGAATTACGTTCTCAGTGTATTTATGTTTTAGCTGCAGATCTGTCCCTAGTTTACCACAGTAAAATTAAACTGAGAAGTATCATTTCTGTTTTCATCAACTAGGTTAACTACTAGCAGTCCTATTTTCATGGCTGGGCTTTCTCAGAAATAGACATTTATGTTCTGTGCATCTATACTCTTATGAAAATATCACTGAGAGGAATTGATTGCATGCATTCCTCCCTCACACCCCCGGGGTGCCAGCTTGTTAGGCACCACCAGGCTGAGCACAGCGTAGGTTCAGTAGTAGAAACCTTCCCTTTAACGACGGTCAGGTCCCCCCAGATTTCAGCTCCAAGAGACTGACCACACGTCCTCTGCTGACAGCAGCAATGCCACAGCGGGGGTACTTGGCAATCCCCACCGCTGTCCCCCCGCAGATTTGCTTGTGCTAGCACTTTTTACCCTGTTTCAGCTTTAACCTGGCTCATTTTGATGGATGTGGGTTAGGGAGTGACTATCCAAGTAGCTCAGCAAGCACGTCTCTAGGACAGTAGTCTCTAGCAGTCTGGCAGTGACAGCCCTTAGAGGGGGGCTCATCACCTCTTCCCCCTGCAGCTAACAGAGTGGGAATGGTGACCTGATTATTGAAGCTTTTGGTTGTCTTTTCCTTTTTTAACATTTTGGCCTCTGAGTCCTCTGTAACACAAGAACAACAACTGGTAGTCTAGTGGCAATCTGTGCTAGGGAACAGACATATGAATTTGTATAGGAAGGAATATGGAAGGAAATATTCAATCTTAGAATATGGAGGTTTTATTTTTCCAGGCATTAGTGAGATTATTCAACTATGGAGGAGGACTGTTTTCATGCTTCCCCTGAAATTCTTTTCTGTAGCTCATTGAGCTTCTGATTCATTCATTCTGTGCAAAACAGAGTGATTACAGCCGTTAAAAGCCTGTATCTTCATTACTGTGGGTGTGCTCTTCCCCTTGTTTCTTGTTGCTAAGCCAAATGGGTAAAAAGAATGATTTCTTTAATTTATCTTTTAGTCCTGAGCTCATTATGGACAAATATTAACCATTATTTCATAACTTTTAACAGATGAAGCCTTATCTTCTGAGGTGTGAAAATGTGTGCCTTAACAACAGCATCTTTCTGTGTTTTCTGTAGGCGCTGTCACTGACACCCTGCTGCCTGGAGATCAGAGGGACCCAGATTTCTCCCTGCTTGACTAGCGCAAGGGCAGACCTACACAGACACCGGCAGACGCTTCCTTGGGAGAAGCCGGCAGCTCGGGCTTAGTGGGAAGAGCAAAATGCCTGCTTACCGCCTCCGCGCTCCATCAGTAGGGAAAGAAAAGGGGGGGGTGGGGGAAGAAGTGGTTCCTTGAAGCAGCGTTTCCCGCTACAGTGCTGTGAGAGAAGGAGGTAAGCGGCAGGTGGTGGCACATGATGGTACCATTGGCCTTCCGCGCTGGGGACTGACTGGTAGGTCAGCCCAGGCCATCAGGGAAGCCTACTTACGGGCGCACTGGTTAGCTGATGAGGAACGTATTCTCTCTGCAGGTTTTCCGCAACTGAACAGAGATCACAGCCAGGTCAAAGGGAGGTGCAGTGCTGACCGCCCGGCAGCAATCTTGATGCCAGCCACTTGAGCTAGAGCTGTGTTGCCCTGCACTTCAACTTTGGGTCACACTGGAGGAGAACGCAGTAGAACAGAGCCCCACTTCACCCGTTCTCCTTCCTGATTCCCTTCTCTGGCCACTCCTCCTCTCCTCATCTGCTCCCCAGCTCTCTTTATTCCTCTTTCTCTGTATGCTGCATGGCTGTGGAGACATTGCGTAGCTGATCTTGGCAGTGTCTTTGTCACTAAGATTGCCTAGGAATCCCTGCGTCTTTCATTATTTAATGGAAAGTTTCAATGTCTTATGTTAACCTTTGATTCTTCACACTATCTTAGTACCCTCATCAGGGCTACTCCAACCATTTTCAGCAAGGACGGGAGAATTTCTACCATTTCTAGTCTTCCTAATACACAGCTGGGTAAACTGAGGCTTAAGCATGCAATTTGTCCATTCCATGTAGCAATTTGTCCAAGGTCACACTGGGGTCCAGGACCTGTATCATATGTCAAATCAAATTTGCGATATGATAATAGGGCTGCAAAATGGTATTATCAACTCTCTTCATTCAAACCAGTCTAATGACAAGTATGCAAATGTTTGACTTGCACATCAATTGTGTGGTCCTTAGGTAGCCAGGCTAGGAGACAAGTAACGCTTCTGAAGTGGGAAGAATCTGCTCACACTTACATCCACCAGCACGAACTTGTCTTACCTCTTCAATACCATTGAACCATGATGTCACTGAAGCTTTCTGCTGATAAATATCCCCAGGATAAGGCTGCTTACAAGTCTCTGCCATTCATGAAATTCTCTAAATATTCGCTGTCATGTGCAATATTTCAAAGACATAATAGTAAGAAAATGTGTGCTATTTTACAAGGGTGAGCTAAATGCGTGTGTTTTGCCCTGTGCTGGAGATGAAAAGAAACCAGGCAATTAAATAAGGAAGTCTGGGACCCGTTTTATGGCATCATATGTGACCACAAAAGGGAGAGTGGTAATTGCCATTGGTGTGTGATATCCTTTAGCAACCTGACTCAGAGAATATCTCTGCATCCTAGATTGCCGACATTTTATAAAGCCTGCAGGCACATCAGTCTTCAGTAAGAGAGCTCACCCCATTAAAGCATTTAAAATTAATTTTAATCCAGGGAATTCAACTCCTGTCTTTAAACCTTTACAAACAAGTTTAACGCTGCTGTGTACCATAAATTCATGGTGGTCTACAGTGGTTTTTTTATAAGCTGAACAAAGCATAACAATTACTTGGGGGATTCAGCAAGGCTCAGTTGGAGCGTACAGATAATGCACTTAGAGAAGAATTCTTCCTACCTTTTATAATAGCTACTGTATGTATAACGTCTACAGAAAAATGTCACTGTGATAACAATGATCCCTTAAGTCAGGCGCGTTACAACCAGAAGACAGTGCTGTTCCTTTATTCATATGACAATAAACCAGCAAGGTATGTACCCTGTCCCATAGCCAGTACATTGGTGCAGTTTGCAGTTTGCCACATACCAGGATGCTGAAATTTGTCCTGTTCTGCTGCAAAATATAGGGAAATCTGCTGCTGCTTGACTTCATGTGTTCCTTCTTACTGAACTGTGCAAACAAATACTGCACGTTCATGGCTTTGAGATGAAAAAACACAGAATTTCAGCTCTTGTCCATGTAACTTCACAGTCACAAGATCTTGTACTGACAAGGGGTAATATGCAGCCAATACCTAATGACCAGGCTTCGTCTTCCAGGCTGTTTCAATTTCCTTCCTATTTGGCCTCTGTCTTCTCTTGTAGTGAGGCAACATTGGTTCCCACCTGTCCTGGTTTCCACCTCCTCTTTGTCAAAGACTCTGACCTTCACTACCTGAGATTCTTCAAGCAAGAACTCTGTGCTTTCACTGCTGCTATTTCACTGTGTAAACACACCATTACTAGTGCTGAGACTCTTCCCTGACACTGCGGCTTATCGAGCTGACCCTAGTGACCCTGCTCTGTTGCTGTGCTCTTCAGCAGCGGTGCCCTGTTGCAGGCCCAAAGGCAGCGACCACATTGCACCGGCAGTCTCAGGTTGAAGCACCAACCAGTTGTGGGACACTGCTTGCCACATCCCATCGGGTTTGCTGATCCAGCATTCCCCAAGGTTACAGTCCAGCTCCCCCAAAGTGAAACGATCCAAGCTAACCCTCAACCCTGCTCTGACAATAGCAGTGGTGTTATTTAAATGGGATCGCTTCTTTGATCCTAGAAAGAAGCAGCTGAGATGAAAGAAGATGGACATCTCTTAAACCGGCTTCCCTGGAGAAATCTTAAGTGAACCCTTATGCTAATTTATTTTCTGTTGGTAAGCCATAATTAAACTGCAAGCTCCTTAGGGCAGAGACTAGCCTTTTGTTCTGTGTTAATTAGCAGTTTATGCAATAAGGCCTCTACGACTCGACTTCTGAGTGATACAAAAATCAATGTGCTGTATTTTTCAGGTTTGGGGGAGGTTCCAGCAGTCTTCACACAGAGAAGTTCAACAGCCAGTTTACAATCACAATGCATGCACATTAGTTGAATGCTGCTCCTAAAATGATAAACGGTTATAATTCAGTTGATGCTAAGACTCAAATGATCATATTAAGGATTTTGAGTTAGCAGTCTACTATAGTCACTCCCATGTCTCAAGGCTTTATTTCAGGCTGTCTGCACAGTCAGTAAAGTAAAGGAACAATGCATTGATTTACTCCCAGATCATATTTTCAGTGTTTTCTGGAGTGGTTAGGGCTGGAAACATATTTATTTTCCAAGTTAAAGTTTGGATTCCTGGGGGATTCCAATGGGCTGCTAACTTCCTAATGGCTGCCAGGAGCAGCTACTGACCAAGTGCCTTTGCTCTTCTGGCTCCAGTCTCCGGGTCAGTTAGAAAACAGTAGATATATTCCACGGAATTTTACAAAAGAGCTACAAAAACTTCTCTGATGGGGAAAAAAACCCCAGGTATATTTCAAATATTCTGTGTAATACTAAAATTTTTTTATTCTAAACACTGGAAATGTTTCAGCTTCTTAACTGATTAGTAAGAAAGAGTGGAAGAAGGAAACATACTATGTGAAAACTCTCTTTTCAAAGTCAGTTTTTCATTAAAACTTTTAAATCATCCATATTTGTGACAAACAGAAAGCACATGGGGATTTAAGTTATTGTTTGTATAATGTGTCAGAAAGAAATTTAGAGCTTTTTCTGAGCATCAGAGAAACTTTAGGAGTTCATAAACTGTCACCAGTCTCATTAATCACTCTGGATATTTAAGTATGTAATTCTAACCATGCTAAACAATTAAATCAAAGTGAAGGCCAAAGCTTGCCTCTGAATATGCGTATACGGTATCCATTTAAGTCAATGTGAGGACAAAATTTAGCTCTTAAGCCTTTTAACTGATAAAGTCCTAAAATAGCTTTATAGGCAAGAATTTCCTGGCAAGACTAGAGTTTTGTAAATCTAAGAGCATGCAATCATATTTCAACGTAAAATAGCATATAAATATCAAGATAGATCTTGAATTGTAGCCAAATGCAACACTATATCAAGCACGGCTCAGAAGTGCTATATACAAAATTAATGCTTTGTCAAGTTTCTGTATCGGTACATAAAAAGCACAGAAATTTGCACACACATACGTATCATTGTACAGAATTGGAAGCTGCCGTTGTCCTTTTTGTCTCAGTTGTAAGCTGTTTTGCTAAAAGGGATGTAACATTTAGCTTCTAAAGTCAGAGCAGGATGTAAGTGGGGTGTATTTCAAGGAGAGTTTTATATCGAAGGCCAGATTCTGATAAACTTACTGCCGCTGTGTAGTGCTGTATCCCTCCAGCAGCCACACGCAGCTCAGTCAGTGGCTTCCTCTGAGAGTCAAGTACAGTACTTCTGAGTTTAAGGAGCACAAAGGTTTTGATAAAAGCCTTTTAAACCACCCACTCATTTGGGTAAATCTCAAAAGCCAGTGAGAAATTTTAATGTGTCAGAAAGTAATCACACAATCTTTTTCAGAACATAAGTTCCTATTTGGCTATTACACTCAGTCTATGTAGATCCATCCTTATTTAACATTGTATACATTATAACTTTTCATTTCCTCTCCTAAACCTATGTTTAGTGTTATGCATTGCTGGAGCCCTATCCCAGAGGAAAGTGCAATTCAGCAGTGGAGTAAAATGATTTCTCTGTAGATGGGATCTGAAGACAAGTGCTTAGTGACGGATGCAATGGAGAAAGAAGAAGCCGTGTTGGGATGCAGCACTGAGGATGACGTTGTCATAGTGATAAATCAAAGCCATCTCCGCAGCAACATTGTGAACAGATGTTAGTGGCTCTTGTTGAGGCCAGAGAAGAGGACTTTGAGGCAGTCAGGGTACTAAGAGCCCAGACTACTTCTTTAGCTCTATGAATGGAAGACAACAGAAGGCACAAGACGAAATAGGAACGAGCTCTGAGGCTAAAGAGAGTGATGATGGTAGAGTACCTATAGATAAGTAAGCTTTCTTTCCTTGGCACAAGTTATCTGAATATACGTTCACATTGTGGGTCTGTATGTAAGATTACTGAAAATAAATTTTTCTTTCTTCATCAGTAATATCCATAATGTTCGTGGTTCAGCAGTTAAGAGTCCTGGAGAGAGAAGGAGACAAAGACAAGAGATGTCAGAGGGACCTTTCTGAGCTGTATCTGACTAGGAAAGGGAGGCATAACTGAGGAGACCTAAAGAGATTACTTCAACTCTGATGGCCAGTCAGCTCCTTCAACTTGAGTCCACCCATCTGTCGGGTACTGAACTGCCTCAGTTCACTGCCCAAACTTCTCAGGTAAATCAAAGCTAGCGACAGCTACCTAGCACCACTCAGCAGCTCTTCCAGGGGGGTTTCACAGATGGATCTGCTGTCTGTACAGAATCAGAGGACAGAGGACAGGGCAGACCCCTGGATGTAGTCTCTCCTGACTCACCTGCTCAAAGCAAGATCAGGGCTTTGCTTAGTCAGGTTTGGATATTTCCATGGATGGATTGTCCACAACCTCCCTGGCCTCTTGTTCCAGTGTCTGACCACCCTCACGGTGAAAATATTTTTCTTGTATCAAGTTGGGAATTGGCAGTGTTACAGCTCATGCCAGTCACCTCTCCTCCTTCCACCTTGCCTCGCTGGAAAGAATCTAGCTGCTTCTTCTTCATACCCTTTGTCTTGGTGTAACCTACCAGGCACTTAAACACCACACAGCTGTTGGCTCACTCCCCCCACCCCCAGTGGCATGGGGGAGAGAACTGGGGGAAAAAAAAAAAGTAAAACTTGTGGGCCGTCACAGAGACAGTTTGATAGGACAGAAAAGGAAGGGAATAATAATAATAATAATAATAATAATAATAATAATGATAAAAGAATACACAAAGGTAGTGATGCACAATACAATTGCTCGCCACCCGCTGACCCAGACAGTCCTCAAGCTGTGGCGTGCCCCCAGCCAGCTTCCCCCAGCTTTCTATGCTGAGCATGACATCATACGGTGTGGGATATCTCTCGGGTCAGCTGTCCCGGCTGTGTCCCCTCCCAGCTTCTTGTGCACCCCAGCCTCCTCGCTCGCAGGGCAGTATGACAAGCTGAAAAGTCCTTGACTGCCTAGCAACAACTAAAACATCAGTGTGTTATTAACATTCTTCTCATCCTAAATCCAAAACACAGCAACACAGCACTATACCAGCTACTTGGAAGAAAAATAACTCTATGCCAGCTGAAACCAGGACACCCTTCCATGAACCAGCTGCAGACTGCAGTAAGGTATCCCCTTCGACTTCTCATATGGATGAGCAAACCCAGTCCTTGGAAGCAGAAGGGCAGAGAGATGAGTCTCAGTCACATCAGCCACCCTCAGCTGTGCCATCCCCGCTCCTAAACGAGAGCCCATGATGCTGCCAGAGGGGAAATAGTATCTTGTTTCTTTCACTCTGTTTGTTGAAACAGGACTTCTTGTGAGCCCTCTTCATAAACTAACAGTGTCTTATAACATCAGAAAAAGCCCCTTGTATTTTGATCAAGCTCTTCTTCCAGAGACAACAGTTCGCAAGACAGAAAAACTCCTACCCTTTCCATCAAGTCGTAGAAAAAGAAAATATTTATTCCCATAATTCCTGCTGTTTGATTTCTAAAAATAGTAGAATGGAAAAACTGTCTTTCAGTGAGAAGTAAGTTAAAGCAGAATTTATGTTTTGAATGTCTCAGCTTTTTCTTTTGGTACCTTTTAAGTTTTCAGAGGAGAGGGTTTTTTTGCATTCCCGTTTTTGTAAAACAATACGCAGCAACACACCGAGAGCCCTAAAACATATAAAACTGTACTGAGTTTTTCCCTATTTTGCTCTCAGATAAATTAACTCTTCTTGAAGAGGCAATATCTTTTTGAAACAATGTCCATCAAACATGCCGGTCACAGTTGCATTCCATCTTCCCCACACACGCATCTATTCTAGCATTCAGTATTCAGAACACCATAATTTTCTTAAGCAAATTGAATTCATTTTATGGAACAAATGAGAGTTCTTCTGTATTGATTAGTAAGTCAGTTACATTGGAAATTTGTCTGCCAGCTGACCTCATTTTAAATACCAAGGCATGGAGGCTTTGCTTTGTCTTTCACCAGTACTTATTTAAGAACGGCTTAATTCTGTCAGTTCCACTGAGGTTTTCTTGTCTTATTCCAGTGAAAGCAAGAAAAAACCTCACAGGTTTATTGAGTCTGAATGCTCGTGGAAGCAATGCAAATACAAGAGGATTCATACTACTTATTAGTGTGTGTATATATATATATATATGTGTACACACACAGAATATACACAGAAAACATTTAAGAGGACTAGGGTAAAATGGCATTTCAGTAGAGTCCAAGTTAAAAAAACTTCACTTGATAAAATGTTTTCTGGTAACATTCAGCTTTACTGTTTTTAGTGTTATACATGTTTTAAAAAGACTTTTCAGAATGTCTAATAATTAAAGAAGCTCTAGAGCCCCTGCATGCTGGTCCCAGCCCAGCTCACGTATTCCTCCCACTTATGACTTGGGACATTCATAGGTTTGTCTCTGTTATGCAGACATGTTAATGTACAGCGACTGATTTTCTTCACTGTTAAAAAACCATGCAAATGTTTCTGAGAATGACACTTTCTGGTGGCTTGCTCAGCTATGTCCCTGTTCCCGCTCTTCTCTCGGAATCCAGCTTGATCAATCCGTTGTCTCTGATTGCAAAGCTGGTTTAAGAGCTCTCGCCTTCCCCACATTCGGCTGCTGGTTCCTATCACCGAGCAGCGGGTCACTGCCCCCTCAGCAGGGCTGAAGCAACTGTTACATCCCTGAAACAACCCAAGATTGTTTTTAAAACCACTTGCAAAAAGTATTGGTATTTTTTTGGTGTGTTTGTTGTTTTGGGCTTTTATAAACCCAGTATGGTGGCTGGCACAGCTCCACAGAATTAAACCAGCACAGCTGAGGAAGTGATCAATTATAGCTATGGGGCAGGAATAAGCAGCAAATGCAGGAACCTCTTAAATCAGCTGCCACCTGAAAAAAAAGTTTCTGTAACTACATCATTGTGTGATGTGTTGGGGGAGTAGGAGAATATTTTTATGAATATAACTGCAGTGATTCATGTGTTTGGTGTTCTGGAATGTGTTGAGCATATGGTATTGCAGGCTTTATGTAAGTGACCTTGCAAGTTTGTATTTTTAAATCTATTATGGAACAACTAATGAATAGGTTCTGATTTCTCCTTCCTACTGGTGCAAATCTTGAGTTTCTGGTGAGCGCACTGGGGCAGACCCCGCAACCATCCCTGTAGGACAAGCATTCCTTCCATCCCAATGGAATGAGGAGTTCTCCAGAATGAGATCTCTCAGGAGATTTTTGCTCCTGGCACATGGTACCTTGGGTTTTTTCCGTGGGAAGAAACGATGTGAGCCATGATAGCAATGCAGAGATATACTGTATACAAAGTCTCAGCATTTTTCAGGAGCACAAATAAGCTAGAAATCATCCTACTGTTCTTGTTCCTTGACAGAGATATAAGGCTGCGACTATGCGAGTGACACACTGCCCAGGAGCATTACTGGGCCCAGAAAGTCTCTCATCACTGGTGCCATGTTGATGGATATTACCACCGTGGGGTTTTGGCCTGGCATCCTCTGGGTGCTGGGCTGAAGAAAAGAACCTGGTCTGGACTTCTCAGTTGGCTTGTGACCACCTCAGTAAAAACCTGGTACCTACACACCAGGGCCAGCTCAATCTTTCTTCCGAGTTTTGTAGTTTAGCAGTGAATAGCCAGTGTGACACGGCACAAAGCACTTTTCATGGGGACCATCAAGGCCCTAACGGTATATTGTAGGCAAATATATCTCCTCTAGATTGCACTGAATTTCCTACACTAGGTATTTAATAATTGCATACTGTTTTTAGCTGGCTTATAAATAGTGCCCTAGAAGTGTGATAACTGTGTTTCTTCACTCTAAATAGTTAATTCTAAATATTAGATCAAATAGTGTCAGAGTCTTTTAAGTCAAAGGCCTCAATTAGTACTTTGTGGAGTTCTGGACTGCCTTTGGTGACACATATGGTCTGCAGGGCCTCAGATGCAGAAATTGATCGGAATAGCTCTTCCAAAATAATTATTCCTCTGAGCCACTCTGCAGGCACTAATCCAAAATGTAAATGAGCATGTTCCAGAACTCTACTTACAAAGCAGTGTAAATATCCTAAAACAAAGTAATTTCTATTCCAAACTAGACATTCTTTTTAGAGGAGTCATTCTAGAATATAGAAATAGCAAGAAAATACATAGACTGTCTTAAGATTTTGATTACACATATAATCCTGATGTCAGTAATTTTACTAAAAATTCCTATATTTCTACATTCCTAAAGACCTTTACAGTGTGCACGGTTGTTTCAAGCACACCTACAAAGCTAGATGACTATGTCAGATGTATTTGTACCAAGTAAAAAATAAACTGAGTTTGAGTTCCTAGGTTTGAGTATTTACTATGGAGATAAGGATTTTTTTATAGTTTGAGTACAGCACAGCCAATGTAATGAACTAGTTTACTTGCTTGAGTGATAAATTGACTAAAGCCCCATTTAGATGAACACTTTTTCTTGTGGCAGAGGAAGTTCACATGTCATATCTCCCCATCCGTATGCTCTCCCATTGTACAGCTGCACAGGGAACCAGGCTGAGAAACTGATAACCCAGAAAAAAACCCAGAAAAAGTATACCTTTTTAATCTGTACTAATTCCTCACTCCACTTTGGGGCCTTTTTCTGACACCACGCACAGTTGTACCGCACGTGGCATACAAAGGGAAATGAATGGCAGGCTGGCAGTAAAAAAACTCTTTTCCTTCTATTTGCTTGGAAACTTTCATTGTTTTATCTAAATGTAGAAAACTTTCTGCTGTTAAAAGTGGTAATGAATAATTTTCAAAGTAAAAGTGAGTGTGTGTGTGTGTGTATTCAGTTCCCATCAAACAGTCCAAAGGCACAGTGTTGTGAAAGAGGATCATATTCTTTCATCCGCTTTCAGTATCTATATTAATTAATGTTGTGTTTAAAACTATGTTAGCTTTTATTTTTTCTTATAAGATACTATGCTGACTTGTCAGTATTTGAGCTTCTTTTCTTTTCCCAATGCCCTTTAAGAGTTTGGTTCAGGTCTCTACAAGTACCATGGACTGCTGAAAATTATACTATAACACCACTGTTCTAATTATTTGCATGCAAAATTAAAATGCAAGAGAATAATTATGACAAAAATGTTCTCTTGTCTAGACAAAACCTTTTAAGGATGGCAGGATGGGGGAAGGCTTCTGTGCTTGTCTCCAAGAAATTCTGCACACCTACCGTGCAGAACAAGCACCCTGAGGACAATGCCCCTGGGACGTCAGACGTGCTGATCATCTGCACACGTGCACCAAGACCATGAGTTTTTGATAGTGTCAGGCTGATGCTTCACAAGCTACTGACTGCATACTACGTGGTGTAAGGCCAACGTGTCCTGGCTGTGCTGGCTTTACTAGATGCCTGACTTTTGCATCGAAAATGACCGCTGGGTAATGGAGTCTTCTTCAATGGGGATAAAAATTCTCAGTGGTAAAAGATAATTGGTCTAGAAATCCAGGGATATATCAGGTCAGGCCCTACAGTAAAAGTGATCTTAGGAGAAGCCTTTCAGATAGAACAGTCAACTGTGAAAAGAACCCTGAAAATGTCTTCTCAAAGGCATCCCGCTAATTAAGGAGCTGAAATTCAAGCAGCTACAACCTTAGGAAATGTTTTGTGAATGTCGGTGCACATCTTTGTGCATGTGCCAGATTTTTGAATGTATAGCTTTTCCATTGCCAGGGATACAAACGTGAAAATGTCTAATAAGTAAGCCTTGAGCCAAGCAGAAATGAGAGAGCCAAAAAAATCTGGCTAACCCAAGCCACTTTTTGATATTTCTCTCCAGAAGATATCTATAAAGCACTAAATTTTAGGACCAAGGCTTTTTGCCATTCCTAAAGTGTTAGCAGGAAGAGCACAGTAAAAAGCTGGGGCCAATAAATCGTTATGAAAAATCGTTACTGAGCAGACACAGAAGCCAAATTAAAAATAGGACTATCATCACTTTATTAAGAGTCGTATTTTTTAAAATGCCTGCCGGGCAGTGCTGCTCCTACTTTTGCCCTGAGACCAAATCCTGGTTCTGCACGCAGTTATCCCCAGACAAGCAGGCACAAACACTTACAGACAGCTTTATTTTGACTCGTACACACATCCTGAACAGCAGACACTGTACATGCCACATCTTGTGAAGCTTAAGCAGTGTTCACGAGCACGCGAGTACAGGCTGTGCAGTTACTTCCACGGCTGCGTATGAGATACCCTGGACTGGGTCAAATGATGGGTGGCAGGGGGCCAGGGAGAAGGAGTCACGTGTCTGATGCACGTGCTTGGGGCTACATGATGGGGGCATCTCAGGGCACTGCAGTTCCCTTGCTGGGAGGGCGAGCGAGGAGGGAAGGCTGTGCTACTGGCCTGCAAGTGCCCCTGTGGAGACACAATGATAACTGGGTAGCTAAATAACTGGCTCCTTTCCAGCTGACGAACACCAAACACCAGCTGTAGCCTGGAGTAAGAGAGCAATCGTCATGGCACTGCTCTGTATGTGCATCATGTTGGTTTATCCAGGCCAGAGAGCATCCATGTACAAATGCAGGACTGAGTTTCTGACCTTTAAATCATACCAGAAAACTCTGCTCTTGATCTGTCCTTACGTAGGGAGTTTTTGTACAATCTAATAGAGAGGACTCAATTCCAAAGAGAGTAAGAGGCAGAATTTCAAGTTGCCTTTCTCATATGAGTATGACATGTCATAAGTGACAGCAGAGAAAAAGGCTGAGATTGTGTTTGGGAACCAAGGATTTCCTCCACAGATGCTACGGGTGGATGACAGGGGTACTTTGTTGGTCTTGTTCATTTGATGGTCATCTGACCTGTTTCTTACCGTAAAAAGTGGGTCTTACTGCTGTTTCATATTTGCTGTGTCATTCATTGCCACACTTTCACAAAACTCTGGCCAACAGTAAGTATCGTAGAAACTTTTGATAGGAGTCACAAGACAGCAGTGTTACAAGTCAGGCTAAGATACAAGAGAGGACTTAGGGATCAGAATCCAAAAAATGTCAAATGTATAGGACCAAAGCCGCAATTTTAGATTCCCTTTTAGGTACTACCTTGACTTGCAAGCTCCCTGATGGGAACTCTGTGCATTTCCCACTCACCGTCTGTGAACACTTCAATTCTCACAAATGTAATTGAAATCTAGCTGCTCAGCTTCACTGCACAAAATTACCCTGGTGATCTTGATCTATTTAGCATTATCAGAGCACACCTACAACATACCCACAAGACTGGGCCCCTCAGACAACGTTATTGTTTCCACTTCTTAAATGAAGTAGTGTTCTTCTTTCATAATTTAGTGGCCAGAGCATCTACACAGGAAATGGAAAACCCACTTCAGTGCCCTCAGCTCCACATCTCCTGTCTGACCATGCCATTCTCTAGCACCTTCTCTCTTCCACCAGTTAAAGCTACACCACTGCACAGAAGAGATTTCAGCCTTACTGGGGCATGAGATGGAGAGACATACTTGTGATACTGCATCTCAGCGGGCTAGCACTGAGCTGAGAGCACGGAGTCCTTTGTTACCATTTCTAGGACAATTTCTGTATGTCATCCAATGGCTATTCTATTTAAAACACAAAACCAAAGCTGAGAGCAGGGACTAGAATACAGATACACTCCATTGTGCCTTCAACAATAAATCAAAGAGTAATTCTTTTTTCTGTATTATGTGCTTGGTCTCTGGCCCTGCCATTTCTGTGATAGCCCCTTCTTCTCGTTCACTGCAAGGTAAAGAAAAGGTAGATGTCAGTCTTCATGTAGACCACCAGCAACAATCACTGAAAAAAAACCCCTAAATTAATCTGGTAGCTTCACAAATTGGCTTAGGGAGCTGAAAAAGGATGGAGCATGTTCTTCCCCTCAACCCTCACAAACATTTGGTAGGACAAAAGTCTTCTAGCCTGAACAACAAGAAACTAGTGGAAAAGGCTAGAGAAGGAGTTGGGCTGGAGAAATGATTGCCTTTGACTTGCCTAGACAAACACAGAACAATGAAATGGGAGAGACAACCTATGCTGACAGAGAGGCTGTAGAGAAATTCAGAAATAACAGTACGATAGCAGAATTTTCCCAGAGTTAGCTGTCCCCAAGCAGGTTTGCCAGAAGAGAAATCAGTTGAAAGTTACACTCCATCAAAAGCAGCAGAAGGGGAAAAGTCCTATGACACAATCATCTCAGAAGAAATTCTCCCTGCTAGCATTTGGACTGAAAAAACGAAAGGACAGAAATGAGCTTGAGACTCTGTGACCCAAAAAGCTACCACCATTTGACTAACTTTCTGTTTGACTGATGCCTTCAGTGCTATCCTGCTGGAGAAGGTGAAGCCTGAACTTCCTTGGATTCCTTGAGAAAAGAAGACATCACAAGTGTTTGCACTGCTTGCATGGGGGAACATATGGTGAGGTGGAAAGATGGAGCGCAGCCATGCGGGAGTATGTTTCCAAGGGCTGTACTAGCAGTATCACGTCACTGCCACAGCCGCGCATGCCTCAGGGCAACCGAGTTCAAGCCCTTTGCCCACATTCCCTGCTACCAGCCTCCTTCCCTTCTGACATCCTAGGGGATGAAAAGTCCTGGATCTGCAGAGACGACCTGAAGGGGCAGCCTGGAGACGATATCAAATTGTGTTGCTTTTGCTTTCTCTCACAGCTGTCATGGCTTGTTCCTCTGTTTGCTTCCAAGCCAAGAGCAGCCTCACCTGTTGTCAGTATTCAGGCTCTCAAGCTCTTTAAGCTCTTTGCTGAAAGATGCTCCCCAAGTGTCAGCTCCAATCATGCCTGAACCACACCAGTGAAGATGCAACCCCAATATTAGTGTGCAGAAATTATACTGAAGTGATAAATGCTTGAATGATTAGCCATTAGTCATATGATTTGCTAAGCTGGAAGAGCACTGCTATGTTGATTCAGGCTTGGAAAGGAAGTAAGCTGGCTGCTGCAGCACTGAAAGGTCACCAGCTGCCCGACGGCGACAGCCAGCCCTCCCGGGGGTGCCAGGCGGCTCTGTTGGTTTGGTCTGCCTTCTGGCCGTGTTGGTGACACCTAGGCACAACCATCTCCTGGGCTGTCCTGGAGGTAGAACATAGGAGCTGTCCGTTCTATCTGGGGAGGTAAGCCGTTGCCCAATGAATCCTGGAGCCCATTTTCTGTAAAAACAAGGGAGGATCCTTGAAGGCCAAGTGCTGAGCGCTTCCTTAGAGCAGTTAAAATGCTGCCGTGTATGTGTGTATTTAAATATATGTGTGTGTGTGTGTGTGAAAAGCCATCTGTAGCAGAGACAATTATATCAGCACTGCAACAGGCAGGTAGATGGCCTGTCTTGTTTGAGTACAAGAAGTCCTTTAAGTAATAGCACGGTTGCATAACAGCACGGAAATTTAAAGCTGATCTCTGTTTGCTCTAACAACTGTAAGGCTGGCACCCTGTCAGTTATGACTCAAGTAACACGCTATAACACTTCAACCATATTGAACTGTGCGTCACCAGAAGAGTTATTTCGTACTCTATTTTCTTCCTTATGGAGGAAGAGTAAGTAGCGGAATGGATGATTATTTTGCTTTTTGGTGAGCTGTGGGTTTCCATTCACTTTGAGAGGGATGCATTGTGACGTGATACGACTGCAAGGCTGGCTTTCTTACAAAAACACCTTACCTGAGCAACAGTGTTGCTTCTAGAGAGGGAGTGCTTTAGACAGTGCTCCCTACTGTAAGCACTGGTGAGGTAACGAGGTCATAAAAATCAGCAAAAGAAAAAGATTTAAGTGTTTTAATTTGACTGTTGACTGATGTGAGGAAAATAACTGCCTCTGTTTTTCTCTCTGCTTCTCTGCAGAGAGGTCTACAGTCGCTGTCACTGAAGACCACTGACCAAGCGATGGGCCTGGAGCAGCTGTGATTTCATCCTCATTTTACCTCTGTGCAGGAGTATTGCCCCACCCTTCATAAAGCTTTGTGGTAGTCCAAAACATGTAACACTTGAAATTTTCTTTACTCTCTTGTTGTGGGTTTTTTTATCAGATTCTGTTTTCACCTTTATTTTCAGCATTAGGCAGCTTCTCATATTACCCATTTTATCTTCCATTCTGAACAGCAAATCTTTTTCATTCATTCACTTATTGTCACCATTTTAAAATCACTTCTCCTCTTTTGTGTTGCAGGATACAATACTCAAGCATGTCATAATCTGGTGTTCAGTTCAATACACAGTTAACCCTTTTTTTCCCAAGAGTAGCTGAGTAGGTATCCTCCTTCCTTCTTCCTTTGTTCTGACAAAAGCTCTCTCTCTCTATATATATATATTTGCTATAATGTAGCTCCCTCTTCTTCTACCAAAAGATGGGAGTGAAAGAAAAACTTTGTGATTTCCCCTTTGTTTCAGTGCTTGATGCAACGTTCTGTGGGCAGCGATTTCTGTCACCCTGTACAGTCATTCACCAGGTTCCCCTTTACTATAGAAATCTGAGTAGCAGCAACAGAAGGAGACAAATCAAACTACAGAGCTTGCCACAGACATTAAGAAACAGGTAGTCTTATCGAAAAAATGTTTTTAACTAAATTTTTGTCTCCCTTTATCTTTAAGCCCATTAGGCATGGTTGCCTACACTCATACAGAAATCTCATTCTCTCAAGTGTCTTGAAGGCTTGAAATCTTAAACCTCATTAAATTAGACCTAGATGCAAAAGAGACAGGTGTTACCTTCGACAGCGGAATTTCTGGATTATCTAGGTACTTGGGATATTTTTGTGTAACCTTAAGCTATAAAGGAGGCTACACTCTACTTCAGGTTGTCAACAATATAGAATAAATACAGGTCTAAGATAACAAATTTAGTTTTCACTACTTCGTAAATCAGTGAAAGAACTGGACAATTGCAGCACACCAGGCTGTTTTCAAGTACTGGTCTGATGCACTGCTTCACAGTCCCAAGTAAATGATGCTACAGGTAAATGATGCTAATATGATGCTACAGGTAAGTGATGCTAGAAATAAAAGTCAGATTTCACATGGGAATGTCTGATGTAGAATAAAGGTGGATTCTTCACACTACCTGTCCTCAGGAGTTATGTTTCAGAGGACGTTTTAAAAACTGGCTTCAAATCATTCGTAAGTTGTTGCTACCATTGCTGATAATACGCAACAGAGTCTCTCAGTCACAAAACAGCCTGAAACTTATTAAGATCTCAGTATTATTGACTTCAGCTGAAGACTATTTACATCTGGGCTTTCACTCATGTTTAGAAAAAGCTTTAGCTGGGAAGTGGCCATTGTCCCATCTGCCCATCCCGCTCAAAGTTTCAACCATAATAAAAAAGAGGTTTAAATGAGATTGACATCCAGTTCTCCACTGCTGTAATTTCCAGCATGGTATATTAAAGTATGATTAGCATTAACATAAAACCACTACGAGTTTCTGTTTATGACTACAGCACAAACTGTAAACAGAAGTAATTCGGATATCTGTCCTGCTCAGCCATTGCTGGGAGAGGGATGGAATCCTTTTGGGTGCAAGCTGCCTCAGCTATCCCAGCTGAGCTGGCCAGTGAACACAAACCTAAGCCTTTTTAGGAATTGTGTTGTACGTTTAGTCTACCGGAGCTGGAGGTGTTCATTTATCTATCTAGAAGACCCATTCAAAGAGATCATGAGCTCCCAGACAGCAAGTAAGTAAGACCCAATTAGACTAGAATTAGGGCTGACATCATATTTCAGGGGCCTAAGTGTTACAATCCTTGCATAAAAGATGCAGAAGTTAAAAAAAAAAAAAAAAGAAAGAAAAGAAAGAAAAAAGGCAGTGAAAGCTTTGACAACAGCTGATGTTGCAGGTGACTCAGGTAGTTATCCTGCTTCTTTTTATTTTTTCCTGGGGAGTCCTGTTAAGGCTGTAAGAGAGCAGCACTGCACTATGCCCTTTCAAATCACATCTACCACTCCTTCCTTCCTTACTTATTCATTGTCTCATCACTCATCCACTCCCATCTGTCCATTTGCTAATGTCATTCACTACCTACTTCAAAATTGTCTCCTCGTCCGCTTACTGAATGAAGGACTCGGATAGCTCAAGGAGTTTTATTTTCTGTTTTAAACTTATTTTTCTTACACTCCAGAGGGTTTCCTCTCAAAGGTGGAGCTGCAGAAACCTGTGGAGCTTGGGAGGAGCTTGCTGCAGGCACAGTCCTTGCTCCCCAGAAATGCCTCAGGGTATGAAGATTTTGACCCTCTCCGTTTCCCTCCCTGTTGCCATTGAACATCAGAAACTCCATAGGAGCAGGATGAACTTCTCTGCTCCCATTAGATATTTCACTCACCGTACATGCACTTGCAAAGCACGTGCTGGGCTCTGAAATGCTGCAGACTAAATTACTGACTAAGGTTAGTCACAAAAATAAATCACAACACTTTTTACTAATCATAACATTTGACCTCGAACATTTTCTGCAGTCTACCCTCCTCAAAATTATTTTATAGACAAAACCCAAAACCTTCAAAATGAAACTTTTTGGACTTTAAAACCCAACTTCAGCATTTTGGGTGATGAAAGGTCCAAATTCTCTCTTATCACAAAGCATTTCCTAGTACTGAATTTACTGCAAAATTCCAAAATTTTAAACAATACTTCAGTTTGCAGAAATTTGTAGTATTATGCTTGTTTTTAACACTGTTTGCCTTAGATATAGAAGATTGTCCATTTTTTAATAGAAGTTTTCTAGCCACCATTGTTATAAAGAATGCCCAGAGCTTAAAAATAGACATAAATACAAAGAACTCCAAATTTATCACATGTAAAATTTGGTGTTTAAGCCAATCTCATTAATGTTTGCTTGACTCGTGATTTTTGACTGCTGTGATTGGCAACACTAAATAAAAACGAATTAAAACTTCACTTTTTTTCTATTAATTCCCTTAAAATTTAACTTTATTTTATTTTTTTTCATTTGTAAATAAAAAAATCCTTTCAAGGTTGTGAAAATCTCGGCTGTAGCCCAGCCCTCTCCATTTCCTAGCTGGTTTAAAAATGATTTTTCATTTCCCGTTTCCAAAGGACTTACCTGAATAAAATGACCAGACAGTAAAAATATTTTCTGGCAGTGTATATGAGCTTGCGAGAAATTTTCCTGGAGACCGAAGAAAACAAGAACAAAAATCAGATTTGAAGGAAACAAAAGAGGGAGTGCTAAATATGGACTTGCTGCCATCATTTCATCTTCCACTTGCAAAATGCAAATATAATCCCCATTGAGTTGCTTAAAAGATCACACGTCAGAATTACAAAATGGCATGTGCCATAGCCTTCTGAATAATCATGTTTGCTTAGGATCAATGTATTGAGTGACTGAAGGAGATATGTCCACCACTGTGAATGTTACGATGTGCTGTACTTCTGTTGACAAAATGCATTCAGGTTTACAGAGCTGGACTCTGGGTTCTATGTATTTCCAGGTATGATGTAGGTCTATGTTTACAATTGCTTCAGTTCATAAATATGCTAATGAATCCCATTCAGTGACCGTGGGCAACATCTAAAGATTCCTTACAGATAAATAAAAGCAAGGGATTTCTAAAACGCCCTGGGAAAGGAAGAGGTTGATTTGTTCACACCTCCCAGTTAGTGCGGTGGCTGGGCTGTGTCACTGGAATTGGGCTCTGGTCACCAGGCTCCTGCTTGCTGTGGAAGTTTCCTCACCGGTACTACCTCGTACACATCATATAGCTGCCTTGGGTGGCCAAAGGGCAGAGAAAAAGCTTGTCTCTTCAAGCTTCATCTCCCATGCTCAGTTGAAGGCCTCTTCTCCATCTATTTTCTCCTCTTGCCTGCTGACCCTGTGGCAATTGTGGTACCTCACTCCATGCTCCCTCTCCACAACCTGCTGCCCACATGTGGATGACTACAGCAAAGCTCCTATCCAGCAGTTCCCTCTCCCTCACCATAAGAAATTCATTCAAAACAAGCTGCCCCATGGAGTCACTGCATCAGGTGGGCTGAGTGGGGCTGAGGTGAGCATCTTTTCCTTCGGGTGCAACCACCTCTTTCTCTCTGCTACAGCTTTGCAAGACAGCGTTTTTGACTTTGCCCTAGGACAAGAGCTGATCTTGTCTATAAATAACGAAAAAAAAGGTCCACCAGACTTTCAGGTTTTTGGTTGTTTTTTTCTGCTGGAACAATAGCAGGAGGAGACACTCTTCCGATAACTTTATTTTGCTTTACATATCAGGACTGCAGTAATACGCTGAAAACTTGTAAATCATAGGCTGAAACTTTGAGGCAATGAAAAGTTTCAAGTGAAAACTATCAGACTTTGTTAAAGAGCCCCTAGCAGACTGTACACCGACAGCCACCGGAGCCACGTGCAGGGAGCAGAGTCCATCTGAACCGTCCCAAGCTCGGCACCTTGCTGGGCTCGGCCAGCAGGTAGCGAGGTGATTTTTAGCTCACCGAGGGGAGCTGCTGCTTCTGGCTGCTGGGGAGAGCTCAAGCGGGAGTCTTGGCTCTGCTTCCTGGCCGGACTCGCACACAATGAGCCCACGAGGGCTCTGCCAGCTCCCCGCTGGTGTCTGGCTGCTGGCTGGCAGATGTAAACTGCTCCTTAGCTGGAGGGTGACCATGGTATTCAAAGCCATTGCACATACATACACAATGAATATTTTTATTCCCTCATATAAATTGTTAGACATTTGCTGCCAATTATTTGCTAGAAGTTAAGGCTTAAAAGCCTTCTACAGTCCTTTTGTAGCTCTTTTTCTTTTTCTGCCCAAAAAATACAGCATTAATCTTGTTTTGGCTCTGAGTATTTCGCATTTTATTGTTTTTATTTAAGGTGCTATCTGGCAGCTGGTACTTCTTTTATATGGCAGGAAGAAATTTTTTCTTATCCCAGGCAAATGTTTTACCTCTCACACATACGTTGTCCTGTCAGCAAAAGAGGGCCTGATCCCCCAAAGAGCGGAGGTGCTCAGACCTAGGGTTGCCTGGGCCTCAGAACGAGAGTGGTCAACGTTTTGGCACTACCAGGAGTCTTGTCTGAGTCAAGGACTGCAGGAACAAGCCAATGCTTGTCCAAAAAGTGCAGAGAGCCATTTTGTCCTTATTTGGCATTTCTTTTGAGGCCTAAGGGCATTAAGCATTATATGAAAGCTAAAGTTTTGTTCAATATTTTCTGCCTGTAAAATCAGCCATTAGCGGTGACAGGCATTTGGCTCTCTGTTTCCACTTCTTACAGAAAACAGGGAAGAAACCCTTCATTTAAGGAGACATTTCTCATTATTGCAGGCAACTTGACTACTGTCTTCTTTGCCTTGTTAAAAGACTCTCTTAGACTCTGTACTTGGAATACCTTTCCCTTTCTCTCTAAAATCTAAGTTACGATGTTTTGACAGAGCTTCTAACGTATTTCAGAAATTCATTGACTTCAGGTTGTTCCTGTTCTTCTTGGCATTCGCATATCATGACAATTACAGAAGACTTTTTATTTTTGTTTTCTCCCCTAATTTTGCTGTCAACATACCAGAATGAAGTCAACAGCTTTAGAAAGTATACTTACTTAGTGTTTTGACATATTAAAGATATCCGCTCTTAGAAGTTAAGGGGAATGGGTTGTTGAATCCCCAGGTAACTTGTAATTTTGTAGAAACAGTATCTTCAGGGTCTGCAGAATTTATTTCAGCTTGTATTCATTGCTTGATTTTTTTCTTTTTTTTTTTTTTTGCCTTCTCAGTTTGTTTATTATGCTACTACTGCTGTGGACTTGCTACCAGACACGTACTTAAAATTAAAACAATACACAAATCATGTACACAAAGCTCACTGCAGGGGAAATATTTATTTCCAAGTCTGTGCAGACATGGAGAGGAAGAGGGACTAAAAATTGCCAATAAGTTGGAGTTGTGGAATAAAGCTGTACACTGGTGTGCTCCCTAAATGCAGGCTTCCTTGAAGATGGCTTCTGTTGTCAGCAGTCCAAGCGTGTATTTTCTCCAAGCAATACCATATTTGGCTTGCATCAATGGCTTTTGACAAATGCGTTTAATCTTTATCACCTCGTGGCTGAGTTATAGATAAAACTTTCTGCCAAAATGATCTTCCTACTGCTCCAACATAAATCCATACCTATACCTTGCAACTATTCCTGATTTTTATGCTGCGACGTCACTCATTTTAAACCTGAAGATGACACAAACTTAGTGTCTGCTCAGTTTTGCTGTTGAAGGCTGTTCACTGCAGACACAAGGAGCTCCATGAATTCACCGTGAAAAGGGGGAGGGCTTTAATATAATGGAATGAATCCCTTTATTAATTTAAGCTCCTGTGTCAGTGTTCTGTGCCTCTCATACTGCTTGGGCTTTTACTGCCTGCCAGCTGTATCTCAGTTTGAAGCTTTGAAACATCAGAAGGGATGCCCGTAACCTCAGTAGCATTACTCCCTGCTGGTATGAGTGGAATGTTGGCCCCGCACAGGGAAACCGTGTCTCTCCTTGCTAGCTCCTACTGATAAAGCAGTGCGTGAAAGCCATGGATACATCTTGTACGTAAATGCACTTGGCTTGTTTGAACTGGAAACTATCACAGCCTATTGACCTTTTACTAGTTTACCAACAGAAATGTAAGCGGTGAATTTGTGAGCCAATGCATGGCAGAAATGGTGCAAAATGTGTTGTAGAAACTTTTCTTTGCATTCTCTTGTATTGCCAAAAGGAAATAAATAAATGAAATAAACTTCTGTTCATTTTTTTCACCAGCTGGCTTTCAAAGCACCTCCATATTTAAATGTGAACTGTAGGTCTTTTTAACCAAAATTTAAAATTCTTGGCTACAAATGCAAGAAATGTAAGAAAATATATTCTAGATTGGGGATAAATGCTATGTAAATTCATATACATTCTGTGTATAGTGGGCTACTATTTGGTTGTCACTGCTTACAGGGATATATACACACAATTCAGCTTCCACTGAAATCACTGTGGTACTACCTTTACTTAAGGATCAGGTATTGACAAGGTTTGCTCAATCTCTGCCTGTTTTCTACATACATGAGATTGTGGAATAAAAGTTTTCTTGGCATGAACTTGTAGTGACCACGCTATTTACAGATGACCAGGCTGCAGTGTGTGAGAGCGCCCAAATAAGCGTGTTGGAAATGTGTTACACAAATGAAAGGCACATGTTTTAGAAGAAATGTCATTCTTTTAAATATTTATAGAGTTCTTCCTATATACTGTGGTGCATCTCTATCAGCAGGTGGTGCAATGCAAAGGGGAAGCACTGGGTTTTGTCTTGTTGAGATCTATTATGGTTCCAGAACCATACGTCTACATTGTATCTATAGAATAGAATAGAATAGAACAGAACAGAATAGAATAGAATAGGACAGGACTGTTTCGGTTGGAAGGAACGTACAATGATCATTTAGTCCAACTGCCTGACCGCTTCAGGGCTGACCAAAAGTTAAAGCATGTTAAGGGCATTGTCCAAATGCCTCTTTAACACAGACAGGCATTGTGGCATTGACTATCTCTCTAGGAAGCCTGTTCCAGTGTTTGAACACCTTCTC
>Ga0065711_1027301_pt1 | contig 51197 bp, 21 predicted proteins | sample Hoacrofraction12_FD_59098 | JGI IMG/M metagenome (GOLD analysis project Ga0065711, IMG submission 59098) | Hoatzin crop microbial communities from Cojedes, Venezuela - Epithelial fraction 12 v2 (version 2) | ecosystem: Host-associated > Birds > Digestive system > Esophagus > Crop | place... | reverse complement strand
TTTTTTTTTTTTTTTTTTTCCCCAGTGTTTTCAGCTCTGGAAACCAAAAAGGAAATACTGCTTCATATTTTAAGAGGGTCAGTTATTACTTTCAGTGGCACATAAACATAAAGAAAATATGCTCAAAAGAGCTCCATTTTGTAGTACTGTACTTAATATTTCCTCTTGGAATAGTCATAGCTAATAATGATATGAGAACTATTTTCCAGGACACAACTATACCAATTCACACAATACAGCAATCTTATTATCAGTAATACTTTGCACATACGTAGCACGTTTTGTCTCAGAATTTGAAAATGCATTTACAAATTTAACCTTACGATTCCCTTGGAGACAAAAAAAGCAAGGTATAGAAATGCTAGGCTCCCTGTGATAGCAAGAAATTATCTATGACAGAACCTGCATTTTCTAGCTAGTCAAAGACCTCTTTTGCAGAATGCAATGCATTTTACCCCTCACCAAGCCCCTTCTCCCCCACAATGGGTTTTCTTCCGCAGTACAGATTATCACCAAATTAATACCCCTGTTCCTACAAACAGATATCCATAAAGTTAACATTAGCTGTATGAGTAAGTCCACATACTTTGTATCTGAAAGGTAAACACAAGCATATGAAGGGAATATTTTGTCTTCCCTAATATTACAGAAACAATTGTTTTGAAATGGCTTGCTTGCTTACTGACTGCAAATTAAATTATGGTACTGAGCTATATTTTTGGTACTTGGTTTGATAAGGTTTTTTTACTTGTTCTTTGAATTTACAGGATCTTGGTGCTCATGGAATACTTCATATGTTGCATTAACTGTAATATTGATATGATTCAATTGTAGAGTTCTTCCATGACATTTACACTCTTGTCAGATTGAGACATTGAGAAATATGCATGCCAAAATGAACACTAAATAGAACATCTTTACATTGAGCTCTAGCACCATGAATTTACAGTAAGGACAACAGGGAAGATTTGGACATACTATTTTAGTTTAAAATAAGGCCTTCTCCCAAACTGAATGAGAGAAGTTAAACCACTAAGAACTTCTGAGAAAATAATAAGCTGTAAATGGAAAACAACACATGCAAAATACAGCCTTCCATTCATTTCAGTGAACAACACTGCCAAATCTGAATTTTAGGTAGATCTTAACTGCTTGTGAAAAGAGATAGTGTAGCCTAGCTGTAGATGTCCAAAGTGAAACTGCTTAGATCCTGCTAACGGTCCGTTCAGCCCATATTGCTATGGAATATGGCATTCACTGGTGGTGTTCCTGCCTCCATCAACCACAGAGTTCAATTAGACTAGTTATTTAACTTAAGTCATATCAACTAAGATGAAGTCCACCAATCTTTTCCTTTAAAAATGCAGTTTCTTGATCCCATCGCTTCACAAGAATCCTTTTTCCTTTTTTTTTTTTTTTTGAAGAACATAAAGTTCATTGCCTCACGGTTATGAAAAAAGCCTTGAAAACATGACCAAAAGTCAATTAACCAGCACAGAATGACAAAAGCATATAGAAAGGAATGCAAATAAATAATTTAAATAAAAATGCGTAATTCTAAGCTCATACTATGACTTCTAGCATTCGAATCCAAATACCTGGAATGCCAAATCTTCTTTCAAATCTGTTACTGCTGGTAAATTCAGAACTGTGCAAGGCAGGTAAAACTTGCCTTGAGTATGACAGCACAGGTTAAAAAGTATCAAGCAGGACAGCAGGAAATGGATATTTTCAGCAGTGGAGAGGTGAAAGAATTGAAAGGTTTTCTCTCTCTCTCTAAGCATGAGATTCTCTAAAACCTTCCAGACAGTGCAAAGTAATTTTTAAATTAGTGTGGAAGTGTGTGGTGTAAAGACTTCCTTCTGGTCCTTTTTTTTCCTGTTACACCTGCAGGAAGGGAGGAAAAATTGAGTAAAAATCCTATTCCTATGAACCAATGTTCTTCCCCACAATAAACTGGCTGCACAGCCCAGTTAGACTGTTAGTGGAACAACCACTCTGCAATGAAGAGTTTCTTCTGCTACATAAGAATGCAGCATACAGAATTTGTCCTTCTCCGTACCATGTTAGGCAGAATTGTGATGGCTTCCATATAAATTTAATGTGACAGGACATTGGGACTTAGTTATTGTATTTGCATGTATTTATTCACATTAGGCATTTAATATGTAGGAATAAAACAGTAGCCTTTTCCTTCTATGGCCAGATTGTTGTGGTCAATGTGGTTAATGACCTCAGGCTCAAGGGCATCATTAAATCTTCCACCAACAGGAAAGACATAATGAAAAAGCTAACGTCCAGAAGAAGGGCTCACTTACAGATACTTACACCAAACATACGTTTTACATACATAGATATACACAGGTAACGTAAGATATTCTAAACTGTATTTTTATTCTTTGTATATATATACACACACACACACTCCCCTTTGAATTCCTGAAAATTCCCACACAAAAAGATTCCTTTACTTCAGAAGAACTTCAGTTTTAAGTCAATGTTTCCCATCCATATAAAAAGGAGGGACTGAGTTTCTTAGATGGGAAAGGTTTGTTGACATACACTTTTGTGTTGTTGTACACCTTTTATTCACTTACCACCCCAAGAATTAATCCTGGAAAATAGAGTCTAGGAGTCACACACATCAGCAGAAAGTCACAGAATTCCAGTTCAAGATTGATGTTCATGTTAATTCACATCACTGCGTGGAGCATGGTGTTGAGGGGATTACAGTGGGGGAAAAAAGCCAGAAATGAGGACAGAGTATCATCCTTCAGTTTTAGCTCCCTATCTACCTTTAATTTAAGCAAGCCCTGTACCAATTTCAAAGTCAACAAAATTGCACTTGCTTTGTGCTGTGACTGACATTGCCTCCATATGTCATTAAAAATTACCTTTATTTCCTTGGACATTTCATCTGATCGAAGGCTCAATTCCTTCAAAAATAGAAATTATCATTCTCTTAAGTACATCTTCAGTGAAAAATGCTTCTCAAAGCTACTATCTTTCAGCACCATTAACTTTTTAAAATGTTTTTCATTACACTGATTTTCTCCTAGACTTGATTTTGTAACTGTGACAAAAACTTTCAGAAACTCTGAACTTTGAAATGTACGGATTGCTAGACCTTGAACATAACAGCATATAGTATCAACAGGATAGTATCTAGCTAAGTAGCTGTTCACTTAGCTGTTAATAGTTTTTTAGTTTCTACAAGAACTAGGTTCATGTCCAGATGATGAAGCTTCCAGTCAGAGAAAAGTGAATAGCAGCTGGAGTATAAGAAGAAGGTAAGAAAATCGGAGAAAAAGAAAATTGGGAAAGCAATTTTGTCCATGAAGGGCCATTTAATTATTTCCTAAATGGGAAAATGCTTTTGCCTTACCTAGTTGGCCACTGTGCACATTTGGCATGAAAAATGCTTCCTAACATCTGTTCTGAATTTTCATCTTATTTCCATGTATGCTCCTTTGTCCTGTCATTTGTGTCAGCCTGCAAACAACAACATGAAATGACAGGTTCTAATCACTTAAATATTGAAAACTGTCTTTTTTTTTTTTAAAGAAAAAGTTTCGATAGCATACTCTTTCCTCTAATCTGTTAAGTGCCTTCTAATTGCTGTCATGTCACAAAGTTCAATAACACAGTACTATACAGAGGTTTCTAAGTGAGAAAATATGGGCTGCAAGACACAAAGAGTGAAATTCAGATTTCCAGAGTGGAAACTGGGCTCATTGGAAACACTGATTACCATTCTCTTCCCACCAGACAAAACACTTACTTGCATGAATGCTTATCTGTGGGCCTGTCTTGCCTTTCTGAAGTGTCCGTTGCTATTACTACTATCAGTTCTCTGGCACTGACACAAAGAGACTACATAGCCTGAAAGGAGGCTGAAGTTGCCTTTTTACAAGGGCATGTAATGATAGGACAAGGAGTAATGGCTTTAAACTAAAAGAGAGTAGATTTAGATCAGATATAAGGGAGAAATTCTTTCCTATGAGGGCAGTGAGGCACTGGAACAGGTTGCCCAGAGAAGCTGTGGCTGCCCCCTCTCTGGCAGTGTTCAAGGCCAGGATGGATGGGGCTTTGAGCACCCTGGTCTAGTGGAAAGTGTCCTCCTGGCCCATGGCAGCGGGGTTGGAGCTAGATGATCCATGAGGTCCCTTCCAACCCAAACCATTCTATGATTCTATCTATACCTCAGGTAAAGTCTCAAGAGTTAAAGTCTCTCTACATTAACTGCATACTAACACAGGCCAATGCCAGCAGACAAGACAGTGACACCTTCAAAAACCTCAGAGTTTCTCTGTAGGATATACATGCCTTGTTTGATTCATATCCTTGGGAGAAGCTACAGACTGAAAAATGCTAACAAGCACATGGATTATTCCCAGTGTTTTAATCCAAATATTGGTTATTCCTGTGACAAGAAAATAAGGTTTACAAAGTTGTAAATCAGTCTGTTTTGAAGACTCTCTTGAGCGTCTCGTTAGATGTACCATAAAGAGAGCAAGGTTCAAATATCTAGACCATCTCCTCAGAATCAGGCAATCAGATTTGCAGTTCATGCTAATATATGGATAATGGAACTCAACAGCCACATTCCATACGAAGACAAGGCTTCAATTAGCAAGTATTTTTACTGAACTGAGACTGGCATGCAGGTCAGCTTGCCATAATGTTTCATCAAGAAACTCAAGATGCTTAACTAAGGTCAGGGTTTGCTTCTGTCCTTTTTCTTCCCCTTCACAAAAAGGCTAAATAAACTGAACATGAGACCTTGTGACTAGTATCAATTTCAGATAATCTACTTGGTTGCAAAGTAGTAATTAAAACATTTATATTATTCTCTAATGTAAGCCTGTACAATATATGCTACTTGTGAATCTCACAAGTTAAATCTGCATAAACATCTATAGGCTTGACTTAATGAAAAGTAAGTTTCACATACAGTATATAAATTATATACTGCCCAGTAGCTGACAGCATCATTATTCTACTTCCCACAGACGAAATATGGGTAACTGGAAGTTTGTTTGTTTGTTTGTTTGTTGTTTTTTTTTTAATCTGTAAGAAAACCAATGTAATGTTTGTAGCTGGAATTTGCATCTAGCATAACAATAGCTATCATTGTGCTGCTCTGCTGCACTGAGAACTAAATATCTGAAGGAGGCTGCGAGTTTTCCTTTCGTCTTCTCCTTGCATTCTCTCCAACTGTAAGTTGTAGGCCCCAGTCCTGAGGAAAGATTTGTGCTCACTGATCTCTTCACCCTCATAAAGTCCCACAGATGTCCATAGAGCTCTGTGTGCACGTCTCCCAGTTTGAGTTTATTACTGAAGAAGGCCACAGTAAGGGTTTTTCTCCTCTACCAGAGTTGATCCATGTTTTCCGGTAAGTTTAGCAGTCAAACTTGCAGATTTTCACTTACTACAACTTCAGGCCTGACAAATTAATTTATTCTTAAATTTCAGGTATAAAATGATCAGCATCGCAAGAAATGCGCTTTATGTCTGTTGTTGCAGAGTTGGCACAATGCATTATGGAATTGTTGCTGCTGTAGCAATAGTCTATACAAGTTTAACCAGCAATTACATATTGGGCACAGCTGGAGGCCCCATCTGATGATGTGATCTACTGTGGTTAGGTGTATATTTCTCTAAATACGTGAAGACATTAAGACTCAAATATCTGAAGGCTTTTTGGTTTGTTTCTTTTTAATACCTAGTACAGAGAATCCTCTGGCAAGAGTTTCTGCAGCCGAAACTGGTGGTGTGTAAAGACATATGATCAGAAAGCAAAGCAGGAAGGTCAACTCATGAGCTGATTTCCAAGAGTGGCTAAGGTGGGTCAAAACACGTTTATTTCAAAACTAGGTGGGCCTTGCCTAAACTGCCTAAACTGCTGAAGTTGTACTAAAATCCATTGCAATTTCTGATTATTAAAAGACAGAATGTTTATTTAACTTCATGTTACTTCAACATTTATTGCTAAACAGCATAGACAAAGCATAACTTTGACCCAGCTCTAAATGGAAATCAGTATCTCCATTTTTTAGCTTGACCCAAAGCCTACTGAGTTCAGTAGGTGATTTTTCACAAACCTGAGTTTTGGGTCAGGCCCTATAAGACGAAATTTTCTTCTTCTTCACTTTATCACAGCTTTTGAACGATCTTTTGGTGGTTCATTCAGGAAGGAGACATTTTTCAGCAGATGAAAGGACAAGGGAAACAGTTTCATTAACTGCAAAATCAACCTAAGTCTTTGATTCAGGCTTCACTTTTGTAATGAATTTAGACATTTATAGAGTACAGTCCCCAGAGAACAAAAATAAAAGGTGTCTAAGTTGCTGCTGAGTTCAGGCCTTAGTCATAAAAATAACACTGTGAAAAATTTAGTCTGTAGGTAACAATGAAAAGTTAGCACAAATGGTCATTGACTTCATTATAGAACTCTTTGGCAACAACTTTTCCAGATTCATGGTAAACCTTAAGAGAAACGTTTCAGCACAGAACCACTTAATCATTCATATGAATGAAAATGAGTGCAAACAGAATGCTGAGATGGCTCTAAGATCACCTCTTTTTTCTTGTATGGAATACCCACTATAATTACATTTTGCTTGTCAGTTCATAAATTTTGCTTATTACAAAACAGGCATTATTGATTGCTTTATAAAAGTACTAAAACTAAGCTAAGAGCAGTAGATCTCTCAGCAAATTCAAAACATACTATCTTCCAAACTAATCACTGGCAAAGGGACTGTGGAAAAACTATCCAAGTTTATTGTAAGCCTAATGCAAAAAATTGAAGTTACCATGAGTTTTATGTTAGCAACTTGGCTTTGAGTTTAGCATGTTTTAAGCCACAATGAAAAAAAAAGATAAACTTATTTGGCAAATCCAGACACTTTTAAAGCCAGCATCCTGTAATTGTTTCCTCATTTGGCCAGGAAGCTTAAACAAGAAGAAAAATAAAAACTAAAAAAGAAAAAAAGGAAAAGAGAAAAAAGAAAAAAAAAAGACTAGAAAAAAGAAGATAGAGGGAAAGAAGAAGGGAAAGGAGAGGGGAAAGAAAATAGAAAACTGGCAAAACATTTTGAGAAAGAAAGAATGGAGGGGAACAAAGAAATCAAGGTATTTGTCTCATTTGTAGTAAATGAATATATAAATGACCTATTTGCTCCTTTTGTTCCCCTCTTAGGTAGCATTCAACAGAATTAAATGACTCACTAGTCTTGGAGGAAAAAGCCTGAATTTAAAAATTTCTTGGTTTACATTACTGCAAACAGTGGATATTTTAACACTGTTGACTCTAGCAACGCAGAAGAGCCAAAATGATAGCAGGCAGCATAGGAGGACTCAGCCTCTTTGAGATCTTTTGATTAAACATCTCCAAGTGAGCTTAATACACACTGGGAATATCCTTATTTAGAACCAGTAAGAAATAAAAGCGATCAGAAGGGATTTAGAGCTGCCATTCTCATTAAAATAAGGTTAGAGGCTGACAGCTACAAATAGTTATAGGACAGCGAGGAGAAATCTTACAAACAAGAAATTAACAATGCTTGCTATTGGATTAGATCTAAACAATCTCTGAGCATACTCAAACTTTTACTTATTTTAAAGCTGTATTGTTGCTAGTCTTGAACTAACACTGGAAAAAACCCATGAGGTAGCTACTGATCTGGCTGGGAAACAATGTCCTATTCAAAGTTAGTATCTGCTCTAAGTATCAAGCAACAAAATTAACTGTCCTCTGTAAAGCAAAGGAAAAAGAGAACATTTATGTCAATGTCAAGCCAGGAAAGCAATTTTGTATTAACCTAAGAAGTTAACAAAATAGAATACATAAAAGTATTTTTAAAGTGGAAATAATTTAAGAACCTACTAAATATCTTAACAGTGCACTTGGCTACACTTGGATTTAGGAAGCAATATTTTACATGCAGCAGTACATTTTTTTACAGCTTTAAATCCAAAGACAGGGCTGTACTCCATCAAGAAATGACAACAGCAAACTTAATGCCACAGTGAAAGTACAAAATGAAATTTGGCAGTATTCAGAAAATGGCCAGATAATAAGGCTGTGACTCAACAGGTACAATGAGGGCAGCTGTGTTCAGAACAGTCGCATTTATGAAGCCATTGACACATGGTCCCGGTGTTAGTTGAGTGACAGCTGAAAAAGCTTGTGGTCACGAAGCTTTTAGAGACACCAGAGCAAATTCAAGGCTATTATCTGTGAAACCTATTACGAGAACAAAATGTATGCAAAACGCCTTTGCGGCACCAGTCAGGGGAAGAAAAGACTAAAACAAGGAAGATGGGCTTACCCTACTGTCCTTTGCACTGTTCTGGTGACCTAAACAGACTACCAAGGTACCCTTATAAGGCAACAGATAACTGTGTAATAAAGGTAAATGATCTGCTGATATACCAGAATCAGAAATAAACTCTCTGTATTTTCCACATTAGCAACTCATGAACAGAAAATTACTAATATGTGGACTAGTAAGAAGCTTAGTTTTCTCAGTGTACTGGCCCAGATCAAAGTGAACAATTGTCTCAAACATCTGTCTAGAGGAACAGAGACAGAGACGCACAAATTAAGCGTGCTCTTAAACTAGGTATTGTGCTTTAGGAGCTTCCTCCTCTTGATAAGGGACTGTGGCATACGAGAAGAACCCTGCAGAGACAGGGTGCCGGCCTGCAAAACCCACCTCTCTAAGTTAAGCACTTGTACAAGGCATCGACCAGCCTTGCAGAGGGAGGGTGTGAGACCACCAAGACTCCCCCCCACCCCCACCGACTCATTTTGAGCGGGAAGCACAACAGACCGATTAACAGTTGTCGAATAGCCGCCAGTGTTCCAGATAAGAAACATCTTACAGCTACAGACCTGCCCAACTCAGGACACTGAATCACCCCCTGTCAGAAGAACAAACACTTGGTATCTTTAAGCAAGGATATGCTGCAGCAACTGGACCTTGAGAAGGGCAGTTAACCAGAATGTTTTCTATCTGCTGCAAACTTAGCAGCAGAACTGAGAATTCATGTACCCTTAGCTGAACTACCCTCATTATAATACTAAAAATCACACCCCCTGAGCTGGAGACCCTGGCCAGACCAAAGACCATTATTTACAGAGCACGCCCAGTGAATTTTAGGAATGCTACATCTATAAACAGGGACGAGACATGTAAGGGTCAATGGGAAAAGAGAGTGATGAAGCATAACTGTAAAAGTACTGATAACTATCACTCGAAATGTATAAATGTTTACTGCATATTAGCCGAAGTGTGCTTGTGCTTGATTTGTGGGAAACTACCGAGCACCCAGGCTTGTGTAACCCTGAAATCAAGCTCCTTGGCATGCACCCACCACCGGAAGACCCCAACCACCAGCAGAGGCTGTTGCTGGATCAAGGGTGGTGATAGCTTTTCTCTTATTTTTCCTTTTGTTTTCCTCTCTTTCTCTCTCTCTGACTTTCCAGGCATATAAGGGTAATGTTGTTGTAAGTTTGTCAATCTGCTATACTTTATAGTTTAAGTTTTGCCAAATCAATATCTGTTCTAACCCCACTGCATTAAAAGTAATGTGGTTATAAACTAGCAAAGTTACCATCTTTCCTAATCTCACTGGATTCCAAGTAAAGTTTTGCTTTTAGTCGAGACTTTTGGGTCATTGTTGTGACTCCTGGCTATCGTGCAGAGAACTGAAAAAGATGACCTCCCCTTACTCACCGAGTTAGACGGGACACTTAGGATACACCACGAACTACGTATCTAGAGTGACAATAAAGACTGCCCTAGAAATAAACAGCAGGAATATGTTGGGAGGCAGGTCCAGGTCTGCTTCTTTGTGGACTGTGCACCTGAATTTCCTTTCCTTGACAACTAAGGCACAGGGGACAGGAACTCACATGTGCCCAGAAAGCTCAGGTGTCCTTAGATCTGTCCTTTGCCTCTGATCCAGAACCTACCTTCAAGTGGACAGGGGTGGTGGAATGCGAGAAGAAATCAGTCTTTCCAGCTACTCAGTTTTGTCCCCTGTGAAGATGCTTCAGCTACAGAGTAACAGCCAAAGCAAACTGGAAATTTAACTAGCTTTTCACATACTTTAGGGCACCAAACTAGAGCAAAGAGTCGACTGACAGCTGGGATATCTGCCAGGTTGCCTCTTGACAAAGTATATGAGGCAGATTCATTGATGAGCTATTGCTGCACGTAGCTGATAAGCAGCCTGCTCTTGGGCCAGTGTTCTGGCCGAAGAATACATTAGGTAAGGTTGTTGCCCAAACTGGTAGTTCTGGCTTTCATACGAATTGATATTTTCTATTATTTCACATGGTGTCTACCGGTCTCACAATTATGATACACAATCACATCTTCTGTAATAGAGTCTCTCCTTGCACTGTATCAAATACTAATTCCAATAAGATTAGCTCTACCAGTGTTGTTGTTTTTAGTCTGGGAAATCAGTTAAATCACCGAAGAAAGACGCAACGTTAGCCTGTTGCTGTCCCATTTTCCACTAATATTTTAAACTAATCTTTCCTTAAAAATTTGTGTATATCAGCATAGCAGACTTCAAGGTCTGTACACATTCCAAAGACTTTCACCACCATTTAAAATACTGTGTTTGTTATTCTCCAGCCATCTGGTGCCATTCACAAGTGTATTAAAAGCCCTTGAAACAAGACCTGCAGCTTTATTTCTTTCAGTGTTCTACACTGAAGAATATCTAGTTCGCCCAGTCTAAGCATATTCAGCTCTTCCAATTGTAGTTCCACCTTGGTTAATTTCCATTCCCAAATTATTATTCCATAGTCATTTTGCCTTCATCTCTGTATTAAACAGCTTTATTCGAATTGTTATCACTCCCAACTTGATAAATCCTGTCCTGAATAGGATATGATATTAGATTACATTATAGTAGGAATTTCTCATAATTATGCAGCCATTAATTACACTCTGCAAAATGTTATCTAAAGCAATTTTGTAAGCTACCAGAAGAGACGTGAAACAGCTTTGCTGCAAACAATAAGGAAGACACCACAAGACCTTTTGTCTTCCTGAGTGTCATCTGCCAACAGAGTAAGTTCCTCTGTGATTCAGGTAAGCGAAGCTTAGGTGGCCGATACCACAAGGAACTACACCATCCAGCAAATGTGTCATAACTGCAGCAGTTCTCCAGTTATGTTTTGCATAGGTACATCTATGTATCAGATATCTTCATCTGCCTACAGCTATCATGTCACATAACTGTGCTCAAGTCACTATATTCGGGGAGACTCTTGGCAACATCTGCTCATACTGTTTTCAGTTGCTTAGAATACAGCAGAGGCGTGTGGCTTTTTACTTGAGGACAGTATAGGTTTATTTAGTTACATACAGAGGTGAATCTTGTTACAGCTTCATTGTTACTAGCTTGGGTAAAACAGAGTATAGTCATACAGTTAAATACTCAACGTGAAGTTGGCATGTTAATTCTATGGTGTACACAGGATCTTATGCCATTCCCAAATTATATTATTAACAAAGATCCTCAGTTCTTTAACTGTGTTGAAAACCTAAAACACTTTGAATGTCAGCCACATCCTCTTTCACAACACTTTTACAACACACATTTATGAGGTTTTATATGCTATTTTGTGTTTCAATATAGAGGATTAGTAGAATCAGCTGTGTTGTATTTAATTACAAAGCTGATAACCTCAGAGGACTTGTCTGTGCAAAAGTTTCTCTCATAAGTAAATACCACACAGTGTATCAAGGAAAGAAATACCAGGTCACACTGAAAGCTAGAAAATAACTCCTGTCACAAAAGGAAAGATCCATCTCCTCCATTTTAAGGAGCTTCTTGATAAAGAAGTCTGTTCTTAACTGAGAAGACAGCTGATGATGAAAACTAGATAGGCCTCTGGATAAGCAGAACAAAACATGCAGGAATTTGTGAAGTCTGAGCTTTGAAGTCAGAAGTCAAAGATGGAAATCCTGTTCTTCAAAAAGGTAGAGTATGCACAAGAAAAAACAATAGTAAACACCATGCCAGAAAGAGTATGACACGCCATCAAGCTGTTTAAGATGGCTTGCAGGATTTCCCATGGAACGTGACTGAATGCCAAAACTTAATGCATTTTGTACAAAAACTATGGTAACTCCTTTCTCATCAGTTTATTTACTGATGAGTAATCAGTAAACAAAAAACCAGTAAATAAACTGATGAGAAAGGGATTTGGCTTGGCAGTAATGGCAACTCTATTGCCCTGCTAGTAAAACAGAAATAAAAATATCTTACAGGGAAAAAGAAAAATCTTACCAGACTGTATATTTTGACAGTTTGCTGCAACACTTTAAAGCAGTCAGTCTATTCTGCCGGGAGCTGGTGTCCCATTGAAAAGGAATGACAATGTTCCACCATGACAAAATCTCTAAACTTTCTGGGAAGATACTGGTTTTGCCATTTCAGCGGGTGTTGAACTGAATTCCCATAAACTGGAGTGGAATAAATAAGATCTGGTCTAATTCATGGTTCCGAAATAGGCTCTGCTTGGAACAGAACACAGGGATAACAGGGCTCAGTTCCTGGACTGGTAAAAGGCTGTTCAGTTGACAGATTATGTTAACAGCTTCTGTGCTGGGAAACTGGCAAAAGGCTGTAGGGAAACTCTTTGCTTTCATTCATATTTCATATATGTTATATATACACACAGAGAATACTGCATGTATTAGCCTGTAATTTTCTGTCATGATCATGGTCATCACACTATGTACATGAGTAGTCGTGGCTAAGAAGCGATATTTCAGATCTTATTTAGTAGTCTCCATTCTTGTATTCTGGCAAGGAGATCTGAGGAACATTACCTTACAATGTTAAGCAGTGTTCCCTCTCATACAGCAGATACCACTTCCAGTACAAATACATATGCTTACAGGTTTAATGTAAGCTGTCAGTAGGTGCTCAAGCATGAAAAGTTAACATTTGCTTTCTATCAGCATTCACGTGACCAGTGCTCAGTGGCTTGAGTGTTGGAGAAAAGTGAGTACAGAAGGTCCTTGACACCAGAGTAATAAAGCTTTTAAATTTAAAATAAAGCTTTACAGATGTTTTGGCATCTCTCCAATACCATTTAAAGCAAATAACAACAAAACCAAGCAAATACACAGGTAGTTAACTAATTAGAAATAATGTTTAGTTGCACCTCAGTTCAAAGCTTACTCATATGGTAGTTGACTGAAAGCCAAAAATAGCTGATGTTGCATACTGTGATACTGAGGACACTGCTCAGTAGCAGTCCCCCTAGAAAACACAGAAGGATCCAAGGCTGGTTCTATACTTGTTACAACTGCAGAATTTTAGGAGTGTATATAAAAACAAATGGGTGATCCAATAGTGGACTCAAAAGTCTCCTTCCATCATTCACAAATATATCCAATGTCAGATCAAATCTAACATTTAAGCCACAGAAACCCGAAATAAATCCCCATGTTGAACCAGCTTTCCTTTTCAATTGCTTAGAAATTTTTTATATTGCAAACTATTGAAAAAAGTTTTAACTTCTCAAACTGAATGCAAGAAGTTTTCAAAGTTCCAAAATGTTAAAAATTCAAAAAGGCATTCCAGGTTAGACTGGCAGCCAAATGTACAATGCAGGACTGTGAGCTGACTACGGGTACTCAGCTGGAAGTCTGAGAAGTTACAGTGAATACAGTTTTATAAACATTAGCTCACTGGCAGTCAAAAAAGGAAATGAAAGGCTAGAAACGTTGGAGCTGAAAGGGTAGTGGTCAATACTTCAAAGACTAATGGCGGCCGGTTATGAGGAACATTCCTCAGGGGCTACTACTTGGGCAGTATTGTTTAGCATCTTCACCAGTGACTAACTAAGAGCACAGCCTTGCAAGCTTCATAGATGACACCATACTGTGGGGAGCAGCTGATATGCTAGAAGGCAGGGCTGCTATTCAAGGATACCTCAGATAACTCAAGGCATGGGCCAACATGAGCCCCATGAAATTGAAAGACAATGCAAATTCTGAAAAGAAATATCCCATGCAAAAATACAGGCTGGGAACCATTTGACTAGAACTCAGCTCCACAGAAAGCGAACTGGGGGGTCAAGTTTAAATGAGTTCCTGTGGCAAAGAAGGTCAACCACCTACTGGTCTGAGTTAGCAAGAACGTAGCCAGCAGGTCAACGGAAGGTGCTCAGCACTTGAGAGGCTACACCTGGAGTACTGTGTCCAGTTTTTGGTACTCCAGTATTACAGAGATTAACAAACTCCTGAGAGTCCAGAAGAAGGGCCCTAATACAGTTAGCACCTGGATCACATGATATAGAAGAGGCCGAAGGAACAGTATTTAGCCAGAAGAGAAGGCTAGGGTGGGATCTAATTGCAGTCTTCCATGATGTAAAAAAAGGTCATAGAGAACAGCAAATCAAACTTCCCAAAGCAAAAGGATAACTCTTCCCAAAGCAAAAGGATAACTCTTCCCAAAGCAAAAGGATAAGATGCAATAATCACCAATTGCAATAATGGAAATTAATGTTAGATACGAAGAAAAAAAAATAATGCAGTGGCTGCAGTTAAGCACCAGAACAGGCACCCAGCGTGCCTGTGGAATCTGTGTCTTGGGAAATTTTCACAAGTCAGCTAGATAAGGCCCTGAACAACCTGATCTGACCTTGAAGTAAGTGCAGCTTTGAGCAGGATGCTGCATTGGATGACTCCAGATGTCCTTTCCAGACTCAGTTTTTCTGCAATAACATGAACTAGCAGGAAAAGACAAATGACCACATCAAAAAACATCATTACTCCACCACATAAATTAAATATTTACTTATTCCTCAATTACAGTGTGCTGTTTGGCTCCCAATCTCAACAAGGATATTTTAGAACTAAAAATAGTTCGTTCCATAGAGAAAGTGACTGATTACATTAGGAGTCTTCAGCCTGAAAGATAGAGTGTTTAGAAGGTAGTATGATAGGGTTACAACATCATGAGTGGCATGAAAAAAAGTGGATAGGAATAATTTGTTCACTTTTTCTTAACACAAGTACGAGGGACTACCAAAGCTAGAAAAAGTTTAAAAAACCCCAGAACAAAACAGAAGCTTGTTCTTCATACAATGGATGGTAGACCAGCTGAATGTTTCTCAAGCAAGGCCACACCTACACTTAAAAAAAGAAATACACTGTGAGTTACTAAACAAACGCACAGCATGAATTCTGAGCTGAAAAACAGAGTCTAGGAGAAAGCTGGGTTATAAGTATCATGTGCGTTTTCCCTGTTCTTATTCTATGCTGGGGTTTATTACCACTGTTGAATAAAGGATACTAGGCTAGATAGCTCCTTGGCCTTAAACAGTGCTGTCATTCTTATGATAATATCTTGCAAAGTTCCGAACCCTGTGTTGGCCATCCAATCACAGCTCTGCAACTTTTGAGTTTCAGTCATCACTAAAAAGAATTATCTTCATATTATGGTCAGAGTCCTTTGAGTTCTTCATGAGAGATTCCAGTAACACACCCATATGCACAAGAGCTGGACATCTTACATAGAACCTAAGACACAGGTAGTATATTGGCACCATGTTCTGTGATATCAGACCATTATCATCTATTTATATAAATATTTTTATATGACAGAAATACATATGAAAAAGAACGTGAAATACCAGAAGATGCAGCCACATGAATAAGTTTGATAGAGAGATGCTGATTTATATAAGACAGAAATCTGAGTCACGATTTAGATCAATAAACCTACCACGGATTTATAGTAGATGCTCTGCCACAGCAGTAAAAATTACAATAGAGCATGTACCCAACAAACCTTTTACATAGACAGATGACGAAACATGAAGCAAGTAAAAAAGATCACACTGAGTACTGAATGTGTGCAAAACCAGAGCTCATGTCAGTTGTGTTAATATGCAACTGTTGCCACTTTTATTTTACATTATAGAGCGATCAGGCGAAGTTGTTTGTTATAGATGAATAGAGTTGATTATTGTTGATTACAGATGCACTAATTAACTCAGTTTTATTTGTTCCAAAACTCTATTAATAATCAATTCTCAAAGATTTGGGCAGCCATGTGCAATCTGACATAGTTTCAATCACCATCATAAGAAAATGTGGCAGTCCGTTCAGAGAATAATGAAGAGGCAGGGAAAAAGCCCAAGGAAAAACAAAACTTTGGCAGAGAATAAGTGCACCTAAAATAGGCCACTTTTCAATCTAAGCAGCTTGCTAATCACCTTAACCATCCTGACAATTTAGACAACGAGGATTTAGAGTTCAGTCCATAAAACAATATTTAAATGAGAGGTGCAAAACTGTGCCAGAGCTCCTTTATACATGAGCCAGGGAGGCCATGCTTGTGCTCTGTTGAAAAAAATTTTTAAAAGTTGCCCAGACATATACTGTTCTGGCTTAAGTGAGCAAAAGTTGCCACTGAAAATCAATCGTAAGTCTGGAAACACCTTTTTTTTTATCTGTAAAAGTACAGATAACATACGCACAGTCGGGAGTTAAACAGGGAATGATTACTTTGCTGTTATATGGTAGTTTTGGTTATGCCAGCATTTACTTTTCAAACACTCATGAGCCAGAGACTTACAATAGACCATAAACATTCTCTCTAACCTGAGACTAAGCTCTATCTTGAGATCTTATCTCTTTCACCAATTCTGGACAAACACACACACAAACTGTTCAGTTATGCATGTCTGAAGAGAAAAAGAAGTTTGTTGCACTGAAAAGCTTTTAAAGATTTTTATCTTGGAAAAGAAATAGTTCTGGCATGAAAAAAAGGCCCTTGGCAATACATTAGTCCATAGTCTGCTCTACTATCTGTTAGCATTTCCAAAGAGAAGCAGTCTAGTTAAGCTACTGAGATTTCTATAATCACAGTAACATTTTCATCTCAAATCTTACAGGGGAATTTCACAACCCAGGGTAGACATAGTAATTTATTACTCTAAAAAATTTTTATTTTTTTTTTAAGCTGCCTGTGCAGAGATGTGCATGAACACTCATTTCCACTATACCAAACCTAGGTATTCCGACTCAGAATTTAGTAAACCAAATACAGTTTGACCTAGTGTTCATGACAGCAAAAGTTCTAAGCCAGATACAAAGTGAATAAGCTGATACTGTAAAGATCCTTGAAATAAGTAAATCCAAGGAAGCAAATGGCAATGATTTAACTGCATATTTACTGCACGTTGTCTTGATTTGGTTTTCACACTAGTTTGACCCAGGTATAACTCTATGTACTGCAACAGATCTGCACTAGGCCTTGTGAAGTCAACTTCGCTTCTGCAGTACCCTTTTATTCTCCAGGATATCACATGGGAGAAACAAAACACAATGAAATAAAACATTATGCAAAATCCTTCCATCTCTCAATCACCTTCAGGACCACGTTCTCAATCTGACGAACTCTATTTAAAGTATATCTTCTTTAATGAAATCACATCAAAATAAAAGCAGGTACACAAGAGACAATAAGCAGTAAATGCAGCTGATGTTAAGCTAGTCATGGGACACAAGGCTGAAGAATCTCACTAAATTAACAGCAAGAGCCCAGTGAATGTAATGGGTAAAATCACGTGGAAGATATGGAAGGCACAGAAATCTGTGTCTACTGGACAACTTACTAAGTTAACTCTGTTTAATAATGAAAGTCATTTAGAGTATGGAGCAGGCTGCTTGAGCAAGAGACCTCACTAAGTCTGTCTGTTCTTTCACATGTCTAGCCTCTCCCTAAACTATGCCCCTTCATCCACTTTCTTCATTCACAGCTGAGAGGCAAATTAATTATTAGGCAAGTGAACAAAAGTCCCTGACAGTTTGTTTGTCATGTCATTGTCCTTAATGTATACAATCTTGGGGTCTGGGGAAAGACCTCTGAAATCCGTGAACCCATTCACATTCTTAAGATGAACTATGTACGCGCTTTACTGTATAGGGCCATATTTTTGGGCACCTTCGAAGGCTTCAGCCACAGAACAGTGAGGCAAAATAACACAGAGGATGTAAGATGACAAAAGATGCTCTGGGCAGACTAGAAAAACGTACCTACACCAATGCGTTACACTTTCAGAAAACACAAACACAAGGTGAAAGCATATTTAGGAAAGAGGCGAGAAACAGATACTCTAAGACACTTCCCCTTCACCTCCCACTGCTATACCTGTAAGCCACTCAACTTCATTTACATTCTTTAAAACAGCTATGAGAAGTCCTGGACGTTCTGAAATTCCCACAGGAGAAAAAAGAGAGCATTTCCAAGCATTTTCTTTGCAAAATGGATGCAGAATAATTCTTCTTTTAGTAATGGCTGATGTAGGCAGCCCTTGAACTTTCAAGGAGGTGCTAGAAAAGACCCTGCTGCATCTTCATCACAATTACAGCAAGAAGAATGGCTAAAGAAAACAGGAAACTTTGCTTTCACATTATCATGATTCCGTGCCTTTTCACATGAGAGGACAGCATAGATACCTGTGTGACTTCCACTGGTTCACAGACTTACTGACCTGAATCTTTTTCCCAGCCTACAGATGCTAGTCCTTTTAGTTTCACTCAGTCTTAAGGTAATTATGAGCAGCTGGTGGTATGTCCAGCCAGCCCTGCAATTTCTGACAATCATTAAAATTTCTATAAGCAAACAAATGTGTATCTATTGTGATCCCAGTATTCATGGGCTCTGAATGTCATTCAGCCTCTATGAACTATAATAAATAGTAAGAACAAATAGCAACCAACAATGCAATGCTACAGAGACTAAAGAGGAATTTTGACATAGAAGCCAAATAGGTGCCAAACATCATTCAGACACTAAACAGGAACTGGTGGTCCCTGTATGGATCAGAGCCTAACCATCCCCAAAACACTCTTTTCAGTGGTGCCCAGTGACAGGACAAGGGGCAATGGGCACAAACTGAGGCACAGGAAGTTCCCCCTGAACATGAGGAAGAGCTTCTTCCCTCTGAGGGTGACGGAGCACTGGAACAGGCTGCCCATGGAGGTTGTGGAGTCTCCTTCTCTGAAGATATTCAAGAACCGCCTGGACAAGGTCCTGTGCAGCCTGCTGTAGGTGACCCTGCTTCGGCAGGGGGGTTGGACTAGATGACCCACAGAGGTCCCTTCCAACCCCTACTATTCTGTGATTCTGTGATTCTGTGAATGCAGCTCTCAACAGAGAGCATTTTAAAACTGGAAAAGAGAAAAAACACTGTGTCAACTGTGACTGTAGGGCAGTTTAGACAAGGAAATGTAATCACTTGTAAATCTGGCTGGAATACCAGGATGAAATGCCTCAGCGTTTACAAAGAATGCCAGTGGATCCACATGGACAGAGTTCCATCAGAGGCCTTGTTTCACATGTGTTCATCAGCATACAGAAAGGCAGTGAAGAAGAAATGCACATGTAATTACTTGCAACCACTCATTTCAGTGATTTAGATAACAAAACATTTACCTGAAAAACTAATAGCAATGCACAAATGTATTGGTGCATAACCTTATCTGAAACAACTGATTTTTACTGAAGATTCAGTCCATCATTGTACCAATGGTCAGGGTTAGAATCTTATATCTTCCCAAGGTAATCTTTCCTTATACTTTCTTTGAGTTTCAAAAGTTGCTGCCAGAACATTCCATGCAAAATTTGGAAATCAAAGAACAGTATTTTTGGTGTTTTTATAAAAATCAAAAAACAGCTTTACAATAAAGGTTACACTTTATCTGTCTGCCACACTGCAGCAGAGATTTTGAGGACTGTCAGATAAACCATCTGATTCCCCCCACCCTCAGTAATGGTTTATTATACATTCTTGTCTAGCATGAAATAATTCTGTGAAAAATAAACCAAGCCTGAATCTTATTTGGGTTACAGAAAGGTCTGAATCATTTATAACTGAATTAATTGCTAGAAAGGCTTACGAGCAGCGAATTAGTAATATTTGTATTTGGATCTGCCAGTTGGCCCAGAGCTGAAAATGAATATTAGTTTCAACATAAAGACTGTAGTGTTCATGGATAAAAAACATTCAATCAAAATCAAGAATATCCTTGAGAATTACTGTCTTGAATGGAACATGCCTGATAACTGGCCAGATAATTCTATTAGCCAAAACCGCCCAAGATATTTCCCAACTGCTGATTCAAAAACTGATTCTGAATTCCTCATACAACAGCCTCAAGTCTTGCTTTTTGGTTGCACTCTCTATAAAGTCCCGAAAGAGTGGAAGGAAAAAATAGTGCCACACACGAAACCTGTACAGATGCCAGCAAACTGTTCATTTGTGTCCATTAGATTTCCACATGCCTTTTGAAGACTTCATTTTCCCCATTTGACATTCCACTTTTCCACAAGCAGTAAATGAGTTTCAAACTAATTTGAATTATCTTGAGAATTCTAAGTAAATTCTGCAAATCACCAGTTAACAAAAGCAATATAGCAATGCCCTGCATCTGATGTCCTGCAGAACTATCCTCTCAAAGGCTATGAAGGAAAACACCGTACATGTTCAGCCACCACTGCTTACAAGATGGAAACATGGGCTGGGACATGGCTATGCCACAGATAATGGCTTCTGGGGGGACAGTATCACTCTTCAGTTCTCCTTTCCTCCACATCTTCTTCTCAAGTTGAATGCACTCCAGCAGAATGGGGCACCAGAGGAAATCCTGCAATTTCTGGAAAAGGAATGTAGTTTTGAGGTTCTTTATGACCAAGCAAAGACTGCTCCCTGGGAATCTTGTATTTCCTTTGACTTGCCATCCTCCCACCACCCAAGTCTGACAAGACTCAGCCTAAAATTAAATATGAGAAGAGAAATAAAGAGATGGAGAAACACAGAAAGAAGCTACGACAAAATAAAAGGGAAAGAGTAAACATTGACAAAAGCATTCCGTACAATCAGAAACTTGTGTGCTAGGCAAGCATCTCTTAAGAACTTATTCTGTAGCTCCTGGTCAGAATATGTATTTCGTGAGTTATGGCAACTTCTAAATTTTTCCCTTAATAGGGAAAAGTAAATAATTGTATAACATGTCAAGGCACAATTCTGGGCTGTCCTCAAGGCACTCACACTCCCGAACTGTGTGTTTTTTCCTCTTTCTTGAACGATTTTTAACAGTGAGCTGTATTTTAAATTTCTATGCTTTTTACTACAGCCTGTACTCTCTTTTAGGTTACAAATTTGAGAAGATGTATAGCCAAAGGGTTTTTCAGAAATTCGAAGTAACATATTTTGCCCATGAAGAATGCATTCACACTTTCTTGAAGTAAATTACAACAAAATCCTATATAATTAGAGCATCAGCTTTAACGTATTTGTACCGGTAAGGAATGCTGGAAAAGGAAGACAGTAGAACATTGTGTAATGCTTAGAGGAGTATTTGAAAGCTGTTAAGTTAAGCATCATTTAAAACAGATTGTAATTAAGGATTTTCCTTTTTTTTATTGCATATTAAGGTCTCTAAGAGTCTAACTTCCATAAATAGTCAAGAATAAACTACATTCAGACCTACATATAAGCACATTTCTTGGCACAGACAAATGAAAACTGTGATTGCTGACATCTCTTTGAAGGAAGACTTTCCTCTTTTTTTTTTTTTTCATCCCAGCCCTTGTTTTATTTATATGGCTCTGCACACTTTTTTTATTTTTAATTATCGTAAGGAAAAGAAGTGGTGGAGGGAAAGAGATCTTTGTTTTCCAACTGAGACAGTGAAATACATTCCAAAGCTGCTTTTGTTTTTAATTTACAGAAGCCCTCATGTCTAATCTACTAAGCGAGCAAATAATCTGTTTGCCAGGTTTTACATGAGAGTCATGAAAATGCATACAATTGCTGACTTTATTCTTTTTTAGGATACGGATTCATTCTCTGCTATAAACTTCAAAAGATCCTTTTGGAGAACTTTTCACAATGAATTTATTTTTAACTGTGCATTTTGTTTCCCAGGAGTTTTTTAATTTTTACCCAGTTATTTAAGTATCTTTGGCTTTCTTTTCCTTAATAACAACAAAAGCAGTGTGTTTGCCTGTTTGAAAGATAAGATAGCTAGGTGTGTACCCTCACTCATGAAAGCAGCTGTTTAAAAGCAAAAAGGAGGTTATCGAGAAATCTGTTCCTCTCTGAAAAAAGGTACAGAGCAGATGAGCACTGCCACATATTTCCATACACAGGAAAAATTACAATTTTCATCCTTCTGTTCTTTTAGAATAACCCTATATCCTACTCTTCCTAATATTAAGGTGAATCTCAGTATTTAAAAATTTAATATGTATCCTGAGATCCACTAAGAAACTCCATGAGATTATGGGAGAACAAGTCGAGAGAGCAGGACAGCAACACAAAAATATAGTGTTCTCTACACTGCTGTAAATATCTTATGAGAAATTCACATGTGCACGCAAGGCAGAAACACTGCTTTGCAGTGAGATTTTTGGATGGTATGATCTACCACAAGGAAATTTCTTCTAGTGTGGAGGAGTACAACACCACATTTTATTTACTTCCCTCCTCTCCATTCTGATACATCTCCTCCACTAGACAACTATAATTCCAGCACAGCAGTATCAATGAACTTGAAGGATGGAAAGAGAACTACTGAGCTATCTGCCAGCTTCCCCAAAGTTGAGTTTTGCTGGGATTCTCACAGGCGATGCCAAGGCTCAGAACGCACTGCATTCCTCTGGAGATACTCATTTGTCCCTCTCCTTCTCTTAAAAGATATGGGGCTTGAACTACACTGAAGCTAATAATACAACTAGTATAGGTTTTGTCTTAAAATGGCCCATTTATTGATGTCTTAATTAAGGGCATTCAAACTGTACTTACAAGTGGAACTTACATTGGAGAGAAAAAGGATCAGGATGAAAAATGTTCCAGGCAGGAAATTCTTCCCCTCCAAAATATGCATCTTACCTTCCATACAGTTACTCCATACAAAGGTACTAACCAACCCTTTCCACTTCATGCACATTCCCAGACCACTGTGCTGAATGCTACAAAGATCCTGGCTATATGACTTTAGATAGACTAAAGCAAAGAAAATGAACAAGGAAAGGCAAAGAGACTTCAAATTGACATAAACCAATGGCTGAGACAACCTTTTAAATATGCTAGACAAGGGAACAAGAACTTGGGGGAAGTGCAGAAGTATTACTAACAATTGAATTGAGCTCACATTTATTTTATTTGTAAATAGATACGAAGGATGTTCAGACTCCCAGCCTTTGGGAGGTAGTCTGTAATTTACATCAATTAAAGGTATCCATTATCTACCAGCTGTTGGTGAAAGGCTTTGGCCAAAGCTCTTACTGCAGAATTGTGGATGTAGCCAAATACAGCATTCTTCAGTTCAAAACAAATAAACTTTTAGGCATTTGTTTAAATTTCTTCAAAGATACACTAGTAAATAGAACTTCACAGTGAGGTGTTGATTTTAGACACATTGCAGAGTGAGCAGATGATAATCTCAGCATTTAATTATATGACTATGAATTCTCATTTCATTCAAGGGGCTTATTTTACCAAATACCTCCCATTTACTTTATTCATGTTGAGTTCTGTATTACTATACAAGTCAACCCACCCTCATGCTAGTCAGAAAATAAAGAGATATTCTGTGCTAGTGAGTTTCAGAATTTTTAGATTTTCATATTTTTTAAACCATCATAATGGACGCAGATTTTAAAATTTTGTTAACCAATTTCCTAAGAAAAACCAACCCACCATGCAAAATCAGAATTTTTTTCTTAATTTGTCTACTTACGCTACATACACAAGTCCCTTTTACTCAAAGAGATTTATAATCTGTATTCACTGGGTCCTTCTTGCAGAACCAACAGTGCTCCTTCACAAAGTAATTTCTTTCTCAAATCTCGATCTCTCAAATACCTTCCTCAACCCTCTTGACTGAAATAAGGAGATGCAAATTCCTCCTCAGATCTACACATTGTGGTGGAGGAAAAACCCCATTCGAGGTAACTTGCACCTAGGAGAGCATGGAGTCAGAATGTGAGCTTAGGTATCTACCCTCCTTTTCCTGTGTAGCTTACCTCCACAGCAGAGCAGCCTCAAACAATGTTGACATCTCTGGTATAAGAATAAGTCACCAAAAAATTCTCTTAATGAAGGAGAACTGTGGCACAGGGAGAGTCAAGCTACGGGTTTAAACATGAACAACTCAAATTTGTGGTGTTGACACCATTCCCCATAAGCACTATGATAACTGATAAAACTTGCATTGTCCTCCAATTCCCCTCCATTGCATCCTTCAGCCAATGTAGTGTAGTAAAATTAGGTGAAATGATTACAAAAAATTGGTTTGCAGAAAAAAAGAGTTTTCTATCATATGCTGCCATTAATGATGCATTTTCCAGTGTTCAGCAGCTCCCAGGCCACACTTACATCCAAGGACAGTTTAAGAAACTAATGCAGCCTCCCCCCTCCCACCCACTGCTCCTGGTCAGGCTGCTGTGCCTTTCATTTAATATTTTTTTTTTTGTCTCCTGCCTTTACATACCCCTCGAGGCACATGTTCTCCAAAGTGAGAACCATTCAAATATAGTTTACATTACCCCACAGAACATTGTAAAGAGGCAAGAAAATTGTCAAGCAAGGTGACAAGATTCACACCAAAAATCATTTTGTAAACTCCCTGAGATGTTGCCACAACAAACCCAGAGGAAGAATTCTACTTCCTCAGCAGCCAATAATGGAGAAGGTGACAGGAGAGCAGAAAGGGAAAACGAAGACTCCCACATGCACTTGGGATGCTTTTCAGATCCTCAGCTTTGTCTATACTTAGGCCCCTAGATGATTTATGATCACTAGTCTCTATTGCCAGTGCAACTGTTCACTTCAATTCTGCATGTTCCTTGATGGGTTGGTTACATTTTCACAGATGCTATCATCACACTTTAACTGTAATAATCATCTGTTTGAATTGTGCTGTTATGACACTATGCTGCCAGCCAGCTCTTCTGCATTGAAATGTCCAATGCTGATGAACAGTGCAACTGTCTGAAATCAAACCTAGAAACTCCTTTCTTAAAATTGTTCTTAACGGAGCATTGTTTTGTAGGGACTGATTATTCCTAAGACCTGATGAGATGAAACATGATGGAAAGAAAAGTGACCAACAAAGTGGCAAATGGACAGATGATTGCAAGCTTAACAAATTCCCACTTACTAGATGAACTGTATTAATGGACCACAGTATACTTCTGATTCACTGCTACTGCAAAGGAAAGTAGATTACTTTAAACCGGCTGTTAGTTTGAATCATGACATTCTAATACATAATACCTCTTATCCTGGAATTACAGTAGGTTAGAAGCATGCACACAAGAAAACAGCAGCAACACCTTAAGCTGTGAAAGCCCAATTACTTGCCTCTTCCCGTTCTCTAAATTTCTACCCCAATTTGTTGCAACCCCATGCTGGACCAAAATTTCCATTATCCTAAAAGCATTCATGGTTCTCATACGTGCTTTACACAAATAAACAGAAATAAAATGTCAAATTTTCACCTGTAAATTGGCATCCACAGCAGTCAATGAGACTAGATCAACAGCACTGTTTCTGCTTGTAAGACGAGACCAAGGGGCACATGCCTGCATCTGTGCTCAGGGCTAGTCTTTCCAGTCTTCCAGACCTATTTGTCCAAGCCACCTACCACAACGGTGTAGTCTTCTCCCTCCTTGTGCACCAAATTGCATTTGCAAAGAGAATCCAGGTGCAGGAGGGGACTACGCATCGCACTGCATTCTGACTCCCAGTTAAGCTGGGAATGCCTGTGTACTGGAGCACAAACACAGCCAGCAGTATCTTGAAAAAAGCTAGCCAATATATTCAAGGCTTTGGCGTTTCTCAACAGATAGGAGAGACTGCCAGATCAGGCTGAAAATTAAGACATTTAGCTCTACAGAAAATACAGCAGGCACAGGAGATGGTAGATCACGCAATTTCTGTTGCTTTATTTTACCATGACCTATTTCACTCTGAGGTCCCAAACTTTGATGTAAGCCACTCCCATGCTCGGCACTGTATTTTATTTTGACTGCTCCACTAACTGACAATGTTTAAATAAAACCAATCTCCTCCAAGTATGCACAGAAGTCCCAAAAATTATTTTAGAACAAGAAACTGGATACAACGGCCTCAAGGTTAAGGAAGAGTTGTAATCGGGAAGGATAGTTTCATTCAGGTAGCATCTAACATTTTAGAAGATCAAGTAAAAAGCCAAAGTTGGCTGCAGCACTCAAGCTCTTCCACCAGAATGGATTTCCACCTGATATTAGGAATTCAGTGCATGCTCCTCCCCTCCAATGACTCATGAGAAGAGTTGGACTCCCCTTTACCTCTCCTTCACTGGCACGGATGCTCCTGCTAAGCCAAAGTAATGCTGCGTCACATGAGGCAGCACATGAGTAGAGAAAGGAAAGGGATTAGAACACAGATATGAGGCTTTTCATTAGAAGAAACCCACAGGGACACATGCAGGAGGTACTCTAATCCCTGCACCCAGCTGCAGAATAAAGCATATCAGGCACAAATACTTCTGTGTCTACTAGAGTGCAATCAAAAAAGAACTGTACTTGTGAGATTAGACCAGAGAGGACAGACTACCTTGGGAACCAATGACAATAAACATCAGCTAACCAAAAAATTTAGTACTTTTTTTTTTAGCTTTTTATTCACTCTTCACTCAGGATACTATTTAAAAAAATAAAAAATCTTACTTCCCATGGCATGTTTATTAGCTTAGATCAGTTTAACTAACTGATCATGCTTTCACTGTTTCTGAAACACAGAAGTTATTGTTTAGTGACTTTTTTAGAAATATATTCTTAACATATTTACATATTTCTGTAAGAATATGTTTTTTCATAGCAATTAATATTTCAAAAACGTACAGTAGCTTGAAATCCTGTTTAAATCACAGAATGTGTAGCATGTGGACAGTGGCAGGACAAACTCCTCCATGCTGCTCTCACCTGCTGTTTACCATTCCATGTTTTCAGATGCTGGTTTCTCCACCAAAGCTATAATGCAAGTGACACTTCTGAGAAGTTCGTGGTTCTGCACAAACTGTTAAATGTTCACAATCACTAGCACAAAGTTACTGAGGATCCTATTCCGCTATGTGAAAACTCATCCTGGGTGAGTCAAAGAGCTGTCCCATCTGGACTTGGACTGAAACTACTGAATTATGAATATGAACAAATGGCTATGAATTATTACAGTGAGCAACACCAAAGAGCCTAGAAAGTAAGCAAATGATGCAGGTACTACACAACATAAGGCAAACAATATAAGCTGAACACTGTAAGATGAAGAATTAATCAGCTTCTCACAATATTTTCCTCATTTTAATTGTTGCTGCCTTTTTAATCTTATGAAAGTTTTAGGGGCATGATGCTCTGTGACACTTCATGGGAAGCCAATTCTTTTTTTAGCTAGGATAAGAATGGCACTGCTGTGCAACCACTTTGTGGCCCATGTGAAAACATCTAAGCAAGGCACAGAGGGATCAGTCTTCCTGCTTTTAAACACCACTCTCATTAACAAAAGCATCTGGAGCTAGTCTGGTACTAAAATACACCCATAGGGAGATCACACTGCCTACGTGGCACTAAGTAAATAGTTCTATATCACATTTGTTTCAGAGCTGACAAAAAAAAAAAAAAACAACAAAAAAACCAACCCACACTTAAATCCCTCTTCCCTTACCCTCAGCTATGAGCCACCGTCATATCAGTGGTACCATTACAACTGTTTAGTAAACTAGTTCACTGAAAAGATATGGCTTAAAGTAGCTGGGTTGAGATGGAGATGGGACACTTGCTTTGTTTGTTTCTTTAACTGAGGATAGTTCATTAATCCAGATTACAGCATGGTCACACAGAGATGCATAGACACAAGTAAGAGAGCAGCATACAGCAATGTCAGGGCATGAATTTAAGTCTGTTTTGACACTGAAGTAAGCCCATCAAGGAACCACACTTCCCACACACCCTAAGGAGAGGCTAAGGGGTTGTAGGAGCAGTCTGGATACTAAGAAAAACAGAACATTGCATTTTTATAAAATCTATTTACTTAGCACTTATAACACTTTACACACTACATCAAAATATGCAGGACACTACACTGGAGCACACTCACAAATTTGACAGTATAACTAATAGCAGGACCCAATAATTGAGTCCTCCAAAGTGTAGACAGGGAAACAGAGTACAGAGGAATTAAGTTTCTTGGAAACAGAAACACAGCAAATGACAAAACCATTCTTGCAGGCAATCCCAAATTCCTAGTAAGTAAAGAGGTGAAGCCCTAAATTATTCTCTAAGAAAGTAAATTTACCAACCTCAGCCCTTGAGGATCTACTAATTATGTCCCTTGACTGCCTACCTACACCACAGCTCCAAGCCCCCTAGTACTACACACCCAAACTCACATTCCCTCCTTTACCCTCTTACCTCTCCTGCTCCATTATCCTACCTGTCATGTCTCCAAAGCAGGATCCTTTATCCTGGTATCCTTTCCTAACTCTGACTACCCCATCTACTCAGCATCTTTTCCTTTACCTCCCAACTCTCCTGAATTTATACAACATATGCAAGGAATTGTATCACATTATCTAGTGATAAATACTAGATAGCTTTTTTTTTTTCAGGACAGCCAAGGTGAGGTAGTCTGATATGAGAAGGCTACCCAGGCTAGTTTTCCAAGACTCCAGGCAATCACTTGGACTGCTAATGTCGAAGACAAAGCCTGTGTGTTAATGAAACTAGAAAATACTGCCTTGTCTCATGTGGTGAATTCCTGCTTTCCTAGGTCTTGGAATGAAGATTAGAGACTGTGTGGTCAGAACTGAAAGGTATAAAAACAAACACCCTTATACCAAGTACTTGTGACCCCAACCACTAAATCCAGGAGCTGTTTCCAAGTTCACCTTAGTGATGACACACTGATTTTCTTGGCTGCTGGGGGGGAGGAATACTTTCCAGCCCTCCCGTAACACACACACTCTTCTCTTGCTTGTTCCTCCATCACACATCTGAGAAATAGAGCCTGAATAGTAACTAAAGGCTTGGCATACTCAGTGGAGATTAAAGGCTGCATGTTCAAATAGGCATGAGCTTGGGTGGGTTGGTCAAATTCTCCCTACAGTTGTTTTATTCTGGGAATCCCACAATGGAGAAAAGAATTGTTTTGATATTTACATTCAAAGAGCACACTCATCTGAATATTTTCAATAGAAGATGATAGTGCTACTGATTTATACAGACTGTGTATAAACCTACACATGCATATGCACAAACATACATGCACGGCATATACATATGTATATGTAGAACTATCCGTAACAGAGGAGGAGATCCTTTCATTTTTCCTTTTGTGCTGCTCACTCCAGGAATCTATCCTTGATCTTGACAGAGCTGATAGTTTATAATGAATACTTTCATGGCTGGCATCAAGGAAACACCTGGGAGTAAGATTTGTTCACTGTGGGTTTGTGTATTGCTTTTTTAAACATAGTTACTGTGCTGTTTGCCTCTACTAAACATTTTTATTGTGTTTAAATATTTTATTGGTTCAGGCAAAAGCAAAGCAAAAGAAAACAAACAAGTAAACAAGAGGGTCTTCTGAGCTTCTGCAAGTGGAAAGAGACCCGGAAAGGATAAAGAAACTGGGCCAAAATCAGAAGATGTGCCATTGACTATACTACAAAATAGCTACACATGACATTTAATAGTGCCCCATTTTCCCTTTAGTTACCTAATTACATAGAAAGAGAGATATGGGAACATGGTGATAACTCTCAGGAAAGCCCTGACTCCTGTTTAAAGTACTTGCATGGTCCTTAGAATCTCGGCATTCACTTTCTATTATCTTCTTCTCCACAACAACCCTGTGAGATTGAGAATATATTATTCTCATCTAACAGAAAGGAACCGATGAATTAAGCAGCTAAATGATGTAGTGAGGGTGACACCAGGCATTTCTGGCAAAGCTCTAAGAATCTCACATAGAAGATACTAACATTTTGAAGTACAGCATATTTTGTTGCATCAGTTTAGTACAACTGATATTAATCTCAGAAAAAATATCAGAAGGAGGATAAAATACCAGATGTACCCACACAGTAAACAGAATATTTGAAGGAGAAATTTAGAGACACAATACCCCATTCATTCTATTTTACGGAACCAAGTCAGCACAGTCAGATAACACACACATTCTACATTGATGTGGTCAGACTTCCTTTGTCATTATGACATTCCTTCCTCCTTTCTTTCTGTGTATTTCTCTGCTTGAGATTTGAAACCTCCTTGAATCTAGATACTAGACTTAAAACTGTCTATTCCAAGAGTTCAACTATTTCCAATAACAACTGCTGTTCTAAGTAAGTTATAGAGATTAGAAATAGAACTAGCTGAAAAGGTATGATGTATTTTAGGTGATCTGTTTTCAAATGCTTTTGAATAGTTATGTAAACTGAATAGGAAAAAAAAAATTGAAGAATCAGATATCTCACAAAATCAAGAACATCTGTTCCACAGGTACAGACTTTGTTGTTCAATCTAAACAGAGAATTTGTAACCTACAGTTACAGCACTGGTTTGCTATCTTCTTTGTATGTATGAAAAAATAATGTTAAAACACACTCAGTGAGTCAGGTCTTATTCTGTCACCACATTGCACAAGTATAAATTCCATACAAGGCAGAAATCAGTTAAGAGTCAGTCCCTTGTTCACATGCAGATTAGCAGAAAGAGGCTATTTCAAGGCCACTGGAATGCCTATATGAAAGCCCTAGTGCTTACGCAGGCAACTTAAGAAAGCAGCTCTGGCATCTGTAGATCTCAACATCCCCTCACAGTCTACCACTCCAGCTGAGCATGGAGGGGAATAGCATTCTGTGGGATATTTAACAACTTTGTCAGCAACATGGACAGTGGGATTGAGTGCACCATAACCAAGTTTGCAGATGACACCAAGCTGTGTGGTGCACTCGACACGCTGGAGAGAAGGGATGCCATCCAGAGGGACCTGGCAAGCTCAAGAAGTGGGTCCATGTGAACCTCAGGAGGTTCAACAAGGCCAAGTGCAAGATTCTGCACATGCGTCGCGACAACTCCCAGTATCAATACAGGCTGGGGAATGAAGGGATTGAGAGCAGTCCTGCCAAGAAGGACTTGGGGATGTTGATCAACCAGAAGCTCAACATGACCCAGCAATGTGCGCTCGCAGCCCAGAAAGCCAACCACATCCTGGGCTGCATCAAAAGCAGCATGGCCAGCAGGTTGAGGGAGGGGATTCTGCCCCTCTGCTCCACTCTGGTGAGACCCCACCTGGAGTCCTTCATTCAGCTCTGGAGCCCTCAGCACAGGAAAGACATGGACCTGTTGGAGTGAGTCCAGAGGAGGGCCACAAAGATGATCAGAGGGATGGGGCACCTCTGCTATGAGGAAAGGCCGAGAGAGTTGGGGCTGTTCAGCTTGGAGAAGAGAAGGCTCCAGGGACACCTTACAGCAGCCTTCCAGTACCTGAGGGGGCCTACAAGAAAGCTGCAGAGGAATGGTTAATAAGGGCATGTAGTGAGGGTACCCCTTTAAAAAGGGTAATGGCTTTAAACTAAAAGAGGGTAGATTTAGACTAGATATAAGAAAGAAATTCTTTCCTATGAGGGTCGTGAGGCACTGGAACAAGTTTCCCAGAGAAGCTGTGGATGCCCCCTCCCTGGTGTTCAAGGCCAGGTTGGATGAGGCTTTGAGTAACCTGGTCTAGTGGAAACTGTCCCAGCCCATGGCAGCGGGGTTAGAACTAGATGATTCTATGATATTTTTACTTCCTGTGATACCCTGCATTTTAGTCTAGCCCATCTCTGGAAAGAAGCTTCACTGGAAGTTCAATCAATTCCACAGCTCCAAATGTGTTTTAAAACCAGCATACATGAAAAGGGGAATAAAGGGAAGCTTCTAATTCTGTCTCTTTATAAATAATTATGAAAATATGCGGATCAAAGCCTCTTCCTCTGCAAGTAAATTTCAAGCCTCCTGTAGGACTCAAAGGAAAAGTATAGAACTGATTTTATATTTTAGTTTGCATAAAGCACATGGTCTCACAACAGGCTTTTCCCTGATTTGTAGGGAACTGCTTCTGAAATGGAGCACAGTAGTCTAAACGGGGCCCTTCTCCTGCCTCCACAACAGGGAAAAAGGGTATCAGGAATATAACAAACATTCAAACTATCTCTGTCATTACCTTAAGAACGAGCTCTAGCTACCTTGTGCATGTGAAAAGTATACTTAGTGAGAAACGACCTTAGGTTAAACATAACCTCCTGAGCTCTCCTTGCTAAAGCAAACATCAGACAGCCTGATATCTGCCAAAGCCCTTTTGACCTCACAGTTATCAATCATACAGAACATCTGTTCCAAAACATTGGTTTTGCATCACAGCTCTTCCCAGTCACTGCCATTTCCCCTGCAGAAGAGTCGTTCTGTTGCTAAGGGACGGACCACAATGGAGAAGTTCGATGTTCAGTACTCAGCTGACCTAAAAAAGGCTTGTCAACAGATAAATACCTTTGACCAGAGATTCTCTTCCTAAACTCTGAGTTGCCCAGAACCCGAACAATCATATTAGCACAAGGCAGTGCCTTAGCTACCATGTCCATTTTCCTGAAGGTGAGCTCCTCAGCAAGGCATTCTGGCACAGGAAGAGGGCTGCATCAACGTGGATGTAACAGCTTCCAGGCCAGCACCAGGTAACATCTCCAGAGCAAAGAACGCAGGCTGAGGACCACGATGAACCTACCTAACTCAAAAAGTCTTATGACCTTTTCCTCCACCATCCTTTATCCTTCCTACTCACACACCTGTTCAGAAATCTGGGAGAAAAGTTATGTGTACAACATTTGCTTTTTATTCAGGATAAAGCTGCAGTGGCTACAGAGGTTTGAACTTTTGGGTGAAGTACTCTTTCCAGAAAGACAGAAGTAGTACCACAACAGGATAACCAGGAAAGGAACACAAAGAATTGATCTGGAAATACCTTGTTGGATGTGAGTCAGAAGCAAGAAAGAAAAGAAGATGAAAGAAAGTAATTAACTTAGACTTAATTAAGAAATTTCCTCTGCTTCGAAGAAGGGGAGTTTCTGCTACTAGGGAGAAGTTAGTTTTGAAAAATACCTGCACCTGTTCAGCAGTACTGCAAAAAGAGAACAGAATATTAAATTCTATTGAGCACCTCCCAACTTTCAAAACCTGTCCAGGTCCCTGGGAAAGCCACTGATAAGAACAGTTTTGTGTTGGCACGAAACTAGTGCATCTCTTACTACATCTACTCAAATGCCACATAACACCAAAAACTCCAATAACTAGCCAGGGACTTCACACAACTCAAAACAGGGTAATAGCATGCTTTGAATTTTGGTGCACACCAGTCCTTTCTTTTCACATTTATGGACATTTTTTTTGAGAAGAAAGAAATAACTAGGCGGGATCTCAGAAAGGGAATCACTTCTCTGGCACAGACTAGATGCACAATTTAAACAAATCATTTAATCTTTCTGAGTCTTAGTTCCCCAGCAGTAAACACCAGGCAGCAGTTTATTTATTCTGTTCTTTGTCTCATTTACACAGGTTGTTAATGCTGAAGGGCAGCGGCCATCTCCTATTATGGATTTGTGCAGTGTCTAATACAATAGAGATCTGAACACAGCAGGGCCTTTAAGAGCTATGTCATGCTTGAAGTACATTCAAAAGTATATTGTTCCACGTTACTATGTCTCCCAGAGCTTATTACAGTGAGAGCTAAATAAAGATTCATGATCACTGAGGATAATTTAGTGTCAGAAATGGAGGGGCCAAGAAAGGTATCTATTGATAATAGCCTGTCTTCCCTCCTTCCCCATGTAGATTACCAACAACACAGCATGTGAGCGAGGGAAGGTGAAACACAAGCCAAACCTGTCATTGATGAATAGATAATAGCAAAAAGCTACCAAGAAATCTCAGTCTAAGTTCTGCAGCCCTGAATCGCCTACAAAAAAAAAGTTTCCATAAATTGGCACTAATGAAGAACAATCCTCTTGCTTTATCCAGCAGGAAGAGACACCTTTTCTAAGGGAGAAATGCATGACAATCTAGAAATCCTATTAATAACATTAGAGTCCTGAACTTTAATGTATTAATGAATGGACGTGCACCCATGCTGTAATCATGAATTTCAGCATTGCCTTTGATGCTTCATTGGGCACAAAGCTCTTACAAAATGTTTGAAGTGTCTGGCTGTGTAATAATGATTTATAATTCTCTTGAACCAAAGCAAAATTTGCTAGTAAAAATCATTTTTGAAATAAAAAATAAATTGTAACTGGAGGGTCTGGGTTTGTTTCAAAAAGAGATCACCTACAAGCAGCAAATTATTTAAAAAGCCACTGGTTCTAGTGTTTTGAGATAGGCAACGTACAACTCAGAATTTCAAAGTAGTGTTAATTAAGATCAGTTTATTAAAATGTCAATCTTTTTAACCAAAAAAATCTGTACCATGAATACTAGCTGCAAGTTCCTTTATGTTCAACTTTTCATGAAGGAAATTATTTTTCCTCATACCACTTATTCAGCTTTATTCATTTTCCTACTCTTCCTTTTTTCCCCCCCCATCTCTTCTGTCAGGGTTTACTTATAGAATAAGTGGTCTTTGTATGTCTGTTACATCACTGCTTCTCCCCTCCCTCAGCAGTATCAGAAGGGTCTCTGAATTACATTAAAACAGGTGTGCTTGAATTGGGGGGAAAAAAAAACCACCTCAAAGTTTCATCAATTTTTTCTTCCTTTTTTCCTTTTTCAGCTCAGTCCATTGCCCATCAGTCAATAAAAATATTTTTTTACTTTAGAACAATGTGGATCAGGCTTGAATTTGAAATTAATTTCATAGCTTTATTATCATGAGTGCTTCCATTCCAAAACTTCTTTCTCAGAAAGTGCAAGGAAAAGGGATGGACAGAAATGAACCTGGCAAGAGTATGCCCTTATCTCAAAACAGTTATTTTTGCAAAAACTTTTAGCAGAACAGTCCACTACTAAAAAAAAAAAAATCTGTCAAGGAAAAAGAATGGACATGCTACAGCTGGAGACATCCCCTGGTATTCCTCTCAGAACCTTGGAGCCAAAGATGGTGGGGGGGGGTTGTTGGAAAAACAACTTAACTTCCATCAAGTTCTTTAAAGTCCTCACACCAAATAAGGGGGTTTATTTATTTTTCTAAATATTGTCATTCCTTCTTTGAAAACATAGTGGCTGTGAAAAGTGTTATTTAGTCAGACGATTAACTGCTTAAGGTGCAGAAGGACAACAGCTTTTCTCCCCCTTAAGACTCAGGATATTATTATGTATGTTTGAGAAACACACTTATAAACAGAGCAAACATCATCCCCTTTATTCATTTTTGTCTTTTCTTCCTTGATTCTTTTCCTGAAGAAAAAAATGAAAGAACAGGATTCCACTGCTTAGTTACATGTTTATTTTAGCCCCATCAGCTCCTCGTTCCACTTGTTCCTGTTATTAGCACAAACTCTGAACCTGTCTTAGAGTTCCCCTATGAGGACCCACACAAATTCACTAGAACTACAAGCTAACACTTGTCAACTCCTCTATCCACTATAAAATAGTACAAAGGCCTTGACATGATATCCTGTACTGGCAATGGGAATCTCGTTGTTGATTTTAGCAGAACCCCCATTTTCATGAATCAAATATATGTATGCTGCAGCATATTAAATTATGTCCTGTAATACAAAGAGACTTCCCTTTTTTCATCATCTGCAAATACAGGTTTCAAATGAAATACTGTGAAAAGAAAATACAATAGACCTGTAACCCTCTACAGCACTAACCACCGACTTCTGTCCCCCAGAAAACAAACCTATTAATCAACAAGGTGAGCCATAGCACGCCTTTCAGTTTTTCATCCAAATGAACAGAAAGATTTCATGAAATCATAAACACACCAGTCCTGTCATCTGGTAGAATAGTAACTGATTCAACGTGCTCTTAACCTCATTGATCTCTGATGCACAATTTGATACAGCAAACATCCCCCCAGTAAATTCCTCATATGTCGAGCCTTAAAGCGGAATAACCAATATAACTTTTAGAGAAGGCTATGAAGGGCTACTTCCAGACAAATGAAGAAACCCTTTTAAGGAGTAAGGGAATAGTCACACTTGGTGCTAACATGTTAACTCAGACAAGATTGCAAAGTTGTTTGCCAGTATGGCTACAGTTATTGCTTTCAACAAAGCCACTTTGAGTTATTTAAGTACAAAGTAATCCTCAAAAAACTATTTTATTTTTAAAATTTTCACTGTAAAAGGTTATTTTCATGAACAAGTACAAAAAAGTTGACCTGTCAATTACTCATATTTTCTGTATATATACACAATGTTCAATATATATGTTAATGTAGTATATATTATATATTAATGTTTATTATATTAAGCCTATATTATGCATATGTATAGAATATTTAAATTCTCTATTAAAAATCGGGTATGTATACCTACTGCTATAATGTCATGAACCAAAGCAGACTAGAGACACTCGTATCAAGTTCACCCAGGACTTTAATACAGCCTACTTTCCTCTAGAGGCAGACGCATCACTTTATTTAAAAGGTGGAACTGATGTCTTCATATCCTGTTCAATTACCAAAACCCAATCCCATTGGCCTTAACTGATCTTTATGTAAATTTATGTAAAATGGGTATTGCTGTACTTATCTTCCATACAGATTAGAATTTGTTTCTTTTGTATTTGAACCAGTCATTTTCAGGCACAGTAACTGTTTCCACCCAAATTTCTGATTTTCAGTCATGAATAAGCATCACAGCACAAGCTCCTACTCTGCTTCCCACAGAAGAACAAGGACTCTGGTAACCACTGGTTGAATCAAAGGAATTGATATATGACAGAAGGCACTAAGGAAATAGTCTTGGATCCATCGCTGCAAGGAAGTACAGTTCTCACTGTTGTTCTCTCATTTAAGGAACATACTGTTCTAGATCATAAGTTGTTCAATTAGCTCATTTTCTGACAGGCTTTTAGCTTGTAGAGGGAAGAATGCCTTCTCTGCCGATTTCCACCAGGTTTCCCTCTACAGACCCTGTTTGCTTGGGCATAGACAGAACGCAGTGTAATGCAAATAAATTTTCAAATTCTGGTGATCTAGCTTCCTCTCACTGCAGTCAGTGGGATTCTTGCCCAGGAGAAGTTCAGTCATTTCACTTGGAGACTAAACATTTCCTGTCTCCACACCAAGGCTTTTTTTTTTTATTATTTTTTGAGCAGAAGAAAGCAAGTAAGCCTGGCAGAATGCCTTATCAATTTATGCTCCAAAACATTAGCTGAAATAACAAGCCACCATTTGCAAAATATGATCTATCTGTAAGCACATTCCATAAAGCTGTTCATTGAGACAAAAAGAAAAACCACAACAATGCAACTAAAATCTGCAGGAAGCAAATGATGTAATTCCTCCCCTTCTCAGATGATGCTGGCGGGTGGAGGAAAATCACATTAAAATCTGACAAACATAGTAAGACTAAGTTTTCAGGTACACTTTGCTTCCACTAAAGGTACAAAAATCTATTTCTCATCTTTGCAAAACTTTCTTCATAATACAGGACATCTTTGTTAGCTGCTCATTCATTACAATAAATACCCACTTTGCGAAGACCTTTGAAAATTACTTATTTTTCATAGTCGTTATTAAATGAGATATATTAATAATCCAAATTCTATTTCACTGCAAATATCTGCAAGAGGTTTATCTAACAAACCTCCTGCCAGTCTACTAACAGTCAAGCAGCCTGCTTTCCAAAACTAAGACAAAGCATAATCTGCTAATTTATCATTTATAAAACAAAGCATCCAGATATAGAATATTTGCTATAATATTCCTAGTCGGACATATTTTAACGTTGCAAGAGGTTAACATGCCTATATTCTTGGTGAAAACACAGTACCTACATATTTTCATTTGTATTTCTGTATGTTTAGGAATTTTATATATTCATTTATTTTTATAAATTTATACATAAACATGCTACATTTATATGGCATAAATATTTTTACATATATATAAAAAAAATATCCATATCATGGTTATATAGAAAGAAAACGCAGCATCCAAATCCATTCTGATCATGGCTTAAGCAGGATACTAGCTTTTAATACAAATTGATTAACATCAGTAGAAAGACGATAATTAAGACTATTATATTGAGATCTCCAATTACAGTAAAATACAATACTGACATAGCAACCTAATAACTGTAACATTTATAGAGGCACCAAGGAGCCAATCTGCATGAAATCAGATTTGAACACGAGACATCTTCACATAAAAGTTCAAGCCAATGCAACAGGTTATACAGAACTAGGACAGCCCTAGCTAGACATGATAGGGATGAACAGGAGATGCCTTAAAGATGCAAATATTTTGAAGCCAAATATTACTTGTTTGAGCACCACTAGCCAAGCACCATTAGCCAAGCCCAAAACCACGCTGCAAGTAGGGTATACTTAACTGAATATTATAATGCAATTGTTTATTGGTTAAACACACGCAAAATATAGGGAGGATTTAACAAACTATGAAGCCAAATGTTACTACTTACTATCCTAATAAGGCACCTGCACAGTGTGCCCAAGCCAGGCAATGATCTGCCTCCAGAGATCCCATGAAGGCATTCTCAGCATGGCTGAGTTGCCACCTTCTACCAGCTCCATTGACACAGACTCTGCCCCTGTTCCCTGACTTCCCTTTTCCTTTCAGAATTCTAAACCTTTCCGTGCTGGCTTTTTCCTTTTAGAACACTTGAGCTACTAATGAACTTCTCTCAACAATCATGTGTCTGCCTGTATTTTTTACCTTTCTTCTCTCTTTACAGATTTTTGTCACAGGTCTTCTTTAGCAGCTACAGTCCAGATTAAGCAGCTATGCTGTATCAGGGCTGTGCCTTGAATCGTCAGTACGCCGGCAATTTAAACCACTCATGCAGGGAAGCTTACAGCAGGAGTTGCAGGCAGGGCACTACACATCACTAACAAATCCAAGTCTCCAGTATAAAACAGGCTAAAATTTTGCAGGGATCTAGATGACAACATTGTGAAATGAGCTTCTTGCTATACAGAGTTGCTTAGCAGCTTTCACGATGGCATGTTTGGTACGGTTATATCCAGGGATTACAATGAGGTAACACAGCGATAAATCATGTCTCTGACTTCTAAACCAGCTTCCCTTATCAGCCTGAGGTCCACTGCTGTTGGACTCTTTAGTCTCCTTTATGATGTCGGAAATTAAGCAAAGCCAAATAACTCATTCTATAATAGCACATTATACAAATATTTAAAAATGTTCAGCTGGATCTCACTGTTTGTGGAGAACAGTGTCATGTTGTAGATTTACACCATCTTCAGGAGCTTTTTTTTTTTAAATTGAAAAAGGGAGGACTGTCACGTAACTGAGTGAAGAGAGAGCTAGGAAATTAAAGCAAGGGGCTAAAATCTGGCCCAGGCACAGACTCTGGTGGAACAGAGTACTCACAAGTCCATCCACAGTATCAATATATTACAGTCTAGATGTCATGCTGAAGACAGACTGGACAGACTTAGCTTCTCTGTGCAGCTCTGGAACATGAGAAAAACTACTTCTCCTTTCAAAACATACTCTGAGGTATGGTACCTTAACATTTCTTCAACACAGATTCTCAGGTAGAATGCATTGGCACTACATAAATCAAAGTATTATTCTATTATTACCTATTTAACACCTAGTTAAACATTACTTAACCCACTGGCATAAACCCAATACCTCCCCATTAAGTTAAATATTGCTAATGCACTATTGTTTAAATTAAGCACTAGTCTAAGCAGCAGTAAATGTCATTCACTGTCATTAGGGTAAATTGGTTCCCTGGGCAACATATCAGGAAAGCAGGTGTCCTGATTACATGGGTCCTCATTAAATACAGTACACTATTACTTAAAAAATGGAACTCAAGCTGATTGCGACAAAAAACTCCACTACTCCTTTTTGCAGTGAGGGAGGATGCACAAACACAACTACCAGAAGGTACATGCACCCATCTCCCTGCAGCAACTCCCAAATCCCTTTACAGAACACTGTTTGCCAGTTGTGTCATGACTTAGTCACAGGCCCTGAGCACAGAAGAAGCTCTACCAAGATAGGGATCTGCGCGAGAACAAGGAACTATTGAAGCCAGGCATCCTCCTGCAGAGAGCTCTTTATATGACTAAAACCTTGAAGCAGATAAGGCTCCACACAGATGGAAGTACTGTTCCTATAGTAAATTGTGGGACCAGAGCTTGAGATGATAATCACTTGCTATTTATCAAGGATTGTGTCTTCTGTGAAGACCCTAGTATACCTCAGGGGGCTAAATAATAATGAGATATACTGTATCTCACACACCTGAAGTATTACAGACCAGCTGCGATAACACATTCATGTTCTTATTGCATTTTTCAGTTACTAATGTGACCAAATAGCCTAAAGTTTATTCACTTAACAACCATAAAAAACACACAGATTTACAGAAATGTGCTACTTTTCTTTCCTTTTTAAAAGAAACACAGGTTTTGAAATGCTAACTTAAGTATTTTTATTTCTGTTCAATAAGGGATTAATGCATTGGAATAGTTAAGAAGTGATAGTAGTGCTGAGAATTGTATGAACTGCTCCTGTTAGCAACTACTTTATGGAACTGAAGGACAGCTGGTGATCCTTGCCTTGGGGTTAGCAATTTGATATCTATTTCGGTTTTTTCTTTACAATATAAACCCTATACATCATTTACATAATGCAACACACTTGCATTCTTCTGCTGGGCTTCAGAATTTAGATTAGTAACAGAAACATGAGTTACACTGGTTAAACAATATAGACGTCATGCATTAAAATATTACTTTTACTCATTGTCCCAGTGCAACCTTTTAAATAGAACATTTTCAGCCTGGAGATGCACTTCCTTCCACACAGCCCTTTCTAATAAAATCATATGTTGACTGAATGACATCAAGAGGTTTATTAATTCTGCTTTCTATTGGTAATGAAAATCAAAGCAATTCATTCTATGCAACCTACTGCAAAGCAAGAACATTATGACTTCAAAATTTGACTATGCAATAAACATTAAAGATTCGTATGTTAAGAATGAGCTAGAGAAACTGAAATGAAAAATGGACTCGTACGAAGAATGAAAGCATTTTACGTAAATAAAGCATCACACGGGTGCAAATTCACTAGCTGTATGAGCATGCACACATGCGAAGAGGAGGAGCCTAGGGGCACTATGCTCCTTCATTAGTCATTTCTGAGGGCCTCACAGCAGCAAGCATGATATGCTAAGATGTCACAGTGGTGCTCTCCTGCCACCTTGTTCCTCTTAACCAGCAAAGCCAATAGTCAGATAACAAGTTTCTGACAAAAATATAGTTAACCTTATACAAAAGTTTACCTAGAAGCTTTTATATGGGGAAGACGTGCAAGGAGAAAGGTTCTGAAGGTGACTGCTGTGAGCAGGTTTGGCTGAAGTCCATTAGACTTTGAAAGCAGATATATGTGGTCAGTCATTCTACTCAACTCATAATGCTGCTTGAGCTCTACCAAATGTATGCAGCAAAACCACAGAAAATTTGAAAAACTGCCTAATTTTGAATTTTGTTTTAAGCTTGAAAATCATTGTGTCTTTATGAAAAGATTTGCTAAGAGACTCATGAACAACACACATGCAGTTTTAAATATGTCAAGACTAAGTAGCGAGTGACAAGTGGGTACTATCACAGAAGATCTTACACATTTTGCCAGTGTCTTAGTAGGCAGCTAGCTAGATGCTGGAGGAAGTTCCATCTCCCTAGATGCTGGGAAATTCTGCTATAAATTCTCATATATTTTCAATGGAATCTAGCATTGCCAAACATGAACATTTAGAAATCTTAAGCCAAACCATTATCAAATCATGAGCTTGACCTAGAAATTGAGATTTGAAATATACTCAATATGCCTTTCTTCTGAATGATTTGTTAATTTCTAATATTTACATCACATTGAGATCTCATGTTGAGATATTCATGTACAACAACTAAAAAAGAAGAAAAGGAGAGAAACAGAGAGGGCAAAAAGAAACCTGCTTGCCTCCAGAGTTAAAAAGAACTGAAGAAAAGTAGTGAAGCTGTAGCAGCTGACAGAAGAGCCTGTTCTCCCCAACCAAGTCATTCAGACCATTTAGTTCACCAACACCATGTTTACAGTGCCTGTAAGGGTGCAACTGCAGTTCACACGGACACATGGCAAACAGTCTGAATGCTGGTAGAAGTACACTAACAGCACACACAATAGGCCAGGTCAGAAGCATGCAGCCAATATTCCAGCCATGGTTTAGCAAACCCAGCTCAGTGCTGCACTAGTTTCACAGCCATGGTTACTTGAAGATTTTTTTAGTTAACATTTAGTTTAGCTAAGAAATGGGATATATATTGAGTATAGCACATTCCATTCATTTCTTATGATTTCAGTTCCTTATCTAATTTGGAGAAGTTCCTTTTTTCCTCATCTGTACTTTCATCTGTCTGATTACAGGAAACTTCTCAAGACAATGTCTTATATTTTGTTAATTTCATTTAGGTTTTTTAAATCAGGTGTATGGAAAACACCTGAGGTAACAGAGCTAAATCACCAGTGGTGTTTGCAGCACATCTCTCTAAGAAAACACAGTACAATTGTACAAGACATATGCTGAAATCTAGTAAGCACTTGCAAAGTTTCCTACATAGTGAAGCCACCCACTGCTACAGAATATGCTTGCGCACAAAAAAAAAAGAAAAAAAAAAAGAAAGGTTTGGTTTGAACCACAGAGTCTGGGACTTACATCATCAAAACATCCTGATGCAGCCTCTCCCCACAGCAGAAATAACAACAGTATCGGTAAAATGTAATAACATGATTAGTTTATTTACTAAACAGAAATCTTAATATAAATACAGAGGTAGCCTACAACTTAAAATAGCAGTTTAAGCTCAGATTTCTTGAAACAAACTTATGTGAGAACCTGCCTAAATAGTCATAGAAATTATTCTACCTGGTTAAACTACTTATAAATTACACAAAATAAAGAATAGTGGCTACATGACAGATCATATAACCTGAAAACAAATAAAGCACTGAAAGAACAGAAACAGGCAAAAGGACAGAAAGATAAACACAGAAGTATCATTTCCCACAAATCAGGGCAAAAAAAACAAAAAAGAAAAAATGGCTCAAATACCCTCTTTCTCAGTCATATTGTAATACTGAGTTGGCTCCACCCACAACGGGCCTTAGCAACAGTGCAGCCACTTGGAATACATTCAGCCATGGCTTTTTCAGACAAACAAAAGAAGTGGAAAGGAAAAAGAAAAGAGACACAATAGAATACCACTTGGCACAAGAGCACCTATCACTTCCACTGCTAAATGCCAATGACTTTTGTATTTGTGCTTATGGGCAGGAAATCCTGGTTCCTTTGCCAAGGAGCCCATCATACTGTGATTACGAGAGATTTCCATCTGCCTTATTCCAATAACAACTCTGGCTACTTTCAGAAACTATGTGGAAGAGTTCAAAAAGACCACTTTGTGTGAACATGATTCTAACCAAATGCAGCCAATCTGCATATTTGCTGTGTGGACAGTCAAATTATTCCCATACCTGTTTTTTCTTTTTTTCAGAAGTGCTGTATCCCTGCATTTCCTGCTGATCTGAAGAGGTGCAGAACTTCTGACCTCAATGCGTTTCTGACTTGGTAACAAATTGATATGTACTAAAAACCTATTGCATCCTACCAGGTGATAAAAATCGCTCCTGCTTATTGAAAAGCTATCGCTTACAAATATCCGATCATGGAATGCATTTCCAGTGCTTCAGAACAACACAGGTTTTCCTGAACCCACACAACCCTCAAAACTGTTGCAATGGCCTCCTCCTGCAACATGGCATCAGTAACAGTGGTCTGAGCTCTTACATGCAACAGTCACCTGTTCCAGAACAAGGACAGAACAAGACTCCAACAAACAGCAAAGTAAGCCCAAAAGAAAAGGAAGGTCACGGGATCTGAGCATAGGTCCATAAGGTACCAGGAATTCTACCCATCACCACATGCTGAACGTCTGGTCCTAACTCCTCATGTCCTAACAACTAAATGGGGACAGGGAAGGCTTGTGGTTGGAACATAGTGCACTTTGGCTCACCTCAATTCTCCTAAGAGAAAGCAGTTCTCTATCCTGCAGTGTGGTGAGGGCTGGCACAGATGAACTCGGAGAATGAGGGAGCTGTAAATTAGTCCCCTCCCCCTTCCTTGTGCCAAGCAAACCACAGCAGAGAAGAGAATCTGGACCCTGCTTCTTTGATATTCTAGAGGGTCTACACCCTAATTTACTAGTAAAAGAAGTCTTGGTGCCTTTCCCTGCCCCTTATGCAACACTGGTGACCACACAACGTCATGCATGCTTTGAAACCTCTCCTTTACTCACTCATCCAAACAATAACTTGCTCATAGCTTTGTACAACACTCAAGCCCAGAACAGTTACCTGGGAATCAAACACTATTCATGACAAGGGAAAGCTGAGATTGAAAAATAAATAAATAAATAATTACTGGGCTGTGAACTGAGACAAACTCCATAAACTATTGTGTTTGCAATATCACGCTGTATCTTTCAGTACATGAAGTCATACACTATATACTTTAGCGATCGATTTGCATACCGTATCGATCTCAAGGGTTGCATAATGTGTTTGATTTGTGGTACTTCTGCATAATTTTCTGATTAAGTTACTTATTTAACCTATTGACCTTTACTCTTAATTAAAGAGCCTAGGTAAATGTTGAGCCGTAATCAACTTGCACGCTACTGAGTGGAATTTACATCTTGTGGAATTTACTTACTCTTTAAGGCTTTACACTGACACTGTGTGGTATGCAATGGACATTTTCATCCTTTGCAGTTTAAATTTGTAAAGTATCCTAGGAATCTAACGTTACTTTCAACAATTTTTAAACAAAATTCCTATACGCATTTGGTCCTTTTTAAAAAAAAAATTAAAAAAAAAAAAAAAATCACACAACAGAAATTCCCACTTTGAAAGCCTATAAGAGAATGAGCAAGTTAAATCTGTGTCTAATTTTCTTATGCAACTGGTCACTTGTATTATACCTGTTGAACACTCAGGAATTCAGTTTTGCATTAGATCTCTATTGTGTACACCTATGCTGTACATACCCAACAAGAAGTCCCTGCTCTATAGAGCTGGCAGCACATTACATTTGACCATGGTCACCACTCAAAATTTTAAAGTTACAGTAGAACTGATTATTTCTCACTAACATGGAATCCTAATTTGAGCAAATCAGTTGGTGAACAAAGCAAAAAAAACCCCAACACACCACAGTCATTACATTGCACTATATTATTGTTAAGAAGTCCAATTTAGTTTTAATAATTTATGGCACTTGCTTGTTCTTACTAAGTGTAATACAGTATTTTACTGATTCACCATAAAGCTAGAGGACATCTCAATAATTCAGTTAACAAATGAACTGCAATGTTTTGTGTGCAGAGAAAGTGTTCAGCAGTTTGACCGCAGACATTAACTAAGTATTTAGAAGCTGCAGTTATACATTCCTTACAATTGCACATCCCTCATCTCTCCCTGCATATACCCCAACAAAAGGATAAAGACTAGATAAAAGACGACAGGAAGATAATGTTCAGTAATCACTGTCAACCAAAGAGTATGACAATGCTATGCCCTGTGAGACAGTTCTTATTGCTCCACAATGAGCAAGAAGAAAAAAGGCCTCACTGACTTGCCCAATTACTGATGGCCTTAAGATCAAACTATGCAGTGGTTACAGACACAAAGGATATAAGTCAAAAACTAACAGGCATAAACATAATCATGGAATCATAGAATAGTTTGGGTTGGAAGCGACCTTTAAAGGTCATCTAGGACAACCCCTCTGCAGTGAGTAGGGACATCTTCAACTAAATCAGGTTGCTCAGAGCCCCATCCAACCTGACCTTGAATGTTTCCAGGCATAGGACATCTACCACCTCTCTTGAGCAATATGTTCCAGAGTTTCACCACCCTCATAGCAAAAATGTTTCCTCCATACATCTAGTCTGAATCTACCCCCTTTTAGTTTAAAACTATTACCCCTTGTCCTATCACTAACAGGCCTTACTAAAAAGTTTGTCCCCATCTTTCTTATAAGCCCCATTTAAGTATTGGAAGGATGCAATAAGGTCTCCCTGAAGCCTTCTCTTCTCCAGGTTGAGCAACCCCAACTCTCTCAGCCCTTCCTCATAGGAGAGGTTTTCCAGCCCTCTGATCATTTTTGTGGCCCTCCTCTGGACCTGCTCCAACAGGTCCATGTCTTTCCTGTGCTGAATGATAATGATATAAAAGAAGCTGCTGAAATGAAGCCAAGTGGGTTGCACTCCACGCAGACCGAACAAAGCAAAAGACATTTCCAAACAATTGAAACTAAACCCCCCTACCTTTCTATATAACTGCTTGTTTTCTAACAGCACTCTGCATTGACGTTACCTGTGAGAAGATCTGTTTTCACACCAATCTTAGTGTTGTGTTTTGGGTTTTTTTTTTCTTCCCAAGCTCAGAAAGCATTTCTTGACTGTGGATTTTACTTTACTCACCTTGTTTCCACATGGACAGAAACAATAAAAGGCATTTTTTCAAATATGCAATATTTCTCTTATGCCATTTCTTAAGCTGCTGAAACACACACACTGAAATCTTTCCTTCGGTGAAGGATGCCACAGGTGGCCCTGTGTTAAAATCCACAGAGTGAAGCAAACAAAATGGCATGAGTTGGCTTGACTCAGACCGAAGGAATCAGTTCTTCCCTTAATACATGCAAATGAGTCCATCAGCATTTTGCAAACAGAGGAAGAATTTATCCCAGAAGACCACCAAGGCTAGAACACGTGAACTTGCATCACAGACAGGATATCTACTGGCGCTTATTATCACATGCAGATGCAGAGTAGAAATTTGTGGAATTACTTGAGTTTTCACTATCTGTTCTCTTTCCCCTGTCTTCTGCCTTCAGCTTGGCTTCCTACCTGTATGCTTAATTTTGCCTTCTTTAAAAAAATAAGATACCTTAGTCTCCTTAATTGCACATTTTACCATTACTCTCTAAACTAGTCAGAATGCATTGTTTCTTGTTACATTGGCTCCGTGTAACTTGTTCAGTCCTAGTGCTGAATACTGCTGCTACCAAAACTTTCTGCAGCAACTGTTTTTCCCTCCACGGCTTTGCATATTTCCCAGTATGTTCTGTCTGTTATGGGCAAGAGAGGAGGAGAAAAAACTGCCATTCTTCTACCTTTGTCAATTAGTTTAGAAACGTGACTGAGATGCACTGAGGAAAGAGTTCAGAATTAAAACTGAATTAAGATTATCTGAACAAGGACAATAATAATTATGAGAGGACTTTAAAGATCAGTTATTTCCATGAGAAATCTGCAGACCAAACTGAAGTGCAAAAGTCATATGCACCCTTGCTACTGGTAGGAACTGCTAAAGTAGGAATGCATTCCAGTGTAATCCAATGAGACTTATCAAAGAGAAATAGTGTCATTTGCTCACTAGGGCTAATTTTGATTACTTCTTCCCTAAGCTCTACTGGAACAAGTACCGAAGTGAAAGCTCACATTCCTTCCATTGTCAGTAATGGAATAGATGCTAGTGGCTTTTTGCTACCCATGCACATAGGTAATAAGAGGCCCCCAGGCCAGTTACCAAAGTACACAAAAAACATCTACATTTAAAATATTCAGCTTGCTCAACAAAGAATGCACCTTGATTAGTAGAGTGTATTAAATTTCACCTACTTAACTTTGCAGCTTGATTAGTGAAGTATGCAGCTTAATCAGCACAGCATGCAACTCATGACAACATGCACCGTCTAAAACTGAAACCAACAGTAGGACCCAACAGAATCCCCAGTATACATCTCTAAGTAAAACATGTAGTGCAGAAGATTCAAAGCAGGCTTTTAGGTCTGTAAAGGAACAATTAAAATGTTCAGTTCCAGCAGCAACCTTGTGGCTTTTTAAGGTGTATGATTCAGGCTGTAAAGTTTCAACTGTCCAGTAGCTGGAGTAGTCAGGCAACAGACAGCTTCCTTCAGTGCTAAACCAAGCAGCGCTCTCATCAGTAATGCTGGTCACTGTGACTACAACATCCCTTTACTCATCATCCATGGGCAGTACATAGCCAAATCCAACTTCCAGTATTTAGTGTTAAGGGCACCTGAGATAACCTTGCTGGCCATCCAAAAACATTATTTTATTATCCCAGGGAAATGAGGGGGAATATTTGAAGATAGCAAGCATGTCAGCAACTGAGGTAAATTATCATTACAATTTACATACTAGCAAGCTAAACGTAAGTGTTAGAAAGGGGTTCAACTCTACACAGTTAGGATCTGGAGATATTTCAGATATGAATCAAGTTTGGATTTTAAATAATCCTAAAGCTGAAGATTGTTCAGACACAGTGTTTTGGCTTGGACTGCTTTTCTGCCCAGAAGTAAAGACCAATTCTGACATAATTAGGAAGTAACTTCACTTTTGGTAGAATATAACTATATGTTCTGTCCCTAGACTACAACGAAATGCAGTTAGAGCTGTAGCTTTCCGTAGCTATCACTCTGAATAGTTATTTCCTTAATGATTTTTTTTTTGCCCTCCATGGACATCCTATATGCTCTGAACACAAGATGAATTCATAATGTTGTTATTTATGGTATATACTCTAAGACTGCTGCAGTTAATGGAAACATTGTGTGTTGTCTACAGGAGAGTTTTGCAGAATATGCGGCATTTACCAGAGCATAAATCTTAGCAACAGAGGTACATGTACTCATATAATTCTTAACCCACACCCTTCCTTTTTGGATACTACACATTTCCTAAGGAAAAGAAAAATAGGTATATGTCTCAAACTCCCAGATACTCAGCTTCTTCTTGGCAGGACTGGATGCCATTACCATCTTAAAAACCTAGAGCTATTAATAGTCAAAGTTTTGGCCTACCAACTTCTGCAACACTTAGAAAAAAATACAGTATCAAACTACAACAATTGTTAGACAAATAAAGTACAGAGATCCCCACTTACATTCCCTGTGTCAAAAAAAATCCCAAGCCTACCTGACAAAAACCCCAAAATCTAATCTTTGTAATTCCTCAGAAAGGTTCACATTACTAAGAAAAACAAATAAATGCCAAATAGCATTTAACTTTGATTGCTGAGGTTTCATCTTATAGTTCCTCACAGCAAATATAAACACACAAAAACCCCTCAATATTTCAATTAAGGAGTCAACCCTCAGGTAGGACTGAACAAAAGTTGCATTGTTCAAACATCTTAAACCATGCACCTAAAACCCCAGCATAGTAATAGAAGTATGCTAGCATCAATTCAGACCCAATTCTGAGAGGTGATGCCAGTAGAAACAAGGAGTATACAATGCTCACAGTTTGGGAATCAGGACTTCAGCTGATGACTTGAAAATCCAAAGGTTATTTTTCAGACTGCATCCTTTCCATCACAGCTTGCTAGACTGGGATTTGCATTCTACCATGTTTCTGGAAGTAGTTCAAAGGTGTATTTAGAAGTCCTGTGTTGATCCATTCATCAGGCCCTCTTCTGCTATAAACCTGTGTAGAAAAAAAGCTTCTATATCCTTACACCGTTTAACTATTTAGTACCCTGTGCCAGCTACGTGGTACTGTCCCTTTTGCTTATTGCTGTACATGTATGGAAATATTTCTGCCACACCTTTCAGAAAAAGTAGTAGAAACTTTTATATTTCAAAATGCTATTTTAAACATCTTCATTTGAAAAAGAGTAATGTCATATTTTTAGCATCTATACTATAATTAAAAGTATTTTCTTATTGAACACTAATTGGAGTAGCAAATTAAAATAAACAGTGTTCGCTTTCTAAAGCATTCCACTGATCACTTCCTGGTACGGTAAAGGCTAAGATGTTCAGTTCTCATTCTATGAATTTAAGCAGGAGAACTTGCAATAAAACTTGAAGTGTATTTAACATTAGATTGAGTGGATTAGGAAAAAAAATCAGATACATACTATAGGTCTTAGTAAATTCAAAACACCACTGTCAAGTCTAGAAAAGTTAGTACTCCAACAAAGCAACATATTCCACAGGACAGATGTCCTGAATATGAATATAAATGAGGAGTTTTAACCTGTGTTTTTACTCATATCCATTTTACACCATGCTGCATTCACATATCCTTCTTCCAAATATACAGTAATATAACTCTGAGAAGAGTTCTGCTGTTCTTCTAGTCTGGCAGCCAGAGGATTTTGCATAAATTTTTGGTCATTCTGAAAGTTAAGGAAAACATTACCGTAAAGAGATCAATGTAATAGCATTATTTGAAGCACACTGCTTCTCATATTTGAAATATCGCCAGTTATTCCCTATCCATTCCTGAAACCACAGGCATTAAAACAGCAAGTATCTTTTTAACCCCACTTGAAGTAAAGCAAAGAGTAAAGTCAGGACCCTGAATTTTAGGAAAGCAAACTCCCAGCTTTTCAAGGAGTTAATCAATACAATCCCCTGGGAAACTGCCCTCAGGGACAAGGAAGCAGAGCAGAGCTGGCAGATCTTTAAGGACACTTTCCATAGAGGGCAAGAACTTTTGATCCCCAAGTGTACGAAATTGGGAAAGGAAGGCAAGAGACCAGCATGGCTGAGTCAAGACCTGCTGGTCAAATTAAGGATGAGAAGGAAATGCACAGGCAGTGGAAGCAGGGACAGGTATCCTGGGAAGAGTACAGGGACGCTGCCTCGTTGTGCAGAGATGGTGTCAGGAAGGCCAAGGCATAGATGGAACTGAACCCGGCAAGGGATGCAAAGAATAATAGGAAGGGCTTCTACAGGTACGTCAGCCAGAAAAGAAAGGTTAAACAAAGCACACACACACACATCCCCATACCACCCCCCCCCCCCCCCCCC
>Ga0065711_1027300_pt1 | contig 51197 bp, 32 predicted proteins | sample Hoacrofraction12_FD_59098 | JGI IMG/M metagenome (GOLD analysis project Ga0065711, IMG submission 59098) | Hoatzin crop microbial communities from Cojedes, Venezuela - Epithelial fraction 12 v2 (version 2) | ecosystem: Host-associated > Birds > Digestive system > Esophagus > Crop | place... | reverse complement strand
AGCCTGTTCCAGTGCTCCGTCACCCTCAGAGGGAAGAAGTTCTTCCTCATGTTCAGACGGAACTTCCTGTGCTTCAGTTTGTGCCCACTGCCCCTTGTCCTGTCGCTGGGCACCGCTGAAAAGAGTCTGGCCCCATCCTCCTGACACCCAGCCTTGAGATATTATAAGCATTTATAAGGTCCCCTCTCAGCCTTCTCTTCTTCAGGCTGAACAAGCCCAGCTCCCTCAGCCTTTCCTCATAGGAGAGATGCCCCAGTCCCCTCATCATCACATTTCCTTCATCTTCCCTGATGCCAAGTCCTTGCCACCCCCTAGACCCTCAGACCTGCTGCCTGGCATCCCTCGCAGCTGAGCCACCCGGCCCGTGGCTCGCTGAAGGGAATGGCTGCAGCTTGCTTTCGCTTCGGCAGGCACTGCCTTGCGTGCTTCGTGTCGGGGAGTTGCTTAAATGGAGGTAGGGATGGCGCAGGGCCTGGTCCTGTGGGGTGTGCGAACCCCAAGCCTCTGAAGCTGTGGGCATGCAACCTTCAGCGCTGCAGGGCTGGAAGCAGAGGAGTCCTGGACGTCGGTGCGTGGGATGGCACCACCTCTGCACGCCCACCGCCTCGACCGAAGGCACCGAGCCGGGGGCCATGGCTGCAGAGCCCGCAGCATCCGAAACGCTGCCTGCGAGGTTGCTACCTGATGCTCTTGCTTGTCCACATCTGTCGTGTGAGCGAACAGCGTGGGGTGCCGGTGTCCGGGTTACTCCGGCCACGGGGTGCATTGGCAGCACACGGGGCTTGGGGTGCAGCCTTCCTCCTTGGGACTTGTGTGTGCGGTGTTCAGTGCGTGTAGTGCCTGGGTTAATAAACCATCTTTTTCTGAAAGCAAGCACCTGCAGCTAGTCCTTTCTAGGCTGCTCCAGGTTCCATTCATCCACAAGGTGTTGATGGTAATTTAGTATTGTCAGAGGCATTAGTCACTGCCACAGGAGCTTAATAATGTGCGGTAGGAGCCAGCTGGTAATTAACAAACATATCATATACATTTTCCTCAAATATTGCATATGTAGCAAAAATAATTAGAAGCGGTGTTTAAAGCAGTTATGTATCTTTAAAACATCTCACCGTTAGGAAATTATGCATTCTTTTAAAGGTCAGCCAGGCCTAATTTTACTGCTGTCCCAGGATTCATAAACACGCGTGTAAGAGTGCAAAGCAGGGAGAGAGACAGAGTCCTGTCTTTTTTTAACTCTTTAATTCTGCCTTGTTTAACATACTCATCCCAATGGAGTCTGCTGTGCCTGTTTTTAGGAGCGGCACAACTTTGTAGGTCTCAGCTGTTCTCTTTTGCATTTAACTTCTTTTTGTGTTAGAAATTTCTTGAATTGGAAGATTTTGTGCGTGTGTGCACGCAATGCAATCTATTGGAAAGGTGAAATCAGCTTGTAATTGAAGCGAAGGAGAGACAAAGCTAACACAAATTGTATTAAACTGCTAAACTGGGAAAGCCACAACAGTATGAATGGAGGTGACAGTGGGTTTTGTTATGTGGTGCAAGTGAAATATCCCGGTATGTGCAAGCTTGCTTGAACTCACTTGGTGTCTCCTTGTTTTATCGCCAGATGGTGACCAGTGGTTTAAAATTAAGATGCTCTCAATTACCTGTGTGTGGTGGTTGAGCGATAGTGCACTTTGATATGTCTCCCTCCCATGCTGCTTCAGCCCAGTACTCCTTGGTCCTCCTGCAGCCTGACTCCCAAACTCGGCTCTGAGTATCCCAGGCCTTTGACTCTGCTTTTTCTCTGGGGCAGGATCTGATCTGAGCACTCTGAGGCAGAAGAAACAGGGAGCAGAGCAAGTGATCGGAGGAGCATCATTTCTACGGGTAGGGTGCGGTTAACTGTCTTTGTGGGGAGCGTTGGGTACTGGCAGTGGCTTTGAGAAATATGACTTATGTTTGAAAAAAATACTGCTGAAAATGTGAATAGGTGCTTTTTGATACAGAATGCAGTCTTTGTCAGACAGTGACAGTTTCTGTTCAAACTTTGGACTTGTGGTACAGATGTGAGCAGCTGTACGATGCACCGAAAGGCGGAGAAGAATCTGCCCCGTAATGCCTTTGCCCTTTGCTGCATTTATTCACCACCATATTGTTTGACGGAAGAGCCCTGGGGATCTCAAACAATGTGTTTCTGAAGCTTATGAAAGAAAAGGAATTCCATGTGCAATTTCTGTTAAGATTTTTAGGCTCTTAGGGTCAGGTTCAGGCATTTGGAGTGCTTCTGACAACCTTTTGGTGTTACCACACAAAGGGTAGAGGTAGAAAAGGGCTGTTAAGTTATTCACACAATGCTGTTAACAGCATAGACTTGTTTTGTGCGCCCTGAATTCTCTTTTGTTGTTGGGGGTGGCTTTTGCTTGGGGATTTTCTAGTACTGCTTTGTACTGACTGTTGTCTCAGCAGAAAACCTTCACTGTTTTTACGGTGTAACAGTAGAGCATGAAAGCCTGGGCAGCACCGAAGTCACATAGCGTGCAGACACGATGAGAGACTGATCCTGCTGATCACACTCGGGGTGGATGAGGGCAGGCAGAAATACAGGAGCTTATACCTTGTACCTTGCCCTTTACCTGCAATCCTGCAGCAGTGGTGGGAACAAGCCCCACATCTCCCAGCCTGGGTGCAAGCAGCATGGCAGGGGCTTGCTGCAGGGCTGCCAACGATCCTGGTCCCTCTGCCATCCGGACTGGGGAGCCTGTTGAATGCACGATGCTTCTCTTTTTGCTGTTGTTTCTGGATTTTCCCCCAGTGCAGCCCAAGGGCAGGGTGCGGGGATGGTCCCACTATCGCTCCGCACACACACAGGGGCCTGGCAGGGCTCCTGGCATCCACAGCTGAGGCGTAGCTGGAGAGTCTCGCCTGCATATCTCTCCCAGTGACAGAATAGTGTTTCCTAGCATGGAGCTGGTCTCGCAGGCAGGGCCTTGCGGAACATCCAGGGATTACAAGGCACTTCAAATTTTACTACAGTCAGCATCAGAGAAGATCTTTCACATTTTTCCGTCCCCCTGAAGCCCTTCATATACGCAAACTGCTACACAGGCTTCATAATGATTATGTCCTTTTAAACTGCTGTATTAATATTGGTACTAGATTTTTAGAATTCGTTTTTAGCCTTTGAGTTAATTCAGTTTGTGAGCTTCACACTCCAGATTTTAAAATGCCATTACATCCCATAGAAGACTGGATTGCTGTTGAGGGGAACAAAAATAAATATCAGGGAAAAAAAAAATCTTTCTTCAATCTGATAGTTCATGTAATTGAGGAAGGTGGGGGGTGTCTTTAATACCTGTCATTCCCTTGCACTGACAATTTCGAAATATTTGAATACAAGTCATGGAGCTTTCTGTTCACCTAGGAATAAAGACAGACATTCAGTCTGAATCTCCTTAGTTGCTACTTTTCTCACACTACATTGCAGGGTATAGCAAAGAGGCTATACAGAAATTTCAGAGCAGTTCAAGCCACAAAGATTTATCTGCTCTCTAGTGTATTTTGATAAAATAAGATCCATATAGCTCTGGATTAAAGAAGCATTGTGATATCTGGATATTGCCTTCAAAGCATTGCATTTCAATACAATTACTGAAAAATAAACTTTATATAGGTAGAATATGTTATTTGCTGCATTTCTTTTGTTCTGAACATATCTGTAATTTTTATTCTAGTTGTATAGTTTTCTGGGAAAAACGACTTTAATTCTGACATGTATTGTTCTGTGCTCATTGCCTCAGTTGTTTAAGTCAGACTTAGGCTCTCCTCTTCAGTTTTATTTTTATTTGATATTTGGGAAGCTATCATCTATCCTGTGTGTTCTGTGATCAGTTTGGATGACCAAGTAATTCCACAAAGACTACTGCTCACCAGCTGATCATTGCACTTGCAATTTACTTTTGCTAAGATAAATGCCAAAGCCCCACAGCTGAACAATTTGGTTCCGAACGCAGATGGCTAAGCTGGAAACCCATTTATTTTGTAGTTTTTAGCACTGACAGGTGAGAGTGAAGAGCCCCCACCCCCATGGGTAGTAGTAGAAGTGCTGCGGTCACTGTGAGGAATTTTGCTTGAACTTGCAGGTGAGCTGCTGTTAGGGTTGTTCAGTATTTCCTTTTATTTCAAACAGCCGAGCAAAATGTCACTCCCAGCCACTGCCTCAAACTCTTCTCTCACTGAAGTGAAACAACAGGTGACTGGACCCTGATGTGCTGTATCTGGCACATTTTGCAGTTGTTTTCTGCTTCGCGATAGTGCTGGGATATGAACTTGAGGTCATTCCAGCTGCTCTGGCCACCTCTCTGCTCGCTGAAATAAAGGCTGCCTGGTTTAGTCATTGCTGTTTGCTGAGGCTGCTTTTACATGTGCATTTACTCTGCTTATAGGATCCCAAACGCTATGTGTAAAGATCTGTGGTGACATCTTGTAGTGAGAGTCTCCCTGCTGATGGGAACCCAGGCACGTATATGTGTGTGTTTTTGAAGCAAATGGTTGTGGCGATACGTGCGAGCTTATCTGCTCAGCCTGTTCATTTGAATGTAGCCTTCCGCGATTAATTGCTAGGATGAAAAATTCAGTCCATCCTGCTAAGAATTACATGTGTTTGCTCAGTCCATTGTTAAAGCTGGTGCTGTTATTCATGCATGGTTTTTGCTTCCACGTAAGTTTTATTATACTTAGTTCTCCTGTAGCACCCGACATACATTTAAAAACCACTTTCCCAGAAACTGTTCTTTCACTGTAATTATAAAAGAACATGCATATGAATCACAAATGAGAATATTACCCAACTAGATGTTCTTAGAAACAGGAGAGCACTTATGTGCAATACAATACATTAATCATTTATAAGGAGTCAACTATTAAAATGATTTTTTTTTAATACTGTACATTGAGTACAAAGATGATGTGAAAAGCCTTTTCACTGAAGATGCTTGTGGGCTTTTGAAACTTTCTTAAGTTTCCATCATCACACTCTTGTCACAGATTTGAAAAGCTGAAATATACTAGTTAGGGTGACTCCAGGTTAAGGTACCTCTAGAGTGTGAGGATATATGTATGCAGGGGTATATACACACACGTATGTGTATATATAGATACATACATGTGTATGTATCTGCGCACATATGGGAGTGTGTATTATGGGCCCCTTTCTACAAGCATTTGTCTTTAAGGGAAGCCCACAGTGTGCTTGGTGCTGCTTCATTTCGACAGGACTCCTCATGGGTGAGGGGTTTGCCTCTGTAAGCACTTTCCCAGTCAGGATCCGTGGTCGCTGTAAGCAGATCTCTCAAATGAACTGAACTGATGAATGTAGCTGAGCTATCGTTTCCTCACAAGACTTTGTCCTTGAGTTGGCTTCACACTTACGTATTTCTAGATGTCATCAGTAACGGAAAAAGAAAGGAAATGAAAGAAAGGAATGAAGAAAGCCTTAAGCAATCTTGTTTTGAATTGCCTGCTTGAAGCTGTCATGTCCTCACTGCCCATTTGGACGTAGGGCATGTCTGTGCAGGTGGCAACACGATCTCCCGGGACTCTGACCCTTCCCCAGGCTGGTGGGATGTGCTCCAACGCCAGTCACAAGCTGCAGAGCTCCCTTAGCACCGCACTGTGCCCGGTGATGCTGCACAGCATTTTAGCAACTGCTGGAGCTGGAACCGGCTTAGAGCTGCCTGCTACCTGGGCAGCTCAGGGAGGAAGCAGAGAAGTTGGGGTCTGTCTGTCATGGCCCATGGAGACATTCCCTGAATGGTGCACATTCACGGTGGACGTGGTGGGGCAGAAGACCTTTCCAGCATGGGGTCTGGTCTAAGAGGCCTGTCACCACTGGGCAGTGATGCAGAGCACCGTTCTGCTTCCCTGGGCATCTCTCCCTCAGCTCCCTTGCTTTGGGGTGAAAACTGGGCAAGGCAGAGGACCTGCTGCAGAACTGTAGTTGCTTTGAAGAAACTTCGTACCACATCAGTAGCATGGAGGTACAGTCTGGGTCACTTTAAATTCCCTTGTTGATGTAGGCAACAAATCAGAAGGACAGATGGTTTGGGGAATTAATAGCCACGCCTTGATAGCTTAGCTTTTGAATAAAGAACAGGATTTTCCAAATATTGCCAGAAGTGGCAAAAGCAGCAGGAGAGAACAGATTTAGCACTTGTAAATTGTCTTCTTTTTTAGGCGCTGAAGTTTGGGCAAAAGAGATTGCAGTTCTCCTAGGAAGAATAGTCTGTATAATGGATAGTTGGTTCCCACCTAAATCCCTTCCACTCTTCATATGGGAAAATACAGCAGTTGTGATTCCTGCAGCAGTATTTAAAATGACAGGCATATTTAAATCTGAGTTTGTCTAGCGAAACTTTTCTAAAACTATCACACCAGCATGATGATACCCTGAGGGCTTTACTATTTGAACCAAATCTTTTTTGGCTCTGATGCTATCCTGAGTTCCATTGTGGTGAAAAACCCAGGTGGTTCATGCTCTGTGCTTCCAGATCGATCTGTAGTGCTTCTTCTGTTTCTCCCTTTTACATGACCCCTCTGTAGACTGAGGTGCTGCACATATGTGCCCTTCACAGGCTCTGGTGTGAATATCCCAAAACCACTTTGTGCTTTAGCCTTCCTCATGGGGTCAAACCCCAAAGGAGATCAGACTCTCTGAGAGTTAGGAAAAGAAAACCCCACCTTTCTGACACCCTACTGCCCTCTGCCTTGATGGCTTCTGGGGAAAAGACATCCATTCATTCATAAATTCATTTAGTTTTCAGTCATAAAATAACCCTGTTTCATGCTCTAGAAATATCAGTGGTGGTGGACAGTGCATTGCATATGTATATTTTTCATAGCTTTAAATGCAATATTACCATTTCTGTCTGATTTTGAGAGATGTTGAGCAGCTGTAGCTCTGAATGAAGTCCATGGAAAGCATACATGGGGATCACACTATTGAAGTGTAGCTCTCTTTACCAGGTTTCTCCTGTTTTGCTTTCAATGCCTGACCGTAGTTCTCAGAATTCAACTGTTCATTAGAAGGGAGCTCCTCATCTTTTGTCTCCTATTTATCAAATATTCCTTGTTTTATGCTGTCATATGCAATTCATGATGCAGAACAACAGTTCTTCTGACCCTATAGAAAATTGATGGATAGAGCTGCTTGGAAAATAATCTCCCCTGGAAATCTTATTAAAAGTAAAATTCAACTTGTTATTACAAAATTGACAGTCTGATTCATTCACCTGTCCAGGGCAGAAGGGAAGGTCAACTAAAATTTGAACCCTTGGTAAAGAAGTGTCACTTCATATTAGTGTAACAGGCAGTCCGAAGATAGGAGCACATATTACTAAAAGTAAGAGGTGCAAAAACCCGCTTACAAATTTAGAAGCAACATCCTGGACAAGTATGATTATTGAGTAGGACATTGGTATTATAATCTTCCAAATGACAGCTCTGTCTGACTGTAATTCATCGTGAAGTAAAGAGTTTCTGGTGTACCAGGAGTTCTCTTGACCTGACATGATAACTTTATAGCTTAACTTTATGACCCCAGGGAATTAAATACATTATTGCAATTCTAAATCTAGTCTTTCTCTGCCTGAATATACTAGAACTTCTGTAATACCCACAATTTATTACACAATGGACACTTTAAAATTCTAAAGCTTTGCCTTTGCTTTATAGCTCAGACACACACAACCGCATTGAAGTGGCTAAGAATATGTTGCAAGCTACTTGTTTGTCGTATTTAGTTTTGGAGTTAGCAGAAAATAAATAGTCAAGCTGATAAACCTCCACCAGTTTTCACTTCATTGGAGTTGTTCTGAGAACTGCAAACCGTACGTTCAGAGACTGGCGTGATCTTTTGTGCCGTACGTGTGTCATTGCAGAAACTTTCTAAATTCACCTGTTGAATTAGGAAAGGGGTCCTCGGTGCCGAGAGCTGCTCATAGTCCCGCATGTAGATCTGAGATACTGTACTGACCACGCTGTCGTCGTGTGGCTCTGGAAATGCTCATTTACTGCCTCGGAAGAAGGAATTGTTTTGCTTCTCTTCTCTTTCTCTGAAGGTCGGTTTGTGTGAAACCTGCTCCAGTTTTCCTTTTGGCACACAAATAGAATTGCCTGTTGCTTGTCCAGGTATCCTCTTTCTTGCATCTAATCCGAGCATGCATCTCAGGTTTCTTTTTCATCTGCTGAACCACGACTGTAATAATTTTATCTTGACAGCCTGCGTGGCTCCACTCTCATTTAAGCGACAGTCGGACTGGCTGTGGGCTTTAGGCACATGACCTTGGGAGAGGCACAGACTATTCGTGTTGTGAAAGCCTTCCGTATCAGGGTGATGTGCATGTGCCTGATATAGCTTTGTAAGGCCATGGCAGACACAAGAAGCTGTCCTTCGGTGTCTCTCACTGCCCAGACTGGCCATGGCACAGTTTTTCTGGGTTTGTTTGAGTTCAGCTGGCAGCTCTGCCTCCTTTCTGCTTCCCTCCTCCCTTTATTTTTCTCCTTATTATCAACTCACTGGTGGGTAGCTGATAATGTAGTCTGCAATAAACAAAATACATGAAGTCCTGGCTATGTAATAGGTTGGTAGCACTGCCAATTAGGAAAGTTGCCCAGCAGTTCACATTATAGTATCCTGGTTTTCAGGGTATTTGTGAAACTTTTAACATTTTAGCTGAAATTTTTCAGACCAGCTGTTTTCTTTAGCCTGGATTTTTTTGGAATATTTCAGCTCAAGTGATTCAGTAAGACTGAGAACAAGGCTAGCATAAAAATAAGTTGTTTTTTTTTTTTTCACCTTAAAAGAAAACGTCAGATATTTTCATTGATGTGCTGTAGTATTCTCGTACTTTGGAGCAAGGATGTAAACTTCAGCAGAGCACGACTTCTGCGCTTTGTTCAGTGTGGTCAGATGAATGTTATTTCCCACTTATTAAATGCCCTATGTTTACTATATTTTATCCACATAAATAGGTTTGCTTAAGAACATTGTGAAAGTTGCGTGATGGGGGGAGCAAAGAGTTAGTGTTTTTTAGTGAGCTACATAATACTTTTGGATACATGTCTCTGTTGATCCCCCAGTCCTCTTACGTCTGCCTAAATACTTTATCGTGGAAAATAACTTTGCAGTTTATAATGCTGTGAGATCACTTTCCTTTCTAAAGATCTTATTTATAGAGTCCTTTCTTGCTTTCAGATTCACTGCTACTGCTCCGGTTTCTTCTCTGGTAGTAATGGTTTAAGAATAAATAATAGGCAAAGTTTGCAAGAGGTGGTGTTTTTACAAAGGCAACTTATACCTGTTGAAAACATGAACAAAATTTGTGGCAAATGAGTCATGGTGTCTTAAGAGATGCACAAATCAAAAAGCCCTCCCACCAGTCATCTGTAGTAAAAGGCTTTGGGATTTTCTCTTATTTCTCTCAAAAGGTTTTCTGTGCTCACTTCTCCTGCCCTTGACCTCACATTTCTTGACTGCTTGATGAGGCCCAGGCATAAAGAACACGGAGAGGGTATGAATACGTCTCAATGACTCTACCTCTACAAACAGTTTCCAAAATTATAAATCATCAGCTGGACAACTGAAAAAAAAAATATCCATAGTTAAGTGATTTGTCAAAGGCACGACCTTTTCTTAATCCAAGGCAGGTTTTCCCACTGTTGGGAAATATATGTTTGGAAAAAAAGAATAAGAAGAAATCTCACATCCCAGCAATTTACTCCAGACAAAGGTTGCCCTCCTGACTTCCTCAGGGGAACAGTCCATTTCGTGTACTGTAATTTGTGTGTTAAACCACAGGCCTTGGTATAGCGACATATTAAGGGGTTCAGAAAGCTAAACTGAACTCAGTCATTATTTAAATACACTTTGGGCTTTCTTACCTGAATAGATGGATTACCAGCTGCTTAGACAAAAATACTTTAAGACAGGAGAGTAACTGATAAGTTCCATGGGCAAACGTATTTCCCAGGTTTTGGATAATGCAGGAAAATCGTGAACTTCATGTTACAAAAAGGAAAGATGCTGAACCGAACAAGCTGATGTGCAGACAGAAACAACTGTGAGCTTATATTGCTGTTGCAAGTGGTTTCGTATGTACAGAAATAACTGCTGTGCAGGCCAGGCTGGCTGCCAGAGTCGTCATCTCTGCTTGTACGGTGCTGAGGCTGCCAGCGTTTACCCCAGAACTGACGTAGCAGTTGGCATAAGCCTGGACTAGCAGCGATCACTTTGATGTCTGAAATACAATGCAGCGTAGAGGCGACTTCTCTACAAAACAAGCAGCGGAGACAAGAATCTCTCTGTGTCCCTGGTGAGAAGTAACAGATGGGCGAGGAAGATGTTTGCTGGAGGCCGGAGTGGGGAGTGGGAGGGCAGGGCACAAGCGCGATTTTCCTGCCTCTGTCCTGCCACGTAGCAGGTGCTCTGACCAGACATCTACCCCAGCATTTTGTTTGCAAACAAAATTCAGGTTTCTGTGTACAAATAGGCTTAGAAACAAAGGCTTAAAACAAAGGGAAAAAAGAAGTCCTAGATTCCAAGAAGATTTAAAATCTTGGCTGCATAATTGCAAGTAAATATCTATGACAGTTACTCTCCAATCTTCTGAATAAAGTGGCCTTTAAACAACAAAATCGTTCAGATGATCAGCTGGGAAGTGGAATTAGGATGTCAGCTCAAGTGAGCTCACTCTACTAACATTAAACATAGCTTTGGAGGTGAAACTTTGCCTCTGGCTGCGTGCTGGAGGAAGTAAAACTCCTGCTCTCAGATGAAATATGTAGTTCACAGCATAAGTGATACCATGAGATGTGCTGCTTGTCCTTGGAATTTGCACCTTATACAGCACAACAGAAAAAGAGTTGTAGGCACTGCACAAAGAAATAGATACAGCTCATTCACAAAAGGCGGTGTTGCTAATGTCGTTGGTTAATAGGCAGCACAACATTTACCAAAACTACTACTTTGAAAAATGCTGTGTTGTCTGAGGTTTTTCAACCATAAGGATGTGGTACTGTCAGTTCTTCTACACTCAGGAACAGAAGCTAATATTTTTGACAGCATCTTTGTTTTCATACTCTCCTAGGATGTTTCTTACCGTAGTGCCACCTCTGTTCGTTTAATAACTGCTATTTGGAATTAAGGATACTTGAACATAAAATATTGATTCTTGGAAAAACTATTAAAACTGAAGCACCTTTTATGAGGCATGGCAGCTTTTTTACGAGTTCTGTTTGTGCATTTGCTAGGTTGGCAAAGAGTTTTGTTTGTACATATCCCAGAGCATGGCAATTTGTTGGACAGGGATGGTTTTCATCTTTATTTTTTGCTCCTAGCATGTGGTCATTGCTAGACAAGAAGGCCAGAATTTGCCCTAATCAAGTCAGTTTCTGGCTGCTGAGAGCACCTTAGTGTGCATTTCATTTTTTAAAAAGTGGCACAGAAACAGTGAGTTTAAAGGATATGATCTTTATCCAAATAGTTTTGGGTCTGAGCAACCTCTGTCCAGATTCTCTCTTATGGCTGTGGAGGGCATGTATTCAAGACTGCAAGGAAAGTGGCAATTCGTTCAGACAAATCAGCTAGTCTGGAATTTATTACTGTTATTATTACTATTATTATTGTTAAGGGAAAAGGCTGATTTTGAAACATGAGCTTTTCTAAGCAATGTGTCAGCTTCACATCATTTTGGAAAGAGCTCTGGCATCTGGATTCGTATGTCCAGCTGAAGAGGTAGAAACCTCAACAGACTTAAGTAGCTCACTGACTGAGACACTGAGGCTACGCCCGTTCTAGTAAACACGCCGTAGAGATGCCTCTGGCACCGAGACACACTAGATGGCACGGCACATGTCCATACTGCTGAACCGCGTCTCCAGAGTGGGGTGGCCACAACCAAATGGCCTGCTGGAAGTGTCTCTGGCCCCTGCAAACTCCCAAACTGTGCCCAGGAGCCCTTTGGAGGAAGGAGGACTGTTTAGGGCCAAAACCGTGCCAGGGACCACTGTAATGCTGCAGCAGTGTAGGAAACAGCTCCAGCTCCCAGGGGCGTTCCCTTGCCCAGTTTTACTTACTAATGTAGACATAGTCTTATCAGGGAGGTGGAACCAGAGAAAGAAGTGGTGGTTTGCTTGCCGCCACTCGCCATCATGTTGCGCGAGATTGGCTATGAACTCCGTTGCACGCCGCAAGAGGTTACTCAATAACGCTGGGCAGGCTGCCTTGCCTCCCTAACAACTCCCGAGTTAAGCTGGAAGAAAGCGGCCTTGGGAAATGCCAGAGCCCGGCTTGACTGCTGGGCTTTTGCTGGGCAGGTTCTTGCTATCAGCAGGGTTTTTCAAGAGACATTACACCTTTGCTTTCAAAAGACATGAAGATATTTGTGGGGGAGTTTTGCCACAGGATACAAAGAAGTTTGTCTCCTGGGCCCAGCACAGTATAGTCAGTGTGCTACAGTAGATCGCTGATGCCCTAACTTCTGGTATTAATTTTTTGCTGAATACCTCTGTGTCTGGCATTCTGTTTTCTTCTGTTTATAAAGAAGTAATTGTATTGGGACCTTCTATTGATGGTGATATTTTAGGTAGCAACATGTAGCTCTGCTGTCCCGGGGATGCCAGATATTGCTGGTGCATGTGTGCAAATAGATAAACAATCCAGATAGGAAAATTTGGTTTCAGAATGATACTGGGCTTCCAGGGATTGTCAGCTTTAGTCCAAATTGTGTCGGGATGTGCTCGTATGTAGGTCTGAGAGGAATCACGGTCAGGAGGTGAATGAAAGGGCTGGTACTACACAGCTCCGATTCCTTTTCGGAGGGAAGTTTTCCGGAGTTATGGCTATAAAGGAAACATTTGTTCATTTACACAGTACTAAGCAGACAATTCCACACAAACTCTTAAAATTAATTGCAGAAGGTTTGTATCCGTTTCTAACTGTTGTGTGAAGATCTGTTTGCTGGATGCCCAACTTGTTAAAGTAGCTGTATTCAAATACCATAATAATGGGTATTGTGGGAAAGCTTAAATGTAGTAGAACTTCCCATCGTTCTGTTTCTACCTGATTTGCTGATGCTATCCACAGTATCCAAAGACAGGAAGAAAAAAATCCCAACACTGCTGCGTAGGCCAGCTGAAACTGCTGAGCACTCTGTGGTTTAATAGTAACAATAAACATAGTGACATTTTTAGGGAGGTAGATTTATTTCTTTTCTTAGAAATAAATTCTGTGCTGAGTAAGCAGGCTAGTTCTTTAGTTTTCTTAGTATAAAGAAAAAAATTGATATGACATATGTATTAGATTTATGCTTTGGGCTAAAGTTTCTGGTTTAATTTGCAAATATTTTCATTTTCCTTAGGGACAAGAGTCTTTCCGCTCATCCTCCTTCAGTCGTGTAATATGGGAGCTTTGGTTTCCAGTTCAGTGTTCGTGATTTCATGCTCCTATAGCTGGTACTCCCATAGTGTGATCAAATGCATTTTAGGATGTTCTGATAGTGGCGACTCTGCCTGTAAATTGCCATCATTGGGTTTTTGAAGTATCAGGCAAAGCGGAATTGTTGAATCCAGCCCAGGACTTGATCCACAGCCTAATATGGATGTAGAATGTCTCTGGCTTCAGCCTCTCCGAGCACGTCTGGAGCCTGCCAGGATCTCACTTCGGACCATTTGCATGATGAATTCATCCTAAGCAGTAAACAAAATGTGGTTAATTCTCTAACCAGACTGCCCCGTTACCTGGGTTCTCTATGGTTCCACTGATGTTTAACTTCAATAACAAGATTTTTTCAAAACAGATAAGGCTGCTATGTTACGTCCACGCAGAGCCACATATCGGAACTGTGGCGCTGTGAAATGGCTGTTTTACTTAAAAACTAAGCTTTAATGATCAATTTAACTCTTTTTAAAATGTTGCTGTTTGTTGTAGGATTTATAAAGTTTACCCTGAGAATGATTTTGTAAATGTAGTACTGTCATGCTAGAAAGAGCTGAGCAGTTCCTGGGCAGGACATCTGTAGTCCTGGGCGAGCGGCTCTGGGTGGCCCTGGTTGAGCAGAGTGACACAGTGAGTCTGTGACACAGTTCATCTCCTGCGAGAGCAGCCACCTGAATGCAGATGTTAACTACCAGAGTCGGACTACTTGACTTTTCCATTGCTTATCATTGCCACGAAAGTTGATTAAGAATCAAAATCTCTTTGATGCTACTCCAGACATGCATGGTTGCCTTGTCTCCTTAGGAAGCCGTAGGTCTGCTTTCTCTGACCACGGTGTGTGGCCATATGGGTTAGCTGGTAGTGGGAGACCTGGACATTACACAACAGCCCACCTCAGTGGTTTTAACAAGTAAGATTATCTGTAGGAAAAGTCCCGTGGGTCCTAGGAAATGAGGTGGTGCTTTCTACTTTCTCTAAAATTATCATTCAGAAAGTAAAAAAAAAGGCATTCCGTCTGGAATGTTATTGCTGGCCCTTGTGTGTGTGTTTGTTTTAAATGGAAGGTCTAGAGGGAAAAAGTCTGATTTCTCTGTTTCACCCCATGCCTTTTGATAGGAGGGATCCTCTTGCTAAGTTTTGTCTCTGATGACCAGCGCTAGTAAGCAACTCACCACGTCTCCCTAGTTCTGCTCCAGCACATTGAATCTGAGAGTCACTGGAGAATTACACAAGCTGCTTTTTTCTGGAGGGCTGAATTACCTCCAGAGAACTGCCAGACCTTCCCAGATAGTAGAGACTCTCCCATAATTTCATGTGGGCGCTTTCTGGCCACCGTTAATCATGTGTTTAACCATTGCAGTTGCTTTCCACTGTTGTCCCGTGTCATGCAGTTGTTGACCACCAAGCCCTCTTGGTGTCCTCAGCATTTCATTTGTAACAGCATTGGGGTCATTACCTCATCTGCCTAATTGCTAGGAAGGCCAGATGGGGGGTATGACAGCCATCCACCCACCTCCCAGAGAATGAGAGCTCAGACTGGAAAAATGCATGTACATTGTTATGACTGAGATAGAAAATGTGTTATTTCTGCTGCTATCCCCAACTGAATTCCCCAAGTTAATTGTTTTGGAGAAGTGGGAATGTAATTTTTTTGCATGAAACTTCATCTTCTTCTTTAAGAAAGTAGTTAATTAACCCTTGAAGAGTAAATGATCTGGGGGAGCGCACTGCTTTTAGGATTTTTGTGAAACTTAATGGAACTTAGATGGATCTAACTTGATCTTAGACTACTTCTCTCATTATTTCATTCTTATCCTTTTGTACCTTCAGCCCTAGACTGGGCACCACTGAACATACTACATTACTAGCAGATAAATACTTCGGAGAGGGACCTAGTTTACTGTGAAGACTGTGAGATACTTCAGAAAACTAGCAGGAAAGAAAGGGGGGGGATAAAAAAAAGAAGGTGGTAAAAATTGTCTAGTCCTTGAAGATGGTGATGTAGTTCTTCATTTTGTCCAACCATTACCAAGTTCATCTCTAGCACTGGGGGTACCCATAGCGTTGTAAGTTAGTATTTCACTTTTATCTTGTTCTCACCAATGGTCTTGTAAACCCATAGGCATGTGCTTTACTCTGTTGTCCAGGTAATTAACTCTGCCTCATAAAGAAGTGTTCAAAAACCTTTCATCACATCATTAGAAGGCGTTTATTAGGTACCCTCACTCACCAATACCTCCGTACATGGTCCCATATACATCTTGCAAGCTAACAAAGCAATTGATTAAAAATATTCATGCACAGATCCCATTCTTCGCTGTGTCTCTGTGGAAAGATTTGGTACACAATAACTAAATGTAAGAATGCTAGAACAATCGTTTTCATTTAACAAGTTATTAATGAGGAAATTTGGTAGAAAACCACTTTTGTAGGTGATTAAATTCATAGTTGTTTTAGTGCACCAGAAAAAAGCCAGAGGTTGGCTGCAGAGTGAGTAATTACTGAGAAGACAAAAGAGGTGGGTATTCCGTACCTCCTGTCATGATTTTGACTAGGTTTAATTTAGTTACCCAAATATTTGCAAGTAGCTTTCAAGTTTCAGCAAGTAAGCCCAAAGGTTTATTGTTTTGCTTATTATTATTATTATTATTATTATTATTATTATTATTGCTGTTGTTGTTAGTTATGCAGTAAAGCTTAGCCACAAGTCTAAGAAATATATTTTCTTTAGTTCTTAACTAGTTGGAAATGAAAATAATTTATTTGTTCATTTTTAACATCACCTTAAAAGTATTGGCTAGTATGCTGGCTTTGGATTTGGGGCTCTAGCACAGCCTCGTATGTGCTGATGCGGTCCTAGGGTTGAAATGGACATGGGTAGTTGCATATTCAGAGTGAAAAGCTAAATTAACCAGTCGCTTAAGTAATCTGACATCTTTGAAAAACACAGATAAGGGTTTTCTGTAATTCAGCCTTTTTTCTCGACAGAGGACTTTTAAACGACAAAGTAAGCGATTAAGGAGAATCATCTCTGACCCACCTTCAGTCCTGGAAGGCGTCTCCCTCCCTGGTTGGTGGATCAGGAGGGTGCCAGGGTTTACCCCCTGGTCGCACAGGGTGGCGTCCAGCTCTGCCCACTGCAAAATGTATCGTGGGGACCTGACCCCTGCCTTTTTGGGTGAGGGGTGTGTTGGACCGCGTAGCGTCTCCTGCCCTGGATGTGCACGGAGAGCTGGGTGGGCATGGTGCAGAGGGAGAGAGGCCTGGCCTGCGGAAGGTGCTGGGGCACCGGCAAAGTGTGCGCTGCAGGGCGGGAGCTGGCTGTCCTTTCTGTGTCCAGTAGTATAACAAGTGTGTCAGAAGTTATTTGTTGAGTTGAGAGGAATCATATATTCAATAGGGGACCAATACCCAGGCCAGTCTTTTTTTGATCTTGCTGTGACAATTGCCAAGGACAGACAGAAAATAGGGAGGGAAGGATGGGTTATAGCACGAACCAGCGAAACACTGTCTCAAGTAACTGTTTGAAGGCTTGTTTTAGCATCTTGAAAGGAAGCAGGAATTCACGTGGTTTTTTTTTAGCTTGCAAGAGAAAAGTTATTTAATGTTCCTTTATATCTCCTCTCTGAAAATGTTCTCACTGAGGCAGGATCTGCAGTCTTACAGCTAGTTAACCCAAGACTTGCCTGCCTGTGAAAATTTATTTTTACAAAGGGAATTACTGAAATTGTTTTTCCCCTATAAAATTTTAAGTAGAACAGATTCCAAACTCCAAAATCAGTAGAGTGTTAAAATACTTTCTGCTGCTGGCAGTGATTTGTTGTTCATAGTATATACTCGGGTGTATTTTGCTTTCAGGAAGTTATAAGCATTTTCAGATTTTTATTGCAGAGCTGCTTTTGTTGCCATTTGCTTTGATTTTGGCTCCTGTTGAGTTATATGCAGTTCATTTACTTAAATTTTTCTAAAGGAATATTTTCATCCAGGAATTTAATAGTATTGCTGTGACTGGGCCTTAAATCTCCAAGCAGAGATGGGATGAGCTACTCGTTTGTAGTTAGTGCTGAAAAAACCGCTTTCGCATTCCGCTCTCCCCTCCTCTGTGGTCTCTGAACTGCAGTACCATGGCTCATTCTTCAGGTTCCTGAAAATCAATGAAATATTTATGATAGTTCATTTTTCAGCAGCTGGGTAATGAATGGGATTGCGAGATGTTGCTGGTCAATACTCGCGCCTCTCCTCCAGCACTCTTGGGTCAACAGACATCTCCGATGCAGCTGTAACCTCTGTGCGAGACTGCACTTATTTTCCTTGCTTTTCTTTCCTGCGAGGTAGCAGAACAGTGTCAGCAGCAATGAAATGAGAGCAATCATCTCCCTGAATGGGTAGGACAATCTGCAAAGCAAGTATTAAAAATAAAACAGGAAGTCAGTGATTATCAATTTTTAGCAAACACATTTCTACCAGTCTTCAGGCTGATGCCTAATGATAACAAAAGGAGAAGGTCTGCATATGGGCAGTGTTATTTCCAATATCTTTTCCCCTCATGATGGCATGGGCTGTTTTTATTTTAAGGCCTAAGACCCATAAGAATAATAACAGAGGCCCGATGTTGTTGCTTGTAAACAACGTGTGTTGAACAGCGTGGCTGGGATAAATAGGTATCGGGTTAAAAAAAGAAAGGAATGTCCTTTTTTTGTGCATTTACACTTTGCTGAAGTAAAAGGCAGCATATGGCAACTCTAGCAAGGAAGAAGTCATGCCTCTCAGAGACTTTTCCCTAGCTTAAGGGGTTAGTAATTGCTTCCCACCCTCATAAAAGAAAATTACTGGCATGCCTGTGCCGAGCGGCGTGCGTGTGGGTGACGGGAAATAAGGCTTCCTCCAGACCTGGCCACCTGCTTGAGGAGCAGCGACGGCGGTGGGAGGGAAACCCACCCGCCAGCGAGCCGCAAGTGTTGATTGATGCCTGTTTTCACTGCCGGAGGGGAACCAATGCCGCTCTGCTGCACGGTGAGCTTCTCCTTTGTGCGTCTCTTCCCCTCGAGAAGAACCGGGAGTGTTTATTTGGACCCCGCTGCGGAGGAGAGGGAACAGCCTACACACCTGCCAGGAAAGGGAATCCTAAACAACTGCTCCCGCTCAGAAGAGATTGGGAGCTGGGCCAAACATTTCATACGTGGATGATTAAAATTAGACTCCTGCATCCATATGTACGTTCTCATTTTGAAAACACTGCCTGGTTTACTTCTTTTCTCTCCTGCCTTTGATGTAGTCTCCTAATGGGCGAATGCTTCCCCCTTTCCTGTAGCTCTGACAGTGGCCTTTGTACTCACTGAAAGTACATTTGTCTTTCCTCTTTGTAATCATACCTGATCACACACAGAGGAACACAGCTTCTGTCTTTCATTTTCTCCTAATATTCCCTTGACAAGTATCTTTCTGAAAGGGGAAAAAAGCGATAATCTCTCCTTTGGAAAAACAGCCAAGTGTGGAAGTGGACTTGGCTTTCTGCCGTCCTCCTGTGCTTCTGCCCGAGCAAACCGAGACCTTCCTGCAAGCCGCACTCGCTGATCCAAAGAGGTCCAGGTCTGGCTGAAAAGGCATCCCAAGGAGGAAGGGGAGAAGGTAGGCAGATCAGCAGAGCGCGCGCGCGCGCGCCTACGATGTGCTTGTCTGCAGCCTGCTCTGTTCACAAGCACCAAAACCATGAAGGGATGAAGAAGCAATAAGGCACTGAGGGCATGGCTGCATGACCTCCAATTGCAAAGGATGGAGGCTTGCAGTGAGCCACACAAAACTGTTAGTGTTGGAGGACTTTGTTCCAAATTTCAGCTCTCCGTGTCCTGTCAGTTGGATAAGCATACAGAGATACTTATTATGAGACAGTGATTTGTTCCTGAGGGCTCTGAAGCATTCAGAGACCCCAGTGCCTCCAGAAATAAATCCTTATGTTTCAAAAGACTTTGAGTATGTTTTTATGTTCCCCTCATAACAGCTTTTCTTACGAAAGCGAGGAGATTTCCTGGAATTAGTGACTGCTAGTAAGGCCCTGTTAATGCTGCAGCTTTGTAAGCAGCCACATGTCTGTATCCCCCTGCTTCATGCTGTTTTCCCAGGGCAGAGCCTAAGGGCCACAGTGGGGAGGGAGCAGTGGGGGTTGTGATACTGTTTCAGAGAGGAGAACCCTTCCTTGGCTGGACTCCTCTGGGCAAGGAGGCAGCAGAGCCTGCACTGCGCCCCGTGTGCTCAGCTGCCACGGGCTTGCCTGTCGCCCCAGTAGCTGCAGGGCTGTCCTGATCGTGGCCCTGGCACGTGCACCACCGTGCAGGCGAGCAGCCACCCCGTGTGCCTTTCCTGGGGAAAAACCTGCTCGCACAGAGATGCTGAATTATTTTCCCTGTAGGAGCACATCTCGGATGCTGAATGGAGTCCTCCTCACGAGGTCCCAGCTGGGGCCTGGCAAGGGTGCATGGGAGCTCCCCGCGCTGGGTTCCCTCTCCTCTGGAAAAGCTATGAGCTGCTGGGTACAGGCCAAGGCAGAGAGGAGGCAGCTGATGCGCACCCCGTTCTTGCCCTAACATGGAGTGAGGACATGGCTGCAGGGCTCACACAGATACAAAAGCTTTTTTTTAATATCAAAACTAAGAACAAAGCACCTTGTATAGCAAAGTGAAGTTTATAGCTTGCTTCAGCCTGGTAAAAGGCTTTTCAGAGCAAATAGTGCTGGCATTGTCTCCCAATAACCGGGCAGTGTTTACTGGAGGTAGTTTATCTCAAGCTGTTTTTTCATTCCTGTGTATTTTAAGTTGCCCTCCCAGACCCTCAAAATTAAACAAAAGCAATGACTTCGTAACGAAACATCCCAATAAAAAACCCCAAGTGAAATTTGTACATATTTGCAGAGATGGTCCCAAAATCCTGCTGGTTGTTGTAGTTTTAAGAGGACTTGCAAGTTATGCATAGCCTCTAAGCATCTGCCTCCATCAATACGAGTTTTCTGATGTTGTATGGAGTGCAGGGATATATTTGAGTTACAATAAATGGCATTGTTAACATTACAGATGCAAATGTTCGTTGTACACGAGCAAGAGGACAAAGTACCTGTAAAAGAGATTTCCAGAACTGTTAAACTCCTGTTACTGTCAGAAAAATGTTGGCAACTGAGCGGAGAGGAGAACCCGAGATAGGTGCCCCAGAGGGGAGCAGAGGGGGACCAGGACGGAGCAGCGACCCGTGGGCGTGCATGGCCCCAGACGAGCCCCCACGCCGGCTGGCTCTTGCTGCTGCAGCCCGTCTCCCGCAGCTGGAGGTGCAGGAGTCACTCTGGTAACAGGAGGGGAAGCTGGAAGTGATACACAAGGGAAGGAAGTCTTTGGAGAATCAGGTTTCACTGTTTCAACTACGTAAGGAAAAACGTGTTTATAATAATCTACTGGCTATAGAAGGTGTGTGTCTGTATAGGCACATGTATATATGCACGCAACATAAGTGTGTGAGGAGAAGGAACTTCACTGTGGCCTGTCAGCCTTAAGCACATTGCTTCTGTTTCTTCTTAAACCCTATGACTTCATTTAAAAAAAAGAAAAAGACATTAAGAATCTCCCAGGGTAGAGTGCGTGCGAGTTGTGTGTGTGTGCGAGGGAGTATGAGTAACTTATCTTCACATTTAGCTGGAGCCTTGGTATTGTCAAAGCAGCTGAATCACTGCCTGTGAGCTGCCATCTTTGCCATGGTGATAATTTGACAGCGTGCCAACATCACTGCCTACTGTCTCTGAAGAGCTGACCTTGTAACAACATCAACACTCTTTCTTTGGCTTTTGCTGACATACTCTAGGCTCTGAAAACTGTTTTCAAAACAAATATATAAGGAAGTATTGTGCTTGTAAAAGCAATTGTGTTTCCGTCCCTCAGATTATTTTCGGGTGTCTCGCCTGCCAAAGGGCAAAACAAAGGAACAGGCAGGGAGGACACGACTCTTCAGATAAAGTGAGAGGCTCTCCGTGTACAGGAATGATGGGAGTCAAAAGTAACCTTCACGAAATCAGAAGTTAATGGTAAAGTGGCAACTTATCAACTCTTTGCACTGTCCCATCATAAACCAAATTGTTTGGTCATGAACAAACCAAGGACAAGTGAGCAGAGCTCTACAAACACAGCAACGAACACACAAAGGCCAAAAGCAAAGGATTTAATGCTTGCTGTATACTGTTGTGTGTCTTCATCCAAACAGGAAAAAACTACCATCTAAAATACTGACTGAGACTTTCCATCTAGGCATTTGATATGGAGAAATGGCAGAGGCTTGGCTTAGCGGACGGAGTAAAGGTGTTGTCAGTATCTGAGTATGCCAGTCGTCTTCTTGGTCCTAGGTTTAGGCTACTCTCTGCTGGGTGACCTGACACATTCAGGCATTCCCCAGTCGTGGGGGATTACCTGAGCGCTTTGTATTCCCACTGCCCACACTCATACACCAAACTTCACGTGCCTTCTGCGTGTCCGGTGTGTTTGCCAGGGCCCAGCTTGCAAAGGAAGCAGAACAAACCAGACACAGGACTCACCCCGCACTTGCTAGCACTTCGATCATGGGTAGTGAAATGCTGTTATTCATTGTTTTCTTCTTCTTCTACTAAACTAAATAAATATAGTAAGTATTAGTGTCCTGAATGACATTTCATGGAAAGTTTTTGTGATATCTGAGACCGTGTAGCGGATGCATGACAGGCTTTCCTTAAAAACTGCCACGCAGTGCACAAAGCCCATACAGCAGTTTTTATTTTAGATATGGGATTGGAAAATGCAGTTAGATTTAACTTAGGATTCTGTAGTTAAGAGTGGAATGAAAGATGTAGCTAACAAAAGTCTGGAGGCAACATCTTCGTGAGACACCCCAGTTTTCACTCCGCCTCAGAGATCTATTTTCAGGTGTTGCCAGGAAGGAGAACACTATAAGTTATACCAAGATATTTCCTCTGGATCCTTCTGAAAGTGCAATCTTTTAGATTTGTTGAAGTCAGGTGAAGTTCCAGTTTTACTTCTGCATGTAGAAGTTATTCTTGATTTTTCATAGTCAAGGATAAAAATTTTATTGTTTGCCCACTTTCTAACTTAGCTACTTAAAAAGTCTCCAACAGATAAAGCACTCTGACTTCAGCTCCTTCTGACACTTGGAGGAACTTCAAGCTTAAACGGGATTTGGCTAGCATGTATTAATGTATTACCCTGCCTTTATGTATAGTTTATATATGGCCAGCAATTCTTCAGCTACTGCAAAAAAACGTATTTGAGAGAAACAACAGGCAAATTATATTTGACTTTGCATTGTTTTCCAGCTTGTTTCTTTTTGCAGTCTAGTGCTGGATTTTAACCTGCAAGTTTCTGTTTGGGCTGCATTGTCTTTGAGGGTCGCATTTCTCACTGTGTTGCTAGCACTAGAATCGCTGGGCCAAACCAGCAAACAGGAAAAGGCTGAAAACAGGATTTTCAATGTGAAAATAACTTGCTGTGGCACCCATTTTCAAACCTGTAGGCACTTTGTTATGAGGGAGGCTGAGTATGTTAAGCTGCAGGACATCTGAATGATGTAGCGTCTCAAACTGCGAAGAGGGGTGCCTGAAGTTGTTGGGCCTGTTGTGTGTCATCTAAATGGGATGTTCAAACTGAGCTTTGAAAGGAGCATTTGTGCCTGATAGAAAAGAGGTTTTGTTACCTTAACCAACGGCATAGCCAGGAATGGAAATCTGAATAGTCTCCAGGCTACGGTGGACGGGCAGTGACCAAATCTTTTTACACGTGGCCACCGTACAGGTTTGGATTTGGGAAGGCTGAGGAGCTGGTTGGGTGGGCCATGTCTGAAGTGTTTGCCCGAACCAAGCTTAAAACGTAAGTGTGGTGCAAATTAGCCTCCTGAGGTACTCCTGAAAGCTCAGTTGTCTGTGCAACGGAAATATGCATTTTTTCTGACAGTGAGAAAATTCAGTTTTTCAGAGCCTGAAATTAGTTCACGAGCCACATGGTTTGTTTCATTCAGCTTTATACTAAAAGCAGGGACTAGTTCTTGGTGCATTGTTTTCAAGTTAAATATTAACCCCCCCATACAGCAGAAGCCTGCTTCGTACAGGCTTGGCTTCTTCTAGGTGGATGACACGAAGGGCTTTCAGAATGACTTTCCAGGGGACTGTGAGCTTTTACTGGCAGTGCATCATTTTAGCTTGTGGACTTACTAGCTTATGCTAGTTTTTTCCTGTTTGTGTGAGTGGGATCACACAGCAGAGACCCTTTCAGTATGCAACTTTTAATAATAGATAAGGAAAACTTTTCTATCAAAGGACAGATGAGAAATTGTTCCTTTTGAGAAAGCTGTTTTGAGACTATCCAAGGCAGAACTGCTAGGATGTCCACCAAATGGTGCCAAAGAAATGCAAATTACTTTTAAAAATGAGCGTTGCTTGAGTCTTTGCTTCTGAAACCAAGGGAGCCATGCGTTAGCTGCCTACTGAGCAGAGTATCAAACTGGACCATAGAAGGAGAAGGGGAGAGTGCCATGGAAAATAAAGCTGTAGGCTGAGCCAGATTTCTTCCTGTTTTTGTGTGCAAAAAGGTCTTGTTAAAGCTGTATCCTTTAAGCCCCGAAGAGACAAGATTCATTGCCAAGAAAGGCTTTTGCATCTCTGATCGCATGCTCCACCAGCCTCCTCCACCAGCCTGTATTTTTCTAAAAATAATCCTGATTTCATACCTTAGCTGATGGACCTCCTAGCATCCACAGTAGAAACAGCCTCCCTGGAAAACGCGCAGGAATATGTAGGAGCATTGGCTCCACTCTAAGAGAGGTTGCACGCAGCCTTTATAGAGACGTCCTTTGTATTCTGAATTGTACTAAAACATAGTAAGCTTATCGCGAGCCCTTTCCGCTTCCCCCAGAACAAACAAGTTGCTGCCGAATACCAGGTATCTTATACAGCAGAAGAACAAGAATTCCTTTTTTTCTTTAAAACAAGGAAAACAAGATGTCACTTGGCAGGAGGGAAAAGAAAGGATTTGTTTTTCTAGTCCACGGGGAAATTTGTCAGGCTGCACAGCCTGAAATGCCTGCTTGGGGTGTGTGATGGTCGCTAACAGTCAAGGAAGCGTCCCGAGACAGGTGTCATATTCTCCATTTGATAAACAGGGAGAAAAGCTGCCCTGCTTTGAAGGCTGTGGGTCGCTGTTACTGTGCTGTCAACGACAGATGCCTTCACCGCCCCACGCTCCTCGTGCTGGGATCACCATCCTCATAGCCGCGTCGGCTTCTTTATCCGTCTGGCTGCCAGGATGCTCCCACACCAGATCTGCTGCCAGAGGAGCAGTAACATACAGCTGCGCCTTTTGTGAGTGTAAGAGCTTGCAGACAGCCCTGGGGTGTCACATGTGTGTCCATCATGGGTACCAGAGGTAGGGAAGAAGCAGTGATGGTCATCCAAAGTATTTTCCCAGCACAGAGACGGTCTCCGTGTTTGACAGCATTAGGGTATGGTCAGATGGCGGTGTGAATGTCCCCAGGCTTCATGCCCTGAGCCAGGCCTCCTGGTCTGTGTTGTAAGTGGCGCTTTTTCTCTCCATTTTCTCTCCCCGGCAAAATGCAAAGACACTGCTGGAGTTTGTTACCTACCTTGTACTCACACTGCACCCAGGACTGCCTCGGCCTGGCTGAGCAAAGTTAGACCTTAAAATGCCCTTTGGATGTTTCTGTACCCATAACATTGCCCAGGCTATAGCCAAGTGGCATTCAGAGCAGGCTGCAGCTGTGCAAACATTGGCATGGGAGGGAGCACCTCTATCACGGAGGCTTATCCTCTGCCATTTCCAGTGATCAGGAAACAAGTAACGCAAAGCCTCCTCCAGTTACTGGCCACGGGCAATTCCTGTCACCCAGAAACATGTATTGGATCAAAAGTAAAAAGCAGAAAGCCACAGCTGTCATGTGCCAAAGGAAGCAAGCAGCATCAGTGGCATCCTTCTGCAGGTGTTGGCCACCTTCTCCCCAGCTGCGGTTTGACAGTGCAGCACATCAGGCTTTCTGCTCCCAGAGCCGTCCTCAGGGCATCCAACACCTAGCACCAAGGGAGGAGGGGGCAAAACGCCGATCCCAGCTCTGCAAGCTCAGAGCTGCTCAAAAAGCACTGATGGGGTGACCCCATGTGCGTGCTGTCAAGCCAACATAAGCTGCACGTTGTATGCTGAGGCGGATTTGACACCGACGTGCTTGTGTGACAATCTCGGTTGCAGGTCAGGTTTGTGCTGCTGAGTGGCCTGTCAGCCACCGGCTGCTTTAATGCTCATGGCATCCCAGCTTCAGCTCCGGAGTGGAGGGGGGGGGGCGTTCAGCACTGTGTGTACACACGAGAGTATCAAATGGATTTTGGGGAAAAAAAACCCCACTGAGTGAAAGGCTTTTCCTTCACCTTGTCCTGGGTCTTATAACCAGCACAGAAATGCAGAACGTCCATTTAAAGATGTTTTTACTCTGATATAAGAATCCTAATCCTCAGCATTATGCATAATTCAGTGTGTCTCAGCGCTGCTGTCCTGATGGTACAGGATTTTACAGTGTACCAGTAGGGTTTCTTTCTCCATTACTCATTTATAGGGGGTTTCCCCCCATAAAGTTAATTGTCCATTCTAATAAACATAGACATTTTTAATCTGACTTACTTTATTTTGAGAAGAACCTCACTTTGGAAGTTAGTAGCTGGTTAACTTAGTTCTACTGCTCCAGAACATCCAGCAGCAAAGTCAGTAAAACCACCGTGTTTACGCTGCTGTGAATGAAGAGCCGGGTCCTCTTGCCTCTCGTTGTGTGTTGGCTCAGTAGGTCCTGCAGCCAAGTGCCCTTTGGGTTTTGGAGAAGAATCGTAGTTTTGGTTTCTCTCTGTGGCCAGAGATTAGTGTAATTTTAAGGCCTTAGGGGAAATAACAAGAACATAATAGTAGGTCTCTGAACAGTATTTCTTTGAAACTCTGGGGGCTGGAGCAAGGGGAAGCCTGATCTATAAAACCATCAGTGAGTGCTACTTGCTGTACATTTGAAGTACTGAGGTATTCGGTAGCTAGTGAAAAATACAGTATCCACAAAGACCCAAAGAAGACTATTGACAGTAAGCAAAGCTTCTCCCAAGGGCTTTTGCAGCTGCTCGGTTTAGAAATGGTATCCGCAGGGCTCTGATCGGTGAGACGGGTTGTCGATTCCTGTCTCACCATTTCATTCTCAAGGTGGGTGGATTGGAAATTGCGATAAGACTCTGGAAATTGCTGCAAAATCCTGTGCTGTTTAAAGGTCCTATGCAACGATGTCAGAGCTGTATTTATTGCTCTAGTAAATAAATTTTTCAGTCTGTCAAAATAAACAACGGTGTGTGTCCCCCTACACATCCATATTGTATCTGTAACTAGTGCTCGTAGCGCGTACCTGGGTGAATTCCTTGGGAAATCCTTGCCTTCCTCAGAAGGTGATGCCTTTGACGTCACTTGCGTGAGGGTTAAGTGCCATTGACCAGAAGGATGAAAGCTGGTGCGGTCGCTTTGGGGAGCCGGAGGGGTGTTTAGACTTTGGGCTCACTTGGTTTATTGCTCAGTTATTAGACTGCCTCGCAACAATGGTGTGTGAGAGGCAGGGAGAGCTATACATTTCTGCCTGATTTCTACTAACAACCTCCCACATAACAGCCTGTCGTTAGCAGCTGCTTTTTCCTTTTGATGTCCAGTGAAGAAATGTTTGAAAGCTTTTATGCTGTCTTGAGTGAGTTAGGGAGAGAAAGAAGGTGCGCTCCTCTCCAGGCCTTTATGTGCAGTCATTTATGTTTTCACAAAGAGCACTGAAATCCAACGCATGTTGCAATACTGGTTGCTATTTTCTTGTCTCCCTACTCATGTGGCAGTTTAGGGAGAAGCTAACAGGCATGTGACTGATGAAATATGAAGGGCTGAGTGTTCAGGACATCTGGTGTATCACCTGAACAATGGGTGAAAATCCACTGATCGATCGGTTTCTCTCGCGCTCTTCACAGCTAATCTGGACGTTGATCCTGGTGGAGGGCGTGATGCCTTTGGTTAAGGAGGAAAGGTATTTGACACTGTGCAGCTACGCTGCAGGGAGATGTAGTGTGTGTGTTATGTGGGATAAGTTAATTGTCCTTTTGCGTGTTTGCATGGAGTGAGAAATGAGAAGTACTCGGGCTGCTCGGAGCTGACACTGCAGATGTTGTTTCAAGACACAAGAAACACATGAACTGAAATTTCTGAAAAAACCTGCATTAAAACCTGCACTGACTCCAGCTGGGTTTCCTGAGCAGCTCCAGAAACTACTGATAGGTTCATACGAGCATCAGTTAATGGCTGTTAATACAGGTACCATGCATAGGCGAGGCACACGTGCCCTAAGCAAGAAAGTTTCCTTTATAGCTGTTTACGCATTTCCCTCTCTATTTTCACCATCATTTGCCTCCGCTGTGTCCCCTTTCTCCTGCTCTGGATCTGTCTTTCATGATGTCTTTACCTGTTACTCTGCCCTCTTCTTCCCTCCTCCTCCTCCTCCTACTCCTCCTCCTCCTCCTCCTCTCCTGTCTCTTCTGGCTTCCCCTGCCACCCTCCTCCCCGGCAGCCCCCCTTTCTCCCCGCTGCCACTGTCTGGTCTGGCTTGCTCGCTCTCCTCACCGGCATAACGAACGCTGACCCGCGGCTCGGAGGGACGGGTGGTTAGTCCTTCTCGTACTGGCAGGCTGGTGCTGGGCCTGTTTGGTTGTAGCCCAGAGAGTGCTAGCAGGAGGGGTCTGGCAAAGGTCTGCCGCAGATATTTCTAAGCTCCTTGTCTATGTGATCATCTTATCACATCCGGCTCATAGATGCCTGTGTCCCCAGAGAAATGCTGTGAGATAGGATGTGCTATTAATCCTCTTTTATAGACGAGGGACTGAGATCAGAACAAATGGGGAATTAAGCCAGGGTCTCCTGAATTACAAGTTAGTATGATAATGCCATCTTTATGAATATGCTCTTTGTTTCAGTTTGCCTGGACAATTTTGTTTAAGTACAATGGCAAAAGCATGTGAAAAGTGGAGGGAACCAGCATAGCTGCAAGGCTGTTCCAGTTTGGAGAGGGTGCCCACAGCAGGAGAGAGGAAGGAGTTACGGAATTACGGTGTTACCAGAAGTGTACACAGTATTACCCTCTTTGTATTGAAATCTGTCAGTGTTGATAGTATTGGGTTTTTTTTTCGTTAACCATTCGTTTAAAGTTGTTTTCAAAATATCGCACAGACATAATTCCTACACACATACATTACAACAGCCCAGAAGTTAGGAGGGTGGATTTTCCTGATGTCATCCCAGTTTCAAGGCTCCTGAGCTGCGGTGACAGAGCTAGGGACCCAAGCGCCTGTCTTCTCAGTCATCAGTGGAGTCCTAACGGCTGGATGCACATGAGCCTCTTTTGGGCTTTGAATAGAAGTTCTAGCTTAGACCTGAGAAACCTTTCCAATGCAACTGTTACCAAAACTAGGGTATGCAGATGGTGGGTGTTGTGTTTGATAAATCAGCATTTTCGTCTTACAAATTCCCATTGGAAAAAATCCCAGCCAGCTTGGCTTTTCACACTGTATTGTAAGAAACGTTCTCATCTTTTGTGTGCAAGTTTTGAACTCTGTTAGCAACGCTTGCTGCCGTGTCTGAGCAGATAAGCTGATTTCAATTATCTTTCATTTGATTGCTTTCTATTTGTTTTCAGCTCAATGTCATTAAAAAAAAAAGGCCAACATTGATTTAAGATACTAGTACTGGATTTAGCTGTAGCAAAAGTAAGGAAAGTTAATCGCTGCTGGGGAGAACAGAGGTCTGAACTCTGACATTGCAGGAGAATAAATCAGGAACTGAACAAAGATTTTGAGATGCTCTAAAGGGAAACAGAGGTTGCAGTACTGAGCTCCAAATGGTGCCAGGAACGGGCTGACTACGCAACGGAGAGAGTAGACCTGACTCCTCTTCTCGCATTTTATTCATTCTCCTTCCTCCCACCTGTACTAAGCAAAAAACATAGACCAAACAGAAGAACTCCTAGTAGAGTTTCCCGTTTGGAAAATCAGACCTGCGTGGGCTTTCTGATGCACTATCTGCGAGGCATTTAATCTCTGCAGACTGGGTGAGGTACCCAGGTGCCTAGCATATTCGCTGAAATTTGCCCTCATTACGTGTCTGTGTGGTGAGAACCAGGAGGCTGGAAACAAGTCCTGGGTGTACCTCCTCACTCATTCCTCTCGGCTCAAGAAAATTTGAGCCCAGGATTCCCCCTATTTCTCTCATAAAATTGTAGACCAGCACAAATAAAGAATGGCAGCAGAAATGTAAAGTTCCCTCCACGATCAGCTACTACTTTTAAGTATTTATTGCAAATACTGTTGAATACAAGTGATTTCTAACAGAAGTATCCTTTTGCAATTTTTTTTTCTAAAACCAATTTCCTGCTGTAAGCCAAAAGTAATGTACCCAGTTATGAATTATGTTACTTTTATTGTATTCCTTAAGACTTTACAGCTTGCCTCTCATCCCTCTCTGGAATAGTTTTTAAAATAAAATGTTTTCAGTGATATTAAAATATAAATAATAATTGACTTTAATTGAAAAGCCACATTTCATTTTGGAGTATTTACGCCAAGGGTCCGGTATGTTTTACTATTAAAATAATTCGCTTTTAGAGACCAACCTCATTGCTGTTAAACTGAAGATGAACAACGGGCTTGGTGTCAGGTGCAGCAAGTTCAGGAGGAGAGTGTTCATAAGAGAAAGTTATAAAGAGAAATCCACAGCTTTTCCTGAACGTCAGTAGCTTTGATTTTTAACAGATTAGGTGAATATGGTATTTTCAAGGTAAATGTGGACGCTGCTCACACACAGATCCTTTGAAAATTGATTTTAGATGATTGCATCTCTGAAAAGTTTGTCATAGTTTGTTATAGTAAGAACCCATTGTAGGCAAAGTAAACAGGTTTGTGGGCTGATGCTGCCTGAGGACAATCAGAATGGACATGGGTTGACATTACTTACACTGAGGGGTAAGAGCCACTTGGTGCACTTTATATTTGTCCCTTCTCCTACCGTATAATGAGATAAATAGGTTGCTTTGTGTGGTCTGCATTTTGGGCATTGCTTCCCCCACCCCAGAAAGCTTAAATTTTAAAACGCAGGAGCCCATATCTGTTTCATTATACATCTTCTTACCACAGTTGAATGACATGTCACACTCAGGTTAGCTGTGGTTGCTTTAAGATCTGCACGCATTTCAGCAGGGCTGCTGCTTCTGCCTGCCTGCTGCCCTGGCTGCCCGGGCGGGGTGCCCCAGAGACCGGGGATGCCCAGGAGTCCCAGCTCTCAGTCCTACAGGACAAGCAAACACTTCATTTGCATTCTTTGCTCCCAAGTGCTGACTGACTCTCTCAGTACTAGTTAAATTAAGACTGCTTTAATGAGCTGCAGCTGTATTCGACTTGATTGCTTTGAATACACATTCCTAGCTATCTTCCCCCAGCATTTATCTGTAGATATATTAATAATATCTGTAAAGATGAGAAGTATGAAGTCCACATTGTCCTTATTTACGCAAGTGCTGCATCTGGAGGTCCACAGTGTAATTCGTCATTCATTTGTGCTTCCGTCCCAAGAGGGCAGTGTCACCTCCGTGTCCTGGGCCACAGTGTGCTTAACCCATGAGGTCTATAGAGGATTTTCTACTGCAGTGCTTGATGTGGAGAATCATCCCTGAGAACGGGTAGCTGCTGGTCACCTGAAAGGCTCCGTCCCTTCCACTTGCAGGTTGAAATACGACAGGATTTTTGTGCATCATACACATCTTCTCCCCCCTATACAAACACCCAGTGACGCAGATTTTCTTGTGTCCAAAATTGCTGAAGAGGTGCTTTAGGGAGAAGAACGAGGTGCAGTTCCACAGTGGGATGAGGACAGGCACTGCTTTTAAGATGCTCAAAGCTGGCTAAGGGGTAATAGATCCCACAAAGCTTGGTGTAAGCATGGGATTTAGAGGGTATTTTAGGGGCACTTCAGAGCTTCCATTGCAGGTGACTAGCAGCAGAGAGGAGTCCTTCCTGTCATGCCTGATGTTTTGTTGGTTTATATTCATAAGAAAGGTGAGATTAGGGCTTCTTGCCTGAGCAGGGAGAGGAATTTCAGAATGCAGCAATGCCCCTCGGGCAGAAATGCCACTGTGCCTTGTACATCTGTGTGCCAGGGAAATGGGAGCCAAGCTGCTGGCTTCCGTGGTACTCGCCTGCGGACTGGAAGCTCCCCTGTCTTCAGAAAGGACTGGATCTGTAAGGAGATAGGTCAGTATGTCCTCAAGCTCCATCCACAGTCTGGGACTTTCAGTGTCTCTCAGGGGAGTACCAGGATGCTGGCCTCTCTTCTATGTGCAAGGTACGCATGAAATAAAAGGTGATTTTTCAGAGCAGAGGCAGAAGGGGAGAAGTTTCATGCGTTTTTGGTAGTGCATGCAATATTGTGGCATTCTTGTCTTTTCCACAGGTTCACACTGGCATGTCTCTTTTGGTAGAACTGGAGTGGGAAATTTGAGGATGCAGATAAAGTGATACGTGATTAGATATAGCTCATTTGCCAGGCGACTGACAGTCAGTGAAAGAAGATAGCAGCATACAGTGATAGGTTTCAGGACAGCTATAGGTGAAACATGTCATGGCACCAGGAGAGCTGGCTTCCCAGATGTCTCTGCTCATCTTTCATAAGCAATCAAATCAAAAACCTATTTTATCATTTTTGTCCTGTTTCACTTTTGTACTACAGATGGCAGCCCTGTATATGGTTCTCAGCTCAGAATTTGAAAGCTGAGGGAGTACACTCCCATTTGAATGCTGAATTTTAGCTTGGTTGGGGGGTCTTGGGGGAAGGGGTGAGGGGGATTGCTCAGTTAAGTTTTGAGCCTTACCCGTAACTTAAACCAGAAATGAGTTTTCAATTCTTTTTGTTTTCAAGGAAAAGTATGGGCCTGAGTATTGCCAGATGTGGCATTTTATAAATCGTCAAACACAGTAGAACTATTTTGATTACACTCAGTTCCGCTGGGTTCATGGCTACAGATACCTCCTCGCTATGGTGATTTTCTGGTACAAATACCGAATATTCCTATTGAAAGAAAACCAGCTGTAGTTAAATTTAGGTAAAAATGAAAGAAATAAAACGTTGCCAAAACAAAGATGATAAACCAATTTTAGGAGAATGCTTTTCAACTTTCCAGCTGATATTAAAAGTAGAGCTTAAATGAACAACAGTGAAATTGCTAAGAATTATTTGAGCACATCATTTAGAATTTAATGAAGAAACGTCCATGTTCAGTGAAAAGTAGATAAAACTACTGTTTCACTTAGCACGCATGCCGTTTGTGTTGATGCTGTATTTTTAAGTGCTCGGGAGCACAATCTGAAGGATTATCACCTCCGAGTCACTTCTATCTGAAGCACCAGGCGGTCTCAGTACGGTTGTTGTCAGAATTGTGCGGGTCTCCTCAGGAAGGCAGGGACTGTTTTGCCTCTTTTTTTAATCAACATCACTCCTTCGCTTTCCCGCATTGGCCTCTCCAGAGCGAAAGGCCGCTTATCTGCTCAAATGGAGCAGGAGCTGCTGTTTTGTGGAAAAGCACAGGGAGAAGATTGAATTTATTTTCATTTGTGATGTTTCCAGCCAGAGCTGGAGACCAAGTGTATTAATGCTTTACAGACTTTCCTGCCAGAGCCCCTTATGCCAGAACTCCTTATGAGGTGTTTTTAAGGGAAATCGGTCAGAGCAGTGTCAGGAGAAGGCAAACCAGACGGCGGGCTTCAGCAGTACCACTGTTCCGCACAGCCATGGCTCCGTCCGACAAGCCCAGACGGATTCCCCAGTGACCCGGTCCAGGGGTGAGACCTCTGCTAGGTACTTCAGTGCCAGCTCTCTCTCACGCCCTTGCCCCTCTGTTTTCCAGCTGCTGTTAGCTGGGGCTGGCAGTCTTTCCATGTGCCTGCAGCACCCCCTCTCGCAGCCTTCCCCGGGCTGCGGACCTCCCTCCACCGCTGAGCCGCGCGTGGGGCAGAGGGTGGGCGCTGGAAGGGGTCTGCCGGCTGTGCCCACTGCGTACTGGTTGAAGAGACACGTGTGGAACCACTTGGCCATTTTAGATTTGGGAATAGGGCTGCTGCAGTAATTCCAAAGTCTGTTTCAGGCTCCATGGCTGAAGGTTGCAACACACTGGTTCCCCGAGGAAGCTGGGAGCCCAGCCCGTTCAACCACCTGAGCTAATTTTAGCCAGGATGCACTTCCATTTCCCGTGCAGTATTTCACACGTAAATGAGTCTAGGTGGGAGAAGGTGTGGACATTACGAACGAGGTCCCAACTCGCAAACTTGGAGCTCTTTGGACATTGGTATGTGTAGTAATTAATTGTATGGCCAGATGAAGGGATTGAGATGTCCTGTTGCAGTGCCCTCAGCTGGACACTGGAGAGTGCTTCAGGTGCTGCACAGCAACAAAGCTCACTGAAGCATGATGGTTCGTTTACAACAGTTAACGATTTCAGATTGCCTATGTCATTCTGTCTTCTTCCATCTTTCCTTTTGTCCCCTATATAACTATGTACTTCCAACGAGAAAGTCAGGCTTGCTTTGGTTAGTCATGTAAAAACCATCACTGTGGTTTACCCACTTTTTGTAATCACATTTTCCTTAAAGGCTTCTCTAAAAAGACTTTTACATTCATCACAGTGCTACTCCTCTTACTTACCTTTCATGCTAACAGCAGCCAGGCGCAGTTATACTTACACATTATTGTAATTGTTGCTGATGGTGCCCTATTTAGTTAATGTCACTTCTTTCTGAGTAGTGTTGGATTTGCTGAATCTGTCCTTTTTCACTTTTGCTAACTTAAAAAAAAATACGCAGTAACATGCTTTCAAAGAGATTTAGGGAGAGGGAAACCACTATGTCCCAGTGCATGAATTAAAAAAAAAAAATGCAAATAGGCCCATAAATGAAAATCAAGAGTTGTTTTCATTTAATAGTTGCATCTCCATCAATGCAAGATTTATTGGTTTTCAGTCCTCCCAAGGCTTATGAATGTACTTAATTGGACTAATTGGATTCAAAAGCAGGGTTTTCTCCACGCTGTGGAATGGGCGCAGGAGCTGGCGAAGTCTCCACACATCCTGTGAGCCTCACCTGTGTTCATATCACCTGGGGCACGGCGACTGACCTCCGGCAGTGTGTCTCTTCAGAGGTACTCGCTTTGCTAGATGCGATGCGGGGCCTTTTAAAGAGGGAGTTTAAATTGAATTTTGCTGCTTGAAGTCAACCAGGCAATGTCTCTGCAAAATGTGATGGGTTCAATGGCAAAAGATTAAGGCTGGTACCCGTGGCCTTACATCCGCCTGGTTTGTCCGTGATGCGGGTGAACACTGCCTGGGGCCAGCACGAGCAGCAGGGTGGTGGACCAGGTAAGGCAAGTGCCAGCCTGTGCTACTCTGAAGTCCGTGCCTGAGTGTGAGTCTGGATCCACGCCATAATTTGGGGAGCAATGAGATCCTGTCAGTCCCATAGTCAGCGGGGTTCTTCGCCCTGTGTTAGGGCAAACATCCAGGGAAACACTTGGCGAAGTATCTCAAACGTGTTGCTGCCTTCTACTGATCTTCCAGGTCTGGTAAGGCAAGTTGCTAAAACGCACAGAAGATGGCTATTGGTGAAGCACTAGAAGTAAAAGCATTTGGGGTAAGATAATAAAGACAAATGTAAAACTGCAGGAAAATCTTGATCTTTTTCTCCTTTCAAAAATGAAGATGGGCCGTGAAGTGTAATCAAATATTAAAGCAAGAGTTAAAATTAGGTTCACTTAGTGCTTCTCTTAATCTCTCGTCCATGTTTTTGTTCAAGATTACTTTATCCTATTACTACTTTCCTCTGCTGTTATATTGAAAAGCTGCACAAGCAGAAGTACAATGTGCCGTTCAAACCGTAAAGCAAACAAAAGAAATTAAAAAAATATTTATTTACAAAATTGTTTTATTTGAAGCCATTTTAAGTATCATGTAATAATAGCATATTTGAAAGTCAGGTGATTTTTGAAAAAAAAAAGGTTGATTGTATTTTTTAAGTACAGTTCATGTAAATACTGTGGTTCTTTATAGTAAGAAGCGTAGCCAGACAAAACCCTGTGCAGATTGCTGTTGCTTGAGGGCAAAATAACTTTCATAGCATTGAGGGAGGCATGCAGCCCCATAGCAGAATAGACATGCTGCCCGGCAGCACAGCAACGTGGCAGCAAGCTGGAGAGGACGTGTAGAAAAGCAGAGACGTAGGAATGTGTTCTAGTTGCCATGGTGTTTGGACACTGTTCACTTCACCTATCATCTGGTTGTTCCCCTCTCTTCTGGAAACCTGCAGCCCTAACCTGTAGCCAGGCTCAGCCCCAGGTCAGGCAGGCAGTAGCACACAGACAAGAATTTTATTGATTTTTTTTTTTAAATGAGGTTTCTGACTTATGTGGCTGAGGAGCAAAACTCCAGACAGTGACATGTGCATTGTCTGTTCGGTGGTGCTCAAGGCAGTCTAAACCCAGGCTAAGCACCCAGTCAGCTGGCCGCTGGGGCTCGCAGCCCCAGCTTAGCAGCAGGAGCCCAGCAGGGATGGGTGCTGCTCCCAGCTTGGTCCCGACTGCTGCCGGGGAGGACAGTGCTGCAGTGGCTTCCCCTTTCCCCAGGGCTGGGGAGAGGCAGCAGAGCTGCTCCCTCCATAACGAGATTCTCAGCTCCTGCAGGTCGGTGGGAGGAGGGTTTGGGGGAGATCAGGGGTGGTCCTGGGGTCTCATCTGGCTGGTGGCCCCTTTGCCCCAGTCCCACTCTGCCTGCCAGCCCTCAGAACTTCTCTCAAATAGAGCTGCTTAGCTGTTCTAAAATTTGTGGCAGCTTAATGATTATCCCAGATGAGGGGTAGGATGAGCTCTCCACGTCGGTTTCCTGTGTAGTTTGTGCCAAGCTGTGAATGTAAAATGCCAGGTTCTGGTTATAAAAGCACTTTGTGGTCTGATATATACGGCACACTTCCCTTGATATCCTTAAACTGACTGCAACGAAACAGAGCAGACATGCATATCAATTTTAGCTTTTCAACTACTAATGTCACAGTACTATTTTCAGTGACTTTGGTTTTATCATGGTGCCATTACTGCCAGTGAACTGTACTGTAGTTGAAAGGTTGTTGGCATATCCTTTGTAATTCTGAAAATATCCTTGTCTCCTTCTGGCTGAGTGACTAAATCACACTACAGTGGCCCTCCTTGATAATTTCCTCATGAAAGACTCAAATCCTAGGGTTAATTAAAGCATGGAATAAGTATCTAGGGAGGCATATATAAATGCTAACAGGATTCCTACCACATATCTACAGGGGCAAACACCACCATGTATAGTTTATGCTAAACTGAGGACAGAAAATCCTTAGATCTCTTATAAGGCAGAATTTTTGTATTTTGTGAACAGATGTAGCCAAAGAAAACCCCAAATGATAACAAAACCACACAAGATTTGATAACAGAAATATATAGATAACAGAAATATATAAATACATCCATAATGACTGCAGGGATTAAACATTCTGGGAGATTGTATAAAGCTTTGTATTTACAGAAATCTTAATACCCGTTCCTATCAGAGGAACCTGGATCGCAGGTCAGAAAGCGAGGAAGACTACTGTGTCCGACTGAAACTGCTGGGGAAACTGCAGCAACCAGAATTACCTACTGATAGTGTAATCTGGCCAGTGCTGCAGGCCAGAATATTATGGCGAAGAACTGCGTGATCCATAATGACAGGTGATCAGAAATATCGTTTGGCTTCTTGCCTAAAAGCCCCAGTTTCAAGAACATCCACTGGCACTCACCGTCCGCCCCTGGCACCTACTCAGAGGGAAGGGTGCCACCTCCTGACTTCCACCCCCCTCCTCGGCTGCCCTCCCTGCTCCCCCTGAGGTTTGTTGTTCTGTACTGGCTTCACCCTCTTCAGTTTGCGCTAGTTAGCTGAGGCAAGAGGAAATGAAGTAACCTAGAGCTTTTGGCAGAAGCCCTCATTGCAGCTGTTTGGACCACTCTGGCATAAGGAGATTCTGCAGAGGGTCTCTCCAGCCCCCAGATAGCCTGGATGTAGGACTGCACTCCTGAAACGGATTTTGCTCATTTTTAAAGAGGTTAGAGTTTGTCTACTCAAAGCAAAGCCTTAGGAGATGCACTGATACCATCTGCTTTAGGCATCCAACTTGGATGCAATTCAGAGGGCAGCGTTAGGATCAGCAATTCCCTGTAACTTCATTGTAGAGAGGCAGGTGTCTCTGTGCGGGCAATTCAGGTCATTCATGGTAGAGACTTAAAATAGAAGATAGGCAAATTCAGATCGTCTGCCCTCTTCATCTAGCCCATTGCTTACATCTGTTTGTGTCTTAGATGTGATTTGTCGTCGAACTGCTGAAAGAAATCTTGCACTGCCCGATGTAAGAAAGAAGTGCATCTGCCTCAGATGATGACTGCGTGCCCGTTACAGCACGTGTGCCCCCGACACACGCCCGCGCTCCGTGCCCGGGTTGCCTGGGAGCTGGCACAGCAGGGTTGCCGGGTGGGCGGTGGTGGGGAGGGGGAGAGCCGGAGGCTGTGGGCAGGACCAGCAGCAGCCCCGTTGCTTCCGGGCGAGTGCTGAGAGGTCAGTGGTTGGGTTGGTTTAGACCAGATCGATTTTGAGTCAGTTTGAGCTATTGCTTTTGTAGAAACATGTTAAAATATAAGTGAAAAAATGTGTTTAAAATAAAACCCTCTCTGCAAGAACATAGAAGTGACTTTAGTGGTAGAGAACCTAATTGCTGATTTATTTGGGGATGTTTTTTTTAAATGTGTCCATTTGGGAACCATTAGAAAAAGGCTGTTTCATCAAACAGCTCCCTGGCCCCTTGTGTTTGCATGTTTGTTCCCATGCTTTGGGAGTGCTCAAGCTGTCACTCTGCCGCGTAGTTGTTGTGGTCCAGTCTGCAAACATTTGTTCTCCCCGGCATCATAGTGCTGCTTCATACCACGATGGCTGCCCTGCTGTTCAGTATCGTGGTAACTGTTCCCTGGAAGGGCAGCAGGACGAGGAAAAGAACATGTCAAGCACCCGAGAGAGAGAGAAGAGGTGAAGCCAGACCTGACAAAGTCTTCTCGTGGATGGCAAATACTTGACAACGCTTTGTGGCGGCCAGTGGGTTGTGCTTAATGAAAGGAGAAGTAAATAAAGAATTCAGAATAGCGAGCAATAAGTTGTGAGTGTCTCACCGGTATTTAACAAGGGATTGCACACACTGGTGCCAAGCGAGCAGTCCTGTGTGGAAAAGGGTGCTTGTGGAAGTGTGGGGAACGCCGGTCAAACCTCCTTGTTCCTGTGGGTCATTCACAGCCAGTGTGTTTGCCCTGGGGAAGAGGTTAGAATGATGGGAAGGAGCCTGGAAATGATGTATCTCCGTCTGGCTTGCTTGCTTTCTTCCTCTCTCTTTTTCTGCTCCCTTGCCCGTATATCTGGTTTTCCCCAGTCGTGCAGCAAGGCTGTAGGAGCTGGCTGAGGAGGCTCCCACGGGCAGCCACGGAGGTGTGTGCAGGCAGGGTGCTGTGCTTGCTCTCTGCCACGGCACAGCTCCTCCTTTGGCCTGCTGTGAGGCCATACCCGGGTGGCTCGCCTGTCCTCCCGGCCACTGCACGGGCTCGCTGCTGGTGCATGAGAAGCAAGGCTGAGCCCAGTCTTCAGACTGATGAATTTTTGTTCATTCTGACCTGCTTCGGTTAAAGCACTTTATTTTGCATTTTGAGTTTAAATGCAACCAGAGGCACACAGAGAGCGAGAAATCTTGTGCATCAAATAATCAAAATAATCAAAATAATTTGGGGGGGCACTGTGGGCTCTTGCACTGCAGGGCTTGCCTGGGCTTTTGGCTGCCAGCAGCGTGCACAGTCAGCCATGGGATACTTGGGTCCTCAGGGAGGAGGGAGAAGGGGAGGGTCTGTAATGACTTCAGTCATCACAGCCCTTTTTCAGCTGTTAGGAGATTAAGGCTGCAGTTTCGTAACACAAACTCCCTGACCACCCACCTCAGTGCAGGGTCTCCCCCATGCCAAACGGTGTCTGCTCGCTCCTGTCTCTGCACACCATCTCCCTGGCACTGCCAGCACAAAGTAGTTGTGGGGCCGTGAAGCAGCTCGGCCACCGAGATGTTCCTGCGTTGTGTTCCCACTGCTCCAGCCTGAAGCATTATTGATTTGAGGAGGGCACCCGAGTCAGCTGGAGTCCGGATGGGCTTGCTCGTGGCGTTGCAGCCACAGCCATGCCCGGCAGAGGCCGGGCTCTGCAGAGCCCTCCCAAGCTTGCGGAGAGCTCATGAGGGCTCCAAGGCCGTGCTGGCCCCATGCTGTTAGATGGATCTTTGAGGAGCTCGTGGTGGTGACGTCCCGGCAGCTGTGTGTGGGCTCGCCTGGGTCCAGCATGGCAGACCAGGAGCCAGCTGGGTGCCCTCGCTGTGCCCACCAGCCCTGCCGAGATGCAGAGGCTGGCTCAGCTGGGTTGTGGCTTGGGTCAATGGGGCTGACTAGTTCTGGCTCCTTGTGAAAGCAATTAAATAGGGAAAAAACGCATGGCCTCTGTGTAAAGGAAAGCCTAAAACTGTGGTTGTGTGGCTCAGAAATCAGACAGCCAACAGACTCAACCACAGGTGTTTGCTTTGAATATCTTGCAATCTCCTGGGGTCTGCAGCCTGACCTTTGGCCGTTTGGGCAGCACTAGGGAGGTCTTTTCTGCTCGTCAGCCCGAGCAGCTGCCGGGTGCCAGGGCAGGGGTGCTGCGAAGGCAGCGCGAAGGAAGCCACGCTGTCTGTCTGGCGAGCGGAAGACATGTGATTCCCTCTGCCGTTCCTGCTTGGCTTCGGAAGTGTCGGAGCAGTGTCAGAGCAGTGCCGCTACTCCGTCCCTTGTGCTCACACCGCGTTTTAAAGGGAGAGTCAAACTGTGACAGCTGCTGCAGGCTGAGTTCCTCCGGAGGGAGTCCGTTCTCACAGGAGCCGGGCTTTACCTCTGTTTTGCGTGACTTGGAGGATCAGTTATCTCACAGCAGTAGGAAGAGAGCCCTCTAGAAGGCTCAGTAGCATTTCTAATGAGAAAATATTTTGATGGAAAAGTGGCCGTTTGTCTTACAAGTCCAAATGGGCTTGATGCCGTCTGTGTAAGGCAGCCCCTGGCCAACAGGTGTTCAAAGAAAGGCAGAGTAACCTTCCTTTGAGTACATTTGACATTGGCTCAGTGTCCTGTTGCATTTTCTAGGTAGCATATTAACTGACTCTGTTCCAGAACAGTGAGCACGCAGCAGTGCTTCAAGCCATGCCCGACCCTTTCCGTAGAAAAGTAAGCGCCACCTGGAAGCTGGTTCCCGCCTTCCTTAGGAGCACATTCTAGGTGCCTACCTGTGTTAAAAAAGCTGAAGAGTTCAGGGCTATCCCCTATTACTGACAAGCACAATTTCTAAAACTGGCTTTCTTCTCCTGCAGGTCCCCCGAAGTTTGCTACAAACCCATAGGAGTGGAGGAGAACTGGGTCTGGGGGGGAACACGGCGGAAGAGATAAAGACTATGAAAGCGTGAAATCATGAGTGACACAGGAGGCTGCTTTTAGCTTTGGGACACCAGAGCAGACATGAATTATTGAAATTATGGCTCTGTTAATCTTTGTGTTGTCAGCCCTTCTATAAACAGTGAGCAGGTGCTGTACGTCCGCATGTCCCATCGAGTGGGAGAGCTCCCTGGTCGGGGAGAGGGGCAGCTTCGGCTGGGGCTCCAGCCTGTGGCTTCAGCTGCATGACCTGGATCATCTGTTGATTCAGACCAAGGGGACATTGCTCCTCAAAAGCCTGGACTGGTTTCTTTCAAAACAGGTGTGGTGCTTTAACAGTCCGTTAGGGTTCCTCAGTAGGTTTTCTTTTTTCCTGGTTTACTCTACATGCAATTAGAGTGAAGTCATTAAAAGTGTACAAGACAGACAGTAACATCAGTAGGCATACGTGGAAGGTTTGCTTGCTTTTCAGCGTTTGGGGTTTTTTGCAATTGTTTGTGTGCAGAGTACTTATCACAGAGTTTGCAAATAACTATGTAACAACTGAAACTCAGTCACATTATCCAACTTCAGGATGTGCTTTATGGCCTACCTGTTCCCCTGATTGATAGTCAGCATTTGGGAAAGAAAATTCACTGTGTGGTAACAATTAAGAGGATATACACTGAGTATTTGTGGAAATTGTTCTGAGGAGAATCGTCTTGCACCGTGTGTTTTGTCCCTGTATCCAGAATGCCAGACAGAATTTTAGAAGTGAATAAAGAAATAAATACCTACTTCAAGGCAAAATAAGGTAACACTTCCAGGAGCCTGCATTGCTGTCTTCCATCTTCAGAGGTCTCGTAGATCAGCTGCAGCTCTGAACATCTACAAAACTGGAGATCTGTGAACTCTGAAGCCAGCCTTTGCTGGCAGTTACAGTAAGATACAGATTCCACAAACAGCTTTGGCAGGTCCTGTATGAAAACAGGGAAAAATATTATGAATTAACTTGGACAGAGTTTGACTCTATGCATAAAGCAGTAAGAGAGAATGAATTGTAGTTATGATTTTATTTTTATTTTTATTTTTATTTTGGACTGTCTTGCAGGGTGGGTTGAGATCCATGATAGCAGTAGCTTTTTTTTTCTGCATCTTCCGTCACATTCAGACAAATGCAGAACTGAGTATAAAAGTTGACCTTTTGAAGATACAATTGCAGAACTACATTCTTACTTAAGATGCTCCTGGAGCAATAGTATGTTTCATACCTTGAACAGACTTTTTATCTTGGAAACAAGAAGCAGTCCTTCCAACTCAAAATGCCTAGCAGGTTTTGGGGAAGGCTGTTTGCTGGGAAACCCCCACTAAGACCACTTCAGAAAAGCCTGGCACCATTCGTATGGTGTGTATCACGTTGCTGCCAGTTCAGTCCTTGCTCTTGAGGAAACTTGCTACAGGTGAAAGGCCTGGCTCTGCTGCTTGTTGAGTCCTTTTCTGTCCACTGAAACTCCTGGAGGAAGACTATGGCCCTGCTTCACAGGAAGAATTTGTTCTTAAAGATGCAGTTGCAAGACTGGGACCTTTGGGGTGGTAATTCATGTATTCCAGTACACTTCGCAGGGCAGACTTTGAATGGTATTACTAAGATGTCTCAGCAGTGCAAGAATTTGTGTGAAGCTGTAAACCATCAGTGTTTAACTGAAAAGGCTCTGCTATGGTTAGTATTCATGTTTAATGCAGTAGGGCAGTGTTAATAATGATTATTTATCATTTTCCAGATAAATACAATTCCGTTCCACAAGCAAACAGTTTTGTAAAAGTTTCTTTCCAGGCCAAGAGGGTGAAAGTGCATGGCTGTTTTGTTGCTGAAGGTGTAAATCTGGTGTTTGTCACCTGTACCAGCTCTGCAGCTACACCGTTGCATTTCTGTCTGCCGAGCATAATTATGCAATTGCAATTCCTGTGGAGGTAGGGACCTAAATTTTGAAATCAGTGAATGGCAGGAGCAGAAAAACAGTGATCAGCTGTTTAAGGGGTCATTGGTGATTTCATACTATTAGCTGATTTGTTTTCTTAAACCCAAAGTCCCTCAAAGCAAAACATATAGTTTAATTGTGTCTTTCTGTTTAGACTTTGCCACAGCTTGGCTTTCAGAGGTGGCGTGAATCTATCTAGATTAGATTTACTGCACAGGAAAACAACCCTGACTTTTACCGGGTGGGTGGACAGGAAAAAAAACCCACAACTTTTTGTCAAGTCTTTTGTGTTGCAGCAGCTGGATTCATTGGTGCTATGGCAACGCACCACATGATGAGGTGTATTAGATTGCTCTGCGCCGAGCACGAGGGGGAAAATGAGCACAGCTCCTTGCTGAAGGTAAAGGTTACGCTGGAGTTTCTGCCGGAGAGCTGGGGAAGGTCAAATGCTCCAGTTCCCAGCACATGTTGTGCTCAGCGGAAGGGAGCAGGGGCGCGTGGTGGTATGAAACTGCAGAACCAGGTAAGGTACAACTGCATCGATGAACCTGAGATCTTACCCTCCCCCGTGTGGCAGCAGAACTTCCCGGAGAGTTTGCTCTTAGTTTTTCCAAGTGTTTATTTTTAAAGTTATGTTGCTAATGTGACAAGGTGGATACGTTGACAGTGGTTTAAACTTTTAGAGAGACTCTCTTCCTGCAGAGAGACCAGTCTTACAGATTAGGACGTGATTGCCCTCAAAACAATGCAAAAGTGTATGTAGATTGTTGCGGTTGTTTCAGCTTTACTTCAAGGTGTTGAACAAGTTTCGGTTTTGTTACTGTCTGCACAGTGGTTCAGAACATCTCTCTTGTCAGCCAGAATCCAGGGCTTTACCTACCTAGTGATTTTTATTACTAGTACTTTTTAACGATCTGCTGTCTTTAGCATTTATTAACATTTCTTCCTACCTCCTTCCCGATCAGCTGCATCAGTGTGCCTGAGTCTTCTGGAAATGAATTTTCATGTCATTTCCTCCTTCAGATTTTATGCTGCCTGCCTAAGTCTGGCAGTTTTGTTAATGCAGTTAACCAAACTTCAGTGCACCTGTAGGGACATGAAAGTGGAAACAGTGCCCCAGGATATTATGTTTTTTACCCTGTTAACCATTCATCCACATACGGGTAAATAGAAATAATTAATGTCGGCATTGAATTTATCTGTTTATCCAGACCCATATCAAACTCAAAAAACTATATATTCTCCCATGTTCTCTATGCACCTTTTTTTTTTATTTTACACATCACTGGGTTAAATGTGACAGGCTTTCAGGTAGCGTCCATTAGGTGGAGGAAGACAACAGTACTTTAGAAAGTAAAAACTGAGGGACCAGAACAGTAGTGGAGAGGGTGGAGAGCATGCCTGAAATTCAAGTTAGATGGTTCAGTACTTTTCCTGCTTCCCATGAGTTTGAATACTTTCTGTTATCTGCAACCTAGAACATATTTCTTCCTTACCACTGGGCTCCTGTTTATTTCACCAGATAGTTGCTTTTCTCTCCTAACAGTATATGAGGAGGTTAAGAGCCTCAGACTTTTGCTTCATAGATGGTTCTGCTCATGCAGATAACACAAGTCAGAGGCAGAAATCCAAACGCTTTGCATGCCGGTTTAGGAAAGGTGGTGAGGCTAAAGACTCGTCCGCTCCCTGGTTCTGTCAGAAAGCACAAGACACACGGTATGGATGTGTGTGCAGCGCCGGTCCGTGGGAAAGGCTCCAGTATGTTTTGTCGTAGACAGATACAAAATACAAGGAAAAAGTGGCCTGGCCCACTACTTTCACATAGGGCATAGAAAGGGTGTGCAAATGTGCAGTCTTTCTCCACCGCTCTAATTAAAAGATTTCGAGCGACCTTTCTGTTTCTGCAGATGTATTCATATCCCCAGCAATCCAGTGTTTAAAAGCCATCGTTGCCACTGTAGGCAAATTGGAAGCATTCCTGTGAAATCTGAAGACTGAGATGTGAAGGTCAGCCTTTCCCCTCCAGTCCCCCCTGTTAGTGGCAAGAAGCAACAGCCTGAGTTGCAGTATTGCTAAACCAAGTCTCAGCAGTCAGCAACTTTGCCACAAGCAAAGAGAAAGTGTGGTCTGTAATGAGGTGACTTTAACACAGGTGAAGAAAGAAGCCTGTCAGCTCCCGGGAGAGAATTTGTGAAATAAAGAGGTATATAAACGAGCAGCCCGTTAATGATCCCAGAACGAGACAAGTTTGCCAGACATTGAAATGGGATGCTTGAAAATGAGGACTTGGAAAGGACAGAAATCTTTGAAGGGGAAGATTAGCCATACAAGGAAAAAGTCAAGCAAAGTAGGACCGTGATTGAACTCTGATTCCACCAGTTCAAGCAGAGCCAGGAAAATCCACATCAAATTACCTAAGCGATCAGAGAAGCTTAATCTGTCTAGATTTAAGGACCTTGTTCAATTGGGTGAATGAGGAATCTAATTCAAACACCCAAGAGCTCTTGTTACTAACACAGCACATCCATTGTGGCCCCAACCGTAAGGCACCCGGGATGCAAGTGATTCATAGCGTAGTATCACTAACACACTGTCTGACTGTCACAGAGGGGCACCGGGGGTGAATTTGTCCAAGGAATTAAAAAGTCAAGGAATCTAGATAGAAGGAGACAAAGCACCCTCTAATAAAGTACTTCCGCTCTCCGTGAGTTTTGTTTGTCTTTGGAATCAGAGCTGTGGTAGTTTATCGCAAGGACAGGAGAAAAGGAAGTGAGAGTCTTAGGGGCTTCATTATGAAGCAACAACAGCAAAGTAAGATAGATAAGAGTGTCTAGCTAGTCATCTTTGCTAGAGTAGCAAAAAGGTAAAATGTTATGGAAATATGGGTATGGAAAATCGTATTCTCAGTGAATCCTGGTGAACAGAAGCAACATGAGCACTGTCAGCAAAAGGTAGTTTTCTTCACCAAAGGGTGTGCTTTTGCATGGTTTTAGGATCGTATTAGACTCTACAAATGTTCTTAAAGGTGACAATCCTCGTAATGATTTGGTGAAGAATACTCTATTTTCAAGTTATCACATTTTGCCCATTTTTAGGACATGTGAGCACATATGAACCTTCCCCCTTGGACTTTTTTTCCACTTACTTTCTACTGTCTCATTAATCCCATTGAATCTTTTAGAAAACCTTCAAAACCAGGGACAATGTCTTATATGTCTCTAGGCTGCACAAAGTAGTAATACCCAGTGCTAACTGATACCTCTGAAAGGTGCAGTAAAACAAGTAATAGTTCTTTATAACATATGGGTGCCTCTTGTACATGGACCAACTGAGAAAGTGATGGACGGCTGCTAAAATGTGCTGCTGTATCCTCAGAAGAACTCACTGCACGATTTTGCTATTTGGATTTTACCCAGCATTAAGACTGTAGCTCACTAGTAATGTCAACAAATTTATCTCGTCTGCCCACTCCTACAGATTAAAATGATACAATTTATTAATATAATATTTTTTTTACTTGTTTTGGATTAATGGAAAATGGTAAAGCCAAACTGACTCCACTGGAAAGAAAAAAATTAATCCGTTGGACTGACGTGACTGTGTGTTAGCCTCTGAGGAGAAAGAAATCTGGGATCTTGATTACTAGGAGTCAAAACACACAGAATTTTAAGGCTACATAATATGATGTGTATATGCCTTGTATGAAAATAATAACATAGGCAAAATTCCAGTACAGAACAACTTGCAGTGACTAATTTAACTGGTGTAGGAATATGTGCAGTAGTAGGAGCAGGCCAGTCCCTCTCTCAGCCGTCAGATGGCTGAGATATTTTTCTAGGGATAAATATGTACAAGGATGATTACAGTAGCAGATGCTAACTCTAGGACCTTGAGCTCCACATCCAAACGTTCATCTGGCTCAAATCAAAATGGGCATAAACATTTTCAAAGGGAGAGCTGACATCTCCAGGGCCACATCTCGAATCAAGAGTGGGTGTATTGACAGCAGGCCAGGGTGTCTTCTTCACATGCAGGAACCGTACTCTCAGGGCCAGTTATCTCCAAAAGATCCATCTGCTTAGAATGTTCAACATGGAGAATGAAAGGAATCTGTTCTTCTTGGAAGGAAGTCCACTATGAAGTCATCCCAGGAGGAGCTGATTCGGTGTTCATAGAGCACAAGAGCTTGTGGCATCAGGGTGTTTATCTTGGGTGTCTGTAGGGCTAGCTCCAGTACCCATTTCAGCTTTAATGGTGTGCTGGAACAGGTCAAACAGACACAGTAACTTGCAGAAAATGAGGGTCTGGCTCCTGGCCCGCCATGGCCACTGAGCAAGGAAGGGCGCCTTGTATAGGAATGCCTCGGGGAGAGACGTAAAGCTGCCACCTGGCCACATTCGCCTGCGGTCAAACTTCCCATAATTCTTCCTCCGAGGAACTTGCCTTCTATATTGCCGAGTCCCAACTGCTCGCAGATCACGAGTCTGTGCTGCAGAACGGTCATGAGATGTTAGAGCTACTCTGCTTTCTGGCTCATTGCATGTTCTTTTCTGCAGCTGTGAACCGTGGAGAACTTTTATGTTCACTGCAGAGCGAAGGAGTCTGCTCAGCATCCTGTTTCCAGTAGCACAGTCTCTTAAGGAAAAAATACCAAATGCTGTGACACTCTGAGAAGAGATCCTCTTTTCCTGATGGAGCAGTAGAGGCAGAGCCAAAGGGAGAGCTCTGTGAGGTGGGCAAGGTGGGCATATAGTGCAGAGACCCTGAAACTTAAGAGACTCGTTTTGGAATATGCGCAGTTACTTTCAGTGAGGAATCAACATCCTGTGAAAGAAGGAGAAAACAGCTCCTTCAACCAACAGCTCGGGGCATCTGGTGGTTCTTGGAGATGTTAGGTCTTTCAGAGGAAAGGGTGCATAGCTTCTTCCTACAGATTTGTCCCTCAATAAACCTGCACTGAGATAGTCTCTGGCTCTGAACATCAAAGACTAAAGCTCCTATCCAGATCCTGTGCTAAGGAGAAGCTCCTCTCTGTGATTCCACTACCTCCTCCGTCAGCTTCAGGCTATACTAATTAATTAATCTACGACAAGACTCCTTCTCCCTCCCTGCATGTCCCTTGTAACCTAACCCTCATAGACATGCTTTTGTGTGCATATACACACAGACGCACACACAGACACACTGAAAGTGCGTCGCGTGTGCTTGCTGTATGTCCTTAGACACAAATCATTGAGTTTGGGTTGAATTACTTTGGTTTTCATGATTTCTAAAAAGAAAAATAACTAAAAAAAGATGAAATGCCTCAAGCTCTTTTATTAAAGATAAGTGACATAAGAAGTGCTGTCACGTTGGGTCAAGGAGAGTAAAACAGGCACAGACTGCAAATCTCACCTTCCTTTTACTGAGCGGGTAGCCTAGCAAATGTGCCAGATTGTGTCCTGAGCTCCTGCTGAAGTGACTCTGGCTGGCTCTGGGGCTGCCCGTCCCACAGTCATCGCAAGTCGCAGCCGAACACTGGATTGAAAGCAACTGGATTTGCAGGGCTGAGAGGTGCAGTGCCACCTACCTACTAACTGTAATTAAGAATGTTATTTCTCACACATTTATGTCACGAGGTGAAGACTAAAAGCCCGTTAGCTGTCTTCAGTTGCGGGTATTTTTGTGTGGAGTGCTGCTTAGAATGAAAAGTGGCAGATTAGACTTTTAAGCACCCTTTGACAACTGGAACGAAGCTGAGGGTGCACTGAGGAATGCTAATACTGGAAAACTAGGAACATCTTGATTGTTAATTCTGATGAAGTTAACAGAGCAAAGCAGAAAAAAATGGGGTTTTTTTCCTTTTCATAACCCCTAGGCTTCATAAATGCATCACACTTTCTTACAGTCAATTTGCTCGGGAAATCACTGCTGACATCTCACCTAAGAATTTATTATCATTCCAGTCAGGTTATCTTTCAGTTATATTGAAGATTTCTTGGATTTTTACCAGCTTCAAATTATGTTGAAAGTAGGCAGATGAACGTTTAAATTAAAAGTTTAATTGAAACTGAAATACTGCACTGTCACAGTTTATTTGTTTCAGTTAGAATGTTTTATTAGCTTAATTTAATATTTACATAACCAAGGCAAATAAAAAGTTGTGCATGTGTTTACACATACACAAAAGTAAATGTACTTGTATTCAGAAGGTAAATATCCACTAATAACCTTTAAAACCAATAGACTGTAAGAGTATATTTCTAAAACAAGGAGTGTTTTTCTGTAGCCAAATTTTTTATGGTTTCCTATCAGTCACCAGTCACTTTTAGGATTCTTAAGAATTCATGAACACATTAAAGTCCTCAAAGGTGTCAAGAGTAAGAGCTTATGTTGCACAAATGCTTGGGCCAGCAAATGCTGGTAAGGTCTTCTATGCAACAGAAGATGACCAAATACAAGTTTCTTGTCAAGAGAAAGAGCGTACGTTATACAAATGCTTGGGCCAGCAAATGCTGGTAAGGTCTTCTGCATGACAGAAGGTGACCAAATATAAGATTCTCTTGTCTTTTTTTTGGACTTTTTGAGACTGACCAGCAAGATCCTCGTGAGGAAGTGTTGTTAGAAAAATCTGCCTGCTTTTCTTTTCCCCAGTTGGAGAGGGGTCAGGCTCTGCTGGTGGCAGGAAAGGGAAACAGTGATTCATTCTGGCTTTCCTGGAAGAAACCAGGTTTCAGTTAGTTGGCTTTTCTAGGGTGCCTAATTTAACAGCACAGTCAAATGAAGAATTTTTTTCCTAGGAAAGAACTGTTTTCCCCATCTAGGGAGCAAAGTCAACAGCAATAGTAACACCAAAATTAAACTAATCAGGTTATGTCTGTATGAACACAAATGTTTTTTTAGACAGAGCGAGTGCTTGCAGTATGTTCCAAAATAAGGAGTAACACATGTTATTTGGAATATGTTTAAACATGAAAAATGTGCTTTAATTGGATTATTTTAAAGAAGTTTATGTTTGAAAACATCTAAGCTTAGTAAAAATGATATTGTGTAATTTCCTATTCAAAGAAATGTTATGGCCCTAAATAGCAACACAAAAGGATTTTTTTTTTCAATATCTTGTAGATGGACTTTTTTAATTTCTACTTTATCTTCTGTGTTAATTTTCTGACAGGATTTCCATCATCAGGCTTTAGGAAATACACTTAAGCACTGAGGTCTTGAAAGTACGGTAATGTTTAATCTTTAGCAAGTAACCAGTTAGACCTCATTGCTTTATGGCATTCAAACCTCTCTTCAGATTTTACTAGGTATTTTGGCCAGTATAGCATCTGCCTCAGTTATACAGATGGATATGCTGGGACACTATCATACAAAAAACACCAGTTTGTGACAAGTGGGAAGGATGCTTTTCTCCCCCAACATGATTTTGTGAGTCTACGCGTCTTAGTGGCACCTCAGGAGAAGAGACAGTAGGTAGTGTGGTCAATGAGGTGGATACGAAGGTCAAGACACCTACCGTTTCGCTGGAAGTGTGGCCGTAGCTCTCCTCAAAGAGTATTGTCCCACCCTATAACTAACTACGTCAGTTCTGAGCAACTTAAATGTGTTAAATGTGCTCAAATGTGCTCCATCATCTTTGAAAGGTCTTGGAGAACAGAAGTGCCTGAGGACTGGAGGAAAGCCAATGTCACTCCAGTCTTCAAAAAGGGCACGAAGGAGGACCCAGGGAACTGTAGGCCAGTCAGCCTTACCTCCATCCCTGGAAAGGTGATGGAACAGCTCATTCTGGATGTGATGTCTAAGCAAGTGGAGGAAAAGAAGGTTATCAGGAGTAGTCAGCATGAATTCACCAAGGGGAAACCATGCTTGACCAGTCTGATAGCTTTCTATGATGGCATGGCCGGCTGGGTAGATGAGGGAAGATCAGTGGATGTTGTCTACCTTGACTTCAGCAAGGCTTTAGCAGTATCCCGTAACATCCTCCTAGGGAAGCTCAGGAAGTGTGGGCTGGATGAGTGGTCGGTGAGGTGGATTGAGAACTGGCTGAATGGCAGAACTCAGAGGGTTGTCATCAGCGGCGCTGAGTCTAGTTGGAGGCTGGTA